>Ga0193740_1000326_pt1 | contig 13628 bp, 10 predicted proteins | sample L2s1metaG_FD_145072 | JGI IMG/M metagenome (GOLD analysis project Ga0193740, IMG submission 145072) | Soil microbial communities from a riparian zone of the East river system, Colorado, United States - L2s1 | ecosystem: Environmental > Terrestrial > Soil > Riparian zone | place: USA: East River... | reverse complement strand
GGTGAAGCGGGAGAGGTCGTAATCACAACACTAGGAGTTGAAGGTGTTCCATTGATCCGTTACAAAACCGGTGATGTGTGCAATTACTTTTCAGACCCATGTAGTTGCGGCAGAAAAACAATCCGGCTCGGCCCGGTGATCGGAAGGAAGAAGCAAATGATCAAATACAAGGGTACCACTTTGTATCCACAGGCATTTTACGATATTCTCGGCAAGTTCGATGAGATCACCAATTATGTTGTCGTGGCCTCCACAAATAATTCCGGTACAGATGAAATCATCATCATGGCGGTCTCTAAAAAATCAGATTCCGAATTTGAAAAGCAACTGACCGATCACATCAAAGCAAAATTGCGTGTCGCTCCGAAGATTGAATTTTCCTCGAACGATAAAGTCGAAGCATTGCAAAACCGGAACAGCATGGGAAGGAAGATTGCGAGGTTTGTGGATGAGAGGAATAGCAATTAACCGATGTCGTCAATACGGGACTGGGAAAGTTATAGAGATTATTTTTTGTACTGAGATTCCGTGCCTACGGGACTTTTTAGATGAGTAAGTGACTCTACCGGACAAAATTCTTAGTCCCGCAGGGATGAAGCATCGGTTGTCTCAGTGGTACCAATAATTTTTAGAGCTCTGTAGGGTGATATATTTTAAGCCCTCTCAGGCATCATCTCTTTAGGTGAATTGAGAATGACACATCATGCTCTCATCAGGAGGGGTAAAACATTAGCCCCGTTAGGGGCGATGTACCGGTTGCCTCAATTGTACCAATAATTTAAGAGCCCCGTAGGGGTGATATATGGTTGGTCATAGAGAATTCCAAATTCATTCCGGCTCTCTAAAAATATAACGCTCATCATATTCAACCTCAAATTTTTTTAAAAGAAATCTATATTCATCAAGGAATTTAATTTTTCTGTGATGCTCTTCCTGATTTTCAATATAAGTCAGAACATTCTTTAAATGCGACCGGCTATAGGAGAATGCACCATATCCTCCCTGCCAATTAAATTTTGTTCTGATGAATCCTCTTTCATTTATCCAATTGGATGAGCTTCCTTTGATGTCCTCCAATAAATCAGAAAGTGATTGATGGGTTCTGAATCCTATCAGTATATGAATGTGATCTTCAATCCCATTTATCCCTAATAGTTTATGATTATTCCCCTGAACGATTCCGGTTATGTATTTATATAATTCATCTTTCCAGGATTTATGAATTAAAGCTGCGCGGTATTTTACGGCGAAGACGAGTTGGAGATGGATTTGAGTATAGGTGTTAGCCATGATTAAAGCATATGTCGTCCCTACGGGACGGAGATTGTGTATAGATTATTTTTTGTATCGCTATGTCGTCCTATGGTACTAAGAATATTAATTGTTCACTGCGGCACTTTGAATTGTTAGCTGATTTGTGGGTATCGATATACGATTGGAATACTCAAGGAAATTTCAAACGTAAAAATATATGGACAGGCGAAAAAAAGCATCCGATTTTTCAGGGATTTTTTATTAGCAATCAGGTAGCTCTTTCAAGAGATAAATGATAACGCGATAGGCTAAAACACCGATAGCCTCTTTAGTGGCGATGCCTCGCTTGGTTCATTGGTGCCAATAATTTTAGAGCCTCGTTAGGAGACAAGTTGATAACACGATAGGCTAAAACACGAATAGCCGCTTTAGTGGCGATGCCTCGCTTGGTTCATTGGTGCCAATAATTTTAAAGACTCGTTAGGAAACAAGTTGATAACGCGATAGGCTAAAACACCAATAGTCTCTTTAGTGGTGATGCCTCGCTTGGTTCATTGGTACCAATAATTTTAGAGCCTCGTTAGGAAACAGGTTGATAACGCGATAGGCTAAAACACCAATAGCCCCTTTAGGGGCGCTGTATCGGTGGATTCAATGGTTCAGTAATTTTAGAGCCCCTTTAGGGGCGATATATGCGTAGCCCCGATAGGGGCGATATATAGGCGTCTGGTTATCAATCCAGCTTAAGCACGGCAAGAAATGCCTGCTGCGGAATTTCAACATTACCCACCTGCCGCATGCGCTTCTTACCTTCTTTTTGTTTTTCGAGAAGCTTGCGTTTACGCGAGATATCTCCGCCGTAGCATTTTGCAGTTACATCCTTGCGCAAGGCTTTCACGGTTTCGCGTGCGATGATCTTTGTTCCGATGCTGGCCTGGATGATGATCTCAAATTGCTGCCGCGTCATCAACTCTTTCAGCTTTTCACACATCTTACGACCGAATTCCTGTGCGTGACTACGATGTACAAGCGCACTCAATGCATCTACAGGCTCGGCGTTCAACCTGATGTCAAGTTTTACGAGGTCACTGTCCCGGTAATTTAGCGGATGATAATCGAAGGAAGCATATCCTTTTGAAATGGATTTCAGCTTGTCATAAAAATCAAAAACGATTTCAGCTAAAGGCATGTCGAACTGAAGCTCCACGCGGTCGGTAGTAAGGTAATGCTGACCGATAATATTTCCACGCTTGCCGATGCAAAGTGTCATGATCGAACCGATGAACTCGCTTTTGGTTATGACCTGCGCGCGGATATACGGCTCTTCAATCTTTTCAATATAGTTAGGCTCGGGAAGTTCACTGGGGTTATGGATTTCCTTCACTTCACCGTTGGTGAGGAAGCAGGTATAGTTTACGTTTGGAACCGTCGTGATTACAGTCATGTCGAACTCACGCTCCAATCTTTCCTGGATAATTTCCATATGCAGCAATCCGAGGAAACCGCATCGGAAACCAAAACCAAGTGCCGCTGATGATTCCGGTTGAAATACAAGAGAGGCATCATTGAGCTGCAGCTTTTCCATACTCTTGCGAAGCTCTTCATATTCATCGGTATCGACAGGATAGATTCCAGCCCAAACCATCGGCTTCACATCTTCAAAACCTTTGATCGCTTCTGCACAGGGTCTGTCGACATGCGTAATCGTATCGCCGACTTTTACTTCCTTGGCTTCTTTGATACCGCTGATGATGTACCCTACATCACCTGTCTTAATAATATTTCGAGGTGACTTCGTGAGCTTCAGAATACCAATTTCATCGGCATGATAATCTTTTCCGGTGGCAACAAACTTTACGTGATCGCCTTTTTTAATTTCTCCATCAACGACCTTGAAGTACGCTTCAATACCCCGGAAGGAATTAAAAACGCTGTCGAAGATGAGGGCTTTGAATGGTGCTTCAGGATTTCCTTTTGGCTCCGGAACACGATTTACAATCGCTTCCAGTATTTCATGAATGCCGATTCCGCTTTTTGCACTTGCAGGAATAATTTCATCACGTTCGCATGCAACGAGATCAACGATCTGGTCCTTCACTACTTCAGGATTCGCGCTCTCGAGGTCAATCTTATTCAACACAGGTATGATCTGCAGGTTGTGTTCAACGGCAAGGTAGAGGTTACTGATAGTCTGTGCCTGGATACCCTGTGCAGCATCTACTACAAGCAAGGCACCTTCACAGGCAGCAATTGCGCGGGAAACCTCATAGGAAAAGTCTACGTGTCCGGGCGTATCGATCAGGTTTAGTATATAGCTTACACCATTTAGCTCATAACTCATCTGGATGGCGTGGCTCTTAATTGTAATGCCGCGTTCGCGTTCCAGGTCCATGTCGTCAAGGACCTGCGCCTGCATAGCTTTACCTGATACAGTGCCGGTATATTCCAGCAGCCGGTCAGCAAGCGTGCTTTTACCATGATCGATATGAGCGATGATGCAGAAATTCCTGATGTTTTTCATATTGTTAACAGCCTGGTAATTAAGGATATTGAGTTATAGCGGCTGTTATAAATTACCTCAATTATCTCAATTTCCTTTGTACTAAATAAAAGGGACGCAAAGCTACAATTTTTGGGGGAAGGTGAAAGGGAATTAATGGGAGGGTATTGACTCAGTTGCTGGAGACATAAAAAAATTCGCTTTTCCTTAACCCCTAAATCCCCTGAAGGGGAATTGCGCGCGGATTTCCCTTTAGGGCTAGGGTAAGCGAAGGAAGTATGAAAATGTTTTTAGCCAACAGAGACATGGCATCAATGTACAAGCACCGTAAGGCCCAGGTTAACGCGTGGGATGTTGGCTGTTCCGTAATCATTGCTTCCGGCAATTGCATTGACGAATTTGAAATTCGGACCAATGATCACCGATTTTGAAATTGCCCAGGTCTGCGCGATAGAAACCCGCATTGCAATACCCTCGAGTTCATAAACATCTGCAGGCCGGTTTAATGCCGACACTTTCCACTTCGCATGAACATATCCGAGACCACCCGATAAAGTGAAAAAACTCCTGAACTTTCGTGAATCTATGAAAAGCAGAAAATCCGGACCAACGTATGTCATCCCAAGTGTGGCTGTGATATTTTCCAGGTGTGCAATCACTCCGGATTCAGTTTTAATATCAAGCTTCTCTGCAAATGACTTATTCCTGTTGTCGTCGAACACAACACCAATAAATGAATGCGGGCGCATGCGGAGATGAAACGAGATGTTATAGGATAAGCCGACACTTAGCTTGCGGTAAAAATCTTTCTCTGATGAAGTAGCATCGCTGTCGGGGATGAATGGAGTATAGGAAATCTGAACGCCTGCCTGCAGCATGTAGGGGTTGCCCATAACGGAGCGGCCACGTTCATTCATCATTGCAGTATACCTGTCAACTTTATAAGCATTCAGCTTCGACTCTGCAATCCTGCTTTTCTTTATTCCTTTTACGTAATATTTTCCTGTGTATGTGCTGTCAATATAAAAAAGGTAGCGCTTCGTAGAGTAGATTACTTTTTTATTGAGCGTATCGCCAAATTCCGTAACGATCATATCCTGGGCGCAGGCAAAGGCGGAAGTAAGCATTAGAAAAAATAATAAGTGCCAGGACTTCATCAGGCAAAGCTAAAGGAAAGTTTATTGTTTCATTCTATCCGCGATTTAGAAAAATCAATCAAGTGCTGGATTGTAGAACAGTTTTCTGAGAGTCATCAAAAAAATTCGCCTTCACTTAACCCCTAAATCCCCTGAAGGGGACTTGAGCGCTGATTTCCCTTTAGGGTTAGGGTAAGGGAGGGAGATTAGAAAACACTTTGAGAAATCTGAACCACTAGCATTTGCGGGAAACAAATTCCTTAATCAACTTAGTCGAGTATATTTGCCGCTTTATGAAAGTTACCGAACATCTAAGAAACGCTAAAGGGACTGTCTTTTCAGTTGAAATCCTGCCCCCGTTGAAGGGCAAAAGCATACAAAGCATTTGGGATATCCTTGATCCCATCATGGAATTCAAGCCTGCATTTATTGACGTTACTTATCACAGGGAAGAATACGTTTATAAAAAACGCGAAAACGGTTTGCTCGAAAAGTTCTCCATCCGGAAAAGACCGGGTACGGTTGGAATCTGTTCGGCAATCATGAACAAGTATGCGGTCGATACAGTACCACACATTATCTGCGGAGGATTTTCAAAAGAAGAAACCGAGAATGCACTCATCGACCTGAGTTTCCTGGGCATCAACAACCTGCTTTTGCTTCGCGGAGATGCAATCAAAACCGAATCAAATTTTATCCCTGATCCCAACGGACATCCCTATGCGCTTGACCTGGTGAAGCAGGCGGTAAATATGAATCACGGTATTTATTTCGATGACGAGCTGAAAGAAGTTTCGTCTTCTGATTTTTGTGTTGGCGTTGCCGGCTATCCCGAAAAACATTTCGAAGCACCGAGCATGAAAAGCGATTTGAAATACCTGAAAGCAAAAGTAGATGCAGGTGCGGAATACATCGTAACACAGATGTTCTTCGACAACCAACGGTATTTTAATTTTGTAAAGGACTGCAGGGATGCGGGAATTACAGTGCCGATTATTCCCGGTCTGAAAGCCATTACAACAAAAAAGCAGTCAACGAGTCTTCCGAAAACTTTCCACATTGACCTTCCCGACGATTTGCTTGATGAAGTTGAAAAATGCAATTCGGATAAAGAGGTAAGGGAAGTTGGTATCCAATGGTGCATCAGCCAATGCAAGGAGCTGGTGAAATTCGGAGTGCCATGCCTTCACATCTATACGATGGGGAATGCAGAAATTACCTGCAAGGTTGCGCGGGAACTTTTTTAAGTCAATGAGACTTTCATTTCAGAATCCGCCACAGGCGGAGAACTGAAATGAAGTAGTCGATCCCGATAGCTATCGGGAGATCCCGAGCGAAGCGACGGGACCTGGATCATATTCCCTGAGACATGCTGCTCAAAGGCGAGGTAATTCATTACCTCGGGTGTCCATGATCCGCTGAACATATTTTCCGATTACATCGTACTCAATGTTAACCATGTCTCCTGTACGCAGGAATCTGAAATTGGTATTTTCAAATGTGTAGGGGATGATGGCTACGGAAAAAAAATCTTTGCCTGCTTCCACAACCGTAAGCGAGACTCCGTTCACAGATACAGATCCTTTTTGAACGATCGAACCGGCTGAGTCTGCACCGATATCGAAAGTAAATAACCAGCTTCCTTGTTTGTTTTCTATCTTCTTGCAAATTGCAGTCTCATCCACATGTCCTTGCACGATGTGCCCGTCAAGTCTGTCGCCTATTTTCAAACAACGTTCAAGGTTCACAACATCACCGGGATTTAATTTCCCAAGGTTGCTTCGCTGAAGTGTTTCTTCAATGGCTACCACTTCATAATGCCCGGCAGATAATTTTTCAACGGTAAGACATACTCCATTGTGTGAAATGCTTTGGTCTACTTTTAATTCAGAAAGAAATGGAGCTGCAATACGTATGCGGAGGTTGGTGGATTCTTTTTCCGAAAAAAGAACTTCCCCAAGCGATTCAACAATACCTGTAAACATAAATGTTTTATTTACCGCGGATCAGATGAATGTATCCATGAAGCTTTTTGCTTTCGGTACCATTCAGGCGGAAGAAATTGACAATGCAGGTATAATAATAAACACCATCAGGACAATCGCCTTTGCTGTCCTTGTTCTTTCCATCCCAGTTAATATTCTTATCCGTTGTCTCAAAAACAAGCGTGCCCCAACGGTTATAAATCTGCAGGTCGATGTCAATTACATTTTTGTACGGAGGACAGTTTTTCCCCTGGAGTTCCAGCGAAGTTGTTGAATCGCATGGATGATAGAAATCGTTTTGCTGATCACCGTTCGGAGTGAAGATTCCCGGCAATACATATTGCCTGCATGTATCCACACATTGCGGAGTTGACCCGCTTTCATTGAGGTTGGAATCTACTGCAGTCACCTTGTAGCAGCCTGACAACGTTGCATTGTTATGAATGAAAGTAGTGTCGGGTGCAAAATGCGAAGTGTCTATCACCTCATAACTTGTTCCGTTTCCTGCGAAATAAATTTTATAATACCACACATCATCTGCACAAGTATGGTTCGGATTATTCCAGCTAAGGAAATTTACGTTTTCGATGCAGTCGGAATTCACATTAAAAGCCGGTGGACAAGGCGGAACATTGTCGTGGGCAATTGCACAAACCCGCTGTGAAAGATTAATGATTGGATCTATGATTCCTGCAGTGCCATATGTGCCGATGCTTTTCACATAGTAGCAATACTGTTTTTCATTTATGAGCGAGTCATCAGTGAATGTATGTTGTATTGTGATACCAATAGAATCCCAGGTATTACCGCCACCTGTATCCTGCCTGTAAATAACATAGAAGTAATTCGTCCATGGAACATGCTCCTCCCAGCTCAACGTAATGCTTTCATCGCTTGGCGCCAGCGAAAGGAAAATGGATGATGCGGCCTGGCTGGCTCCCTTCAGTGCATCAGCAACATTGTCGTTGTTGCTGTCATAATACAGCTCAATCTTATAGCTGTTTTTTGTCCTTGTGTCGAGATTGTCATCGTCGAAGAAGATCGTATCGTTTTCATTCAGCGTTGTTGTATTCACCTGGATGTTGGGAGGTGATCCGAGGAAATCATCATTCGAACGAAGCACTTTATACGCATATGGCCGTGGGAAAACAACGCTGTCTATTTCAGTAGCTTTGCTCCAGATGATGGTATCACTTCCGGAAGCCGCAGTGGTGACAACGGTAACATTGGTGATGACGGGCAAATCTTTTTTCAGCGAGTTGCAAATCTGTAATGAAGCACAGCTTTCGGAACCGTCGTCAAACACAGCAGTTACCATGTAACAATGCGATATGCCGATTGCAAGCCCGGCGCCATTATTTGAATCTACAAAAGTTGTATCGTTCAAACCGTTTGTTGATCCTATGAGTTCATAACCTGTATAGAAAGGAACACCTGTCTGGCAAGGACATTCGATCGTACCCGGAAAGGTTCCCATGCGATGATAAATATTGTAGTGACTCACGTTTACACATTCGCTCGGATTCCAATGCAGCATCATTGTATTTCCGTTGGGATCTGCGGCCAGACCTGTTACAGGAGGGGCAATGACGGTGATCCGCATCGATTGATATGTGACAAGGCTGACAGTAGGATTGAAATCGTTTGAACGGAAAACAACCTGGTAAGGCTGGCTTGCTATATAGTTGCAATTGGTTGCCCAGGTAAATTGTCCTACGAGGGTATCATTGGGCGGAACAGTATCTACGATAAAATGTGCAGGCGATGGAAGAATGCTGCTGATTGCTTTTAGAGAAATCAGTTCATGGTTTGGATCAAATGCGGTAACACTGAACGCAAGCGTATCTCCTGCAAGTACGCATGTATCAGCAACAGGTACAATCACAGGCGGTTCAAAAGTTTCAGGGCATTGAAGGATCCTGATCTGCATGTCGCGCTCTACTTCACTCACGCGGCTCCAGGTAAATCCGTTTAGTTTCTTCCACGATACAATAAGGAAAGCTACGTTGTATTCACCGGCAGAATCGGGTGAATCCCAGTAAAGATCACCGGTTGTGGGGTCCAGCGTAAAAACTCCATTGGATGCATAAGGGAAGTTGTAACCTGGAATGGGTTCATTGTTTTCTCCCCGGCAAAAAATAAGTTCATATGAAAGACTATCGTTATGGTCCGGATCAGTTGCTACCGGATTGTGAAGAAAGGGAACACCTACGCAGCCGCTGTCAATCGGTGGATTGAGGAGAATAGGGGAGTTGTCGGGCAGAGTCAGCAAGCCTACACGCAATATTGTATAAATGGCAAATGGAGTATAAAATGAATTTGGAACGTTGATCACATTCCCGTTCCGGTTAGGATCTACAAACCAGATAGTGTCAACTCCGGCGCCCGAATATGTATGCGATTCAGTATAATAATTGGTCCTGATGTCAGCTATAGGATTGTCGATATACAGGTCACGATGAAATACTCTTATTGCCCCTTCACCCACATGCACTGAATCCAGTGTAGGCCTGTCCACGCTTCCATTATCAGGATCTGCGCTGGAAAGTTTTGTATAGGTTGTGATCGTAATTTCATAGGTAGTACCGAAAAGATGACGGAAGGTAATTTCACCTGCGCGGTTATGAGATGCAAATCCGGTTTTAAAAATTGCAAAGAAGAAAAGTATGAAGAGGAGCTTTTTCAACGGCTACTACAAATTACAAATTTTATCTAATTACTATTTTCCTATTTCCTATTTCCCATTAACTAATATTCTATTACCTGTTGTTCCATCATCTCCGGCATATCCCTGTACTGGTACTGCTGGTTCCTGAGTTGCGGAGTGAATCCGGCTTCAAGGATTGCATTTTGAATTCCTTCTGACGTAAAACGGTGAGGAGCCCCGGCGGCGCTAACTACATTTTCTTCAATCATGATCGAACCAAAATCATTTGCTCCCGCATGCAGACAAATTTGCGCAACATCTTTACCAACTGTCAGCCAGGAAGCTTGTATGTTATGGATATTCGGAAGCATAATGCGGCTGATTGCTATCATGCGAATATACTCTTCTCCCGTCACTTTGTTATGAACTCCTTTCAGCCTGGCAAGCATGGTATCAACATCCTGGAATGTCCAGGGTATGAAAGCAATAAAACCTTTTGCATCCGAAGGCTTCTCATCCTGCACTTCACGCAGTGAAACGAGGTGTTCAAATCTCTCTTCAAGTGTTTCAACATGTCCGAACATCATCGTTGCGGAAGTCGTAAGCCTTAGCTGGTGCGCAGCCCTCATTACATCCAGCCATTCCCTGCCGCTGCATTTTCCCTTTGAGATCAGCCTGCGTACGCGGTCGCTGAGGATTTCCGCTCCCGCTCCGGGCAATGAATCCAGTCCAGCCTCCATCAAGGCTTTCAATACTTCAGTATGTGTCGATCCTTCCAGTTTTGTGATGTGTGCAATTTCGGGCGGACCTAATGAATGCAGCTTCAGTTTCGGATATAATTTTTTCAGCTCCTGGAAAAGGCCTGTATAAAAACTTAAGCCCAGGTCAGGATGATGACCTCCCTGCAGAAGCAACTGTTCTCCTCCATAACGGAATGTTTCTTCAATCTTCTTTTTATACTGATCGATTGTCGTGATATACGCCTCCGGATGTCCTGGAATGCGATAGAAATTACAGAATTTGCAATTGGCAATGCAGACGTTTGTTGTATTGACGTTGCGATCAATGATCCAGGTAACTTTATTGTCAGGATGAAAGTGCCTGCGCATCTGGTTTGCCACATCCATCAGCTCTGCCAAAGGTGCATTTGTAAAAAGAAACTGCCCTTCAGAAGGAGAAAGGAAGTCGAAACGGAGCGCACGCTGGAAGAGTTCGTCAGACATCATAATTCAGGAAGGGCTTGAACACGTAACAATGTTAGAATTGATTTGTTAGCTGTCTTTAATTTTTGGTTAATTTCAGCCCTTGTTTTTTTTCAGAGGAAAACAAAAGTAGAAAAAGTTATTCGCCTTCACGATTGCAGGCTGTCATTTTTTCTTTCGGGGGAATGGGGTAACAATTAAACAAGATCGTAATGGCAATACTTCCCAGGCTTGGTTCCGCTTCAGTTGTCACAAAAAATGATTCTGTAGTATTCATTATAAAGGATGAAAAGCAGGTATCCAGGACACATTTTTCCCAGGAGGAAATAAAATTTATCCAGGGTCAGCTGAAGGATAAAAAAAATGTCGTCAGCATTAACCAGTATAACCGCATCTGTTTTATTTACAGGCTTGAGGCGAAGAAGGAAGCGCACCTTGTGCTGGAAGCGTGCCGAAGAAATGGAGAAACTATTTCCGCAGCATTTAACAGGCAGAAATATTCGTCAGCAATAATTTCAGATGACAGCGGAACAAAGAATGCCGCTCTGGCTTTTGCAGAAGGAATGATCCTCGGCAATTACCAGTTTATCAAGTATAAGCAGAATGGAAGTAAAGAGCGCAACAAGCTTGCAGAGATCAGGATCAAAAGCAGGTATGCAGATGCAGCGGCATTGAAAAATCTTTCTGCCGTTTGTGATGCTGTTTATCATGCCCGTGACCTGGTGAATGAACCACAGAATGCACAAAGTGCAACGCAACTTGCTGCATCGTTTGCAAAAATGGGAAAGGAAGCAGGCTTTCGAACGGAAGTTTTTAATAAGGCAAAGATCAGGTCTTTGAAAATGGGCGGACTTCTGGCAGTGAACCTTGGAAGTATTGAACCTCCAAGCTTTACCGTGATGGAATGGAAGCCACGCAATGCGAAAAATAAAAAACCATATGTGCTGGTTGGAAAAGGTGTCGTGTATGATACCGGCGGATTAAGCCTGAAGCCTACACCCAACAGCATGGACTATATGAAATGCGATATGGGAGGAGCTGCGGCTGTAGGTTGTGCGATCTATGCGATTGCAAAAGCGAAGCTGCCGGTGCATGTGATTGCATTGGTGCCGGCAACGGACAACAGGCCATCGGGAAATGCTTATGCTCCCGGCGATGTGATCACGATGATGAGTGGACAAACGGTTGAAGTTTTAAATACGGATGCAGAAGGACGAATGATCCTTGCCGATGCACTTCACTATGCGAAGAGATACAAGCCGGAACTGGTAATGGATTTTGCTACACTCACCGGAGCAGCGTCTGTAGCCGTTGGTTCATTCGGTATGGTTTGCATGGGAACTGCGGATCAAAAAACAAAAGGCAGGATGGTGGATTCGGGCAATCAAGTGTATGAACGCCTGGCGGAATTTCCTTTCTGGGAAGAATATGATGAGCTGATCAAAAGTGACGTTGCCGAAATGAAGAACATCGGCGGACCAATTGCCGGTGCGATCACAGCAGGAAAATTTCTTCAGCGGTATATTGATTATCCATGGATGCATTTTGACATTGCAGGTCCGGCATTTACACATAGTGCTTCATCATACAGGGGTAAAGGTGGAACAGGATACGGAGTTAGGTTTCTTTTTAACTTCTTCGAAAATCTCTGATACCATTTACCATTTACTATTTACCAATCTCCAATGAGCAACGAACAGGAAGGACAAATAAAAGTAGGGATCACATGTGGCGATGTAAACGGCATCGGGCTGGAGGTTATCATGAAGACATTTCTCGACAACCGCATGCACCAGATATGTACACCGGTGATATATGCAGGGCAGAAGCTGGTTTCGCTGCAGAGAAAATTATTGAACCTGAATGATTTCAATTACCAGACTGTACGCAGCAGCAATGAAGTAATTCTTCGCAAGAACAATGTGGTGAGTTGCTGGGAGGATGAAGTGCCCGTCGAATGGGGGCAGGCTACGCAGATTTCAGGAAAGTTTGCCTTGAGGTCCATTGAAGCCGCGACAAAAGATCTTGCCGAAAATAAAATTGATGTATTGGTTACGGCGCCAATCAATAAGCACAACATCCAAAGCAGCGACTTCCAGTTTAAAGGACATACGGAGTACCTCGCCGCAAAATTCAATGCACCAAAATACCTGATGATGCTGGTGAGTGATTCATTGCGTGTTGCCGTTGCAACCGGACATATTCCCGTGCAGGAAGTTTCATCGAATATGAATTCGGAAACGATTATTTCCCGTGTGAAGCAGATGATCCATACGCTGAAGCGCGACTTTGGAATCCGCAAACCGCGTATTGCAGTGCTCGGACTGAACCCGCATGCAGGTGATAACGGTTTGATTGGAAAAGAAGAACAGGAAGTTATTATTCCTGCGGTGAAAAAACTTTTCGAGGAGAATAATTTCGTGTATGGCCCTTATTCAGCGGATGGTTTTTTCGGTTCAGGAGCATACAAAAAATTCGATGCAGTGTTAGCCATGTACCACGACCAGGGGCTGGTTCCATTTAAGTCAATCAGTTTTTCTTCCGGCGTGAATTACACTGCAGGGTTGCCTGTGATCCGCACCTCACCCGATCATGGAACTGCTTATGATATTGCAGGGAAAGGAGTCGCTTCTGAAGAATCAATCCGCGAGGCGATCTATGTGGCGATTGATATAATGCGCAGCAGGAAAGAATACGATTTGATCAATGCGAATCCGATGGTTGTTGCAAAACCGGCGGGGCGGGATAGAGATTATTAGGAAGTGACGAGGTGACTGGGAAAGTGACGAGGCGACTGCGAAGGTGACTAGGTGACTAAGTGACGAGGTGACGAAGGAAACAGCCGGAAGTGACTAGGTGACTAAGTGACTAAAAAAACAGCCGGGTCTCAGATAACTAAGAGAT
>Ga0193740_1000325_pt1 | contig 13648 bp, 17 predicted proteins | sample L2s1metaG_FD_145072 | JGI IMG/M metagenome (GOLD analysis project Ga0193740, IMG submission 145072) | Soil microbial communities from a riparian zone of the East river system, Colorado, United States - L2s1 | ecosystem: Environmental > Terrestrial > Soil > Riparian zone | place: USA: East River... | reverse complement strand
ATCAGGCATTTGCATGTCATCAAAAGCTAGCATTCTCTTGTTGATATCTATAATTGTCTTGTAGTTCATTGGTCTTGATGGCAAAGTGTCAGTAACAAGATTAACAAATTCATCCTCATTTATAGAGAGTAGTTTTATTTTTTTCTTTAGTGAACCAATTGTTTCAGATATGGGTTCTGCGTGCTTTAATGCAATTGAACTTGCATTGAAGTGAGCAGGGAGAATTAAAGTATTTTCTGGCAGATTGACTATTTTTTGATGATACGTTTGGTACAGAAGTGAAGCATATTTCTTGGCTTCTTCTCTCAAGTCAGGTCTTCCTACACTGTCAACAAATAAGGTATCTCCAGTGAATAAATATGAATATTGGGGCAGGTCTTCTGTACTTTTCTTTCCGTCAGTATCATCAGCATACTTTATCAAAAAAGATATACTACCATTTGTGTGACCCGGCGTGTGAATTGCTCTTAGCGAAATTTTCTTTGATACCTCTATCTCATCTCCATCTTTTAGATAGTGGATATTAAATTCTGTATTTTTGCTATCGTATTCTTCCAGAGAGCTGAAGTAAGCTAGAGTTTCCATATTTCCTTCTTCAGATATAGTTCTGGCTAACTTTGCTACTCCAGAAACATGATCGGCATGTTGATGGGTGTCAACTACCTTTATTATTTTCAATCCATTCTCCTTGGCAACACTCAGAAAAGCCTCATAAATCTCGCGACTTGGATCTATCGCTGCAGCTGTATTATCTTCTTTTGAAGATACAATATATCCCATACATCCCTTTGATATTCTTCTTATCTGCCAAATTCTGAATGGAGCTTCCATAGGAACTGGAACTTCGGCAACATCGTAGACCTTATTCCAACCTGCCATTCCTCCCCTGACACTTTTTACGTTATATCCTAATTGGTTGAGTAGCCTTGCCGCCATCATTGACCTATTTCCATGGGCACAAAGAGTAACAATTTCTTTGTCTTTTGGAATCTCCCTTAGCAAATTGGAATCATTCAAAAATAAACGATCAACAGGAATTAACTTGGGATTTTGATGATTTTCGTAGGATAATTTCCAAGCCTCATATTCTTGGGGAGTTCGAACATCCAAAATAAAAATATTCTCATGATTATCTATTTTCTTTTTTAATTCAGTAGGTTCTATTTCTTGACTATTTCCTGACGATTGGCTATTCATATGCGATAGTAGAAAACTAATCATATTTGTAGGTTTAAATTCTAACTCCAAGTAGGTTGCAGTATACAACTAATTTCAAAAGTTGAATAAACTATAGAAGGGAATGCAATATTAAATAAATATTAATAAGCAATGTGGCTAATACGTGAAGCATTTCTTGTCGTGCTTTGTGAATCTTAAAATTTGATATTTTTTATCTTATGATTAACAAGTCCTGAATAACTTTGAATGCCACCAAAGATCTAAAACAAGACCATATTCTAATAAATCGACTTGGTAAGGTAGCAAAGAAGTGTTCTGATCTATTATATGACAATGCAGATATTCCGGCAGAAGATATCAAAATAATATGCATGCTTATTCAGGAATTTGTAGATAAATTCCACCATGGCAAGGAAGAGAAAGCGTATTTTCCACATATGAATGATAAGAATAACTTTTCCGAAGATATTCGAAAATTCTTAATAGAACATGAACTTGGTAGACGTATTGCAAAGATGTTAGCCCAGAGTCTAATATCATGGGATGGTGGCATTAATTCAAGAGAACAGGCTGCTAGATTCCTGAATGCATATTCAGTATTCATAACCATACATACTGACAAAGAAAATATATTTTTTGATCTAATCGAGGAAAGAGGTAGTCTCTCTGAAGAGGAACATTCACTATTATTGAAGCATTATAAGACTTGTCATAACGATGTTGGAGGTAAAGTTAGAGTGGATCAGATGACAAAGCTGATAGGATACCTTGAAGGAAGAGAATGGATGGAAAGGTAACAATACTATCAAACCTATCATAAGCACACAATATTATTGACCATTAAGTGCAGAAAGATTCCGCGTTAACTAATAACCGATAGTTTCTGACCAGTTTATACCACAGAAATTATGGCAAGAATATAGAAATGAAATGTTAAATACAAATGATACTAAAAGCTATTGAAATAGTATGGATATGAATCCAATTCAGATGTTGATTGTATCAATACTCCTTACAGGTACTATTTTGTGTTTGAATCTAAACCACTCTTCAGCTCAAGATTCTACTCAACATGAAACCGCCATTGGTTCAAGAGATCAAAATCATACTGAATTGTCCAAAATTGCTACGAGTGCTACTATCATCTCAAATAATTCTGCTTTCATAGTCGGCTTTAATACAACGTATAGTATTACAGGGTCTCCTATTGATATCGAGAAATCTAAGAATCTTGTAGTTTCTTCAATTGTTAAAGATTTCGCGAATTCCTCTACCATAGGTTATGTAAAGCTCTTAGATCCTACTTCAAATTCAGACAAACAGGAAATAGCAAATCCTTTTGCTAGTAATGAACAAATAGATCAAAAAATTGAGGAATTGTTAGATAAATCCATAAATGACGCTACCAACTCTGAGACTGATCTGATTGAGATAAGTTGCCTTTTTGGTAACAGCTTGGATGACTTCTCGTGCTCACTGTTTCCATTGGCAAAATAGTGGTAATTTCTCTAGGGAACCATTCATTGCGGATCATTATATCAAATATTTTTCTTCAGTTCAGTATTTTTTAATCCACATGACAGACACCTATATGATTTTGTCTTCTCAGTCTCCTTTTCATATATTAAATTCTCACCACAACATGGACATTTCATTGTTCTGTGGTATTGTGTACCAATCATGCTTTATGAATCCTATTGCATATGAAACATATTATCAGCGGGTTTCAAATATCAGGTTATTATTTTGGCCTTTTGAAAACCAATCCTAATATTCAGATGGTATTGGTGTAGTTGTAATTTTGTCATAATTCTTCTGATTTACGTAAATTCAAAATTAATCTAGAGATTTCAATTTCGTGTTTATTTCTTTGATTAAGCAGGAAATGCGCTCTACATGAGTACCTATCCAATAGATCTTGTTACACTTGGTGCATTCATAGAATATATTCTTAGAATGCAGTAGGCGGTCTGGAATTTGATTCTTGATCAAATTCTTATCAATAATTGTATCCAATAATCCATTACAACAAGTACACAAATGAGGTAACTTTTGTAAATTAATAGATTTAATATTTAGTGCACTGAAAATAGTAACAAGGTTTTCTAATTCTGTTCCTTTGTACGTAAGAATCGTATTTATTCCCTTTTTTTTACATGTTTTAAATAATGTTCTATCACTTGTTAAAACTATTCTGTTCTGATATCTCGATGAATCTAGAATATCTATGTCGTCAATATTAGAATCGTAAATAGTATCAAATCCAAACATTCTCAATTTCCTAGCCATTTTACCAAGCATGGCGTCAGCGATGAACGAAGATTGATTGATATTACTTTCCATTGATTGGTAAGATTAAACAAGTTCATGTTAAATAAGATTATCCACTTTTGATTAATGCAGCAGGAGAACTAAAAATATCACATTCTAGGATACAGAAAATGGATTAGGAATAGTTGCTAATGCCGAAAAGAGTGGCAAAAACAATTCACAACCCCTTGGGCCCACGCTATAGCGCGTGTTTATTAGTTACAGATTAAGAATTTACTATAATAGGTACAATTATTGATTTTTGTGAAAAAGAGAAATATGATATCATAGTCATAAGAACAACTAGCATATACACTTCAAAATGCTGATTTTGTTTAACCCTATACTAGAATTACGACAAATATTAGAATTGCAACTTCATGTACTATATTGTAGAACTTTCAGAACCAGATATTATCTAGCTGTGTCCTCTTGCGTACTGCAATATGAGTAAAGTCTTCGTTTCTATCTTTGCATCCATGCCAGTGCAACATAAATGCCGGAATGCAAATAACATCACCTTTTTCCATCATTACAGTTTTTTCAATTTCTATCTCTGTTTTAGTAATGTCATCGGGATCAATCATTATCCTTTTTGCGAATACCACGATACCCTTTCCTTCAGTAACAATCAATATCTGTTCTGAAGCATGTAGGTGAGGTCTAGTCCTACACCCATCCTTAAATGTTACATGATACATTTCCTGTTCATTTGAATCATTTTTATCCAAGACATTTTTGATTATGAAATCTCCAGTGAATTTATCTTTATACTTTTCATTTGGTTCTTCCTTTATAGATACAAAACTTTTTTTTTGCAATATTGTTTCATGTGATATTCACTTATAAAAACTAGTGTTGAAAAAACTGCAAAGAATCACCTTAGAACCTAAATAGCAAAGGCTGCCAGTTGCAATTCAAATAAATGTAGCAAAGATCGCGTTTTTACATTTAAACGTAACTAGTGGTAAGCACTCATCTGTTGCAGTAAAGGAAGGTATCTCCTTTTAGTCAAAGGTGTTACCACAGGGTTAAACTCACATATTCAGGTGCTTATCAAGAAATGACAATGTCTTATCCCATGCATCTTTAGTTTCCGTGGGAGCATAATTATCACCAGAGGGGTTTGCAAATGCATGACCAACTCCTTTGAAGATGTATATCTCATTTAGTATGTCATTAGAGTTTAATGCTGATTCAAATGCCTTCACTGTGTCAACCGGTATAGAGCTATCTTGATCTCCAAATATACCGAGTACTGGCCATTTAATATTTGCAAGAGTTGCATTGTCCGTCATCAGTCGACCATAATATATGATCGTAGCTGATAGGGGATGATCCTGACTGTTTAGGGCAAGCTGTAATGACTGTGCTCCTCCGAAACACCACCCTAATGAAGCTATTTTTTCTGCATTAACATTTGGTAGTGAAGAGAGGTACTTTACAGCTGATTGTAAATTAGCGGTTGCAATATTTTGATTATCTCTGACATACTGGGTTAGCTCCGATGAACGGTTTCGATCAGTGGTAACCTCGCCTTTAAACAAATCTACAGCTAATACTACATAGCCATTTTTAGCTAAAAGATTTGCCATATTCTTGATATGGTCATTCAGTCCCTTATTTTCATGTATCATAACAACTGCGGGAAGTGTGCCGTTATTATTTCCACTCTTGTTCTCGTTTGGTGTGCTAGGATATACCAGATATCCATTTGCTTGATCATAATAGTTTACAGTTTTATTTTGTAAATCAACACCAGCATTAGAATCTAATCTAGTAAGATCCGTAACATTCGTTACTGTGTTAGAAGATTGAGCCTCTACCAATTTCACAATAGTGCCTGATATTATTCCTGAACCAACCAGAGTAACCAGGAAAAAAATTGCAGAATATATTTTGTTCACACATGAGAATACAGGATATTATTTATATTTTTTATGCAAGCTTATTACATCTCGTCAGTGAAGCCAAGCTCTCTCTACTTGTAATAATCTCATTTTCTTGTAAGAATTCACGATATAGGTAAAAAATGGATCAAAATGAAATTATATAAAACAAAATTGTATGAATAAAGAATATTATATCAAAGTAACACAAGCAAATTTCTATCCATCATCATGTATCTATTTAAGGAATAACACAAAAATCTCAGAATTAACTTTCTTAGGATCGACAACAATTTGAACAGTATTTGAAGTGGGACATCAGATAGAAAATCTTGATTCTAAATAGGATTCCATTAAAGAATTAGTTATCTAGTAAGGTAACAATCATAAGAAATTTATCTGCATATATACTCAATTATTCCGACCTACTGTATCTTAATGTTAAGGATTGATGACCGATTCTTTTTTATAACGCGATAAATAAATGCAAGATTATCCGATATGAGAGAAAATTTTAGTTTATTAAGATACGGAGCTGCTGGAAGTACACTTATTGCAGGAATTTTACATCTCTCATTGGTTGCAAACCAAATTGATAGAAATTTTAACACGGGTATCTTGTTTTTGATTGGGGGATTAGCTCAGGTATTTTGGGTTCTTCCTACAGTTAGAGGTTGGAGCAAAACTTGGTATTATGTCGGTATTGGAGGAACTCTGACATTCATCATTATTTGGGTTGTTACAAGATTTCCAGGCAATCCTATTACCGGTCGAGGAGGCTCGATTGGCGAAACAGCAATTGCAGTAGAAGTATTTCAGGTAGCATTTGTTGTGTTGAGCATAATTATCTTATCCAGAGATCCAAAAGTAAGGAAATCAAGCAAGGTTCATGATTAGTACTAGAATGAATAGTCGGGATCTTACGGTCATTTATTAATCGACACGAAAGTTTCAAACGATACTAGCAGATGGTAAGAGATATTATAGGTCCACCTTACAGTAACAATAACAGCATCATAGAGTAATTTCTCCTAATATGACGAATTATATTATATTATGATTGATGAATATGGGCCTTGATTTTTTCCTGCATCTCAGGTTTGAGTACATCCTCACGAGTGTATCCGTGATCTTTGATTGCATGATCGATTAAATTGTCCATCAGTTCTTTCTCTGATTCACCCTTTCCTACAAAATCACAGTCTACTCCAACTTCTCTACATGATACCGATAACATAGAAAATTATACGGAGAAATAGTATTTAAGTCTAATAACAATTAAGGCATTTATAAAAATGTATTAATAAAATAAAATGAAATCTTTATTAATTAATTGCATTCTTGATTTTTAAAGTTTACCAACAGAATGACTTTATTATCTAAAGTTAGCCGAGTTTTTCTTTATTCTTGTGTGAAGGACACTATCAATTTTTCCAGCATTATGGACATAATATTTTTTTAATGTAATATAAAATATCTGTATAGTTGTTTTATTAGTTTTAAACATGCTCTGGTTATACATCATTACTTAGGTTAAGCGTTGGCGAACGTCAAGGATAAATATTACTTCGGAATCAATAGTAATACCATGACGTGGAACCTGAGTGGGAAACTGGTTGAGAGTTGTACATGTAACATGTTATGTCCTTGTTGGTTTGGTGTAAAAGAATTGATGATTATGGATAAAGGATATTGTGCTTCTCCCCTGCTTTTTCGGGTTCGTGAGGGAACTGCTGATGGTGTTGATCTACAGGGACGAGATGTTGTAATGACAGTTGACTTTCCAGGACCGACATTATTAGATGGCAATTCAACCTCAAGATTGTATATTGACGATGGAGCTAATGACAACCAGGTTAAGGAGTTAGAAAATATCTTTCAGGGAAGAAAGGGGGGTCCTATGCAGCTTGTCGCACAGCTCACTTCGAAATGGTTATCAACCCAGAGAACTAAAATTGAAATTAATGATGATGGGAATAATTTAACGGCCACAGTTGGCAAGTTTGGAAAAATCAAGTCTGAGCAGTTAAAAAATGAGGCAGGCCAAATTATGAGGCTACAGGGAGCAGGTTTTGCTTCTGCATTCCAATTCGAAGATGAAACCTTCAATCTGGCTCCAAGCGACAGTCTGTGGTCTGATCCAGATTTGCCTCATCAATTCTCGACTAAGTCGGGGGCAGTTGCAAAGTTTACATGGCGCGGATAGTAAGCGAACTAAAAATTGTGTAAAAAAAATCGGGTTGGATGCAATACCACTTTTAGTGTTCTGTAGACGGATTTCCCTAAGTTTTACTTCTAAGGCATGTTGTCTCAGGATGAGCCTCTACGAAAGCCTCACAATCATTTTTTTGGTTTGAAATTAGTCGTTGTTTTTATACCGACCAACATGGAAACAATCTTGTGAGGTGTTATTTGTTTCTAGTTAAGAGTAAAAAAGAGAATAGTGCTTCAATTAAGCAGCTTAAAAATTCTTAATTTTCTAGAGAGGAAGTGTTAGCTGTAGCTGTACTTGCACTTACAGGGGCCTCTTCAAGATCAAGGTTCACAGTGAGTACATTTGATACTGGTATTTTCTTCGTCAAGTCGGTGAATGTTATATTTGCCAGTATACTTTGCATTGATTTGTCAAGAAATGTAGTCCTTAGTACCTCTTCACCACCATCACTTTGAGCAGTAAACCCACTCGGAAGAGAAGTTGTCCTAATCAATGATCCATTCGGACCATACACCTTCATCACAGCATTTATGACTTCATTTTCTATCGTTTCATCCTCAATAGTATACTCCACACTTACTCTGACTTGATTAGCATCAGTATTCGTTAGAGGCACAAAGCTTGAATTTGACACAGAAATAACTATTCTCTCATTATTCTGCGCAAAAGATTGTGTAACGCTCATTGGTGGATATAAGATAAATATAGAAAAAACCAAAACCAACAGAATCATGTATTTTGTTAAATCAGACATTGTTATTATTCAGCCATTATTCATTTATCCTTCCTAAATAAAAAATCTTTCTTATTGGAACTTACTTTACTAATGAATACATATTTCAGGATTCCAACGTTGAATGATCAGAAACGAAAACTTCTACCACCCTATTCCATGCAGTAGCTAAGTTCTGGGTGTTATATCCTCCTCCACCGAGACCAATAATTCTTCCACTTGATTTTTCATGAGCAATCCTATGCAGTACTCGAGCAGCATATTCGTGTGATTTATCAGTGTATTTCAAATGGGTCAATGGGTCTCCTGAAAGACCGTCCGCTCCACACTGAAAAATGATGAGTTCGAATTTCATTGATTCAATAAAATTTTCGATTTTCACAAATGCTGATAAAAAATCACGATCAGTAGCACCTGGTTGTAGAGACAAATTTAACTTGGTGCCTTTAGCAGACCCTATGCCTGTTTCTGATTCAAAACCAGTCCCAGGATATAAGAATGAACCATCTTCATGAATATCAGCTATGAATATATCAGGATCGCCTTCAAATTCGTAGAATACTCCATCTCCATGGTGAGCATCAATATCAACATACAAAATTTTCTTTAAATTATATTTCTTCCTAGCATGCATTATTGCAATTCCTATGTCATTGAAGACACAAAAACCGCCAGCTGCACTCCTTCTTGCATGGTGCAGACCTCCAATGGGATTAAATACATGAACAATTCCATTCGTTTTATTAATTACAGTGTCTAGGGCCAATAGTGTAGACCCTACCACATATAATGAAGCATCAAATACTCCTTTAAAAGAAGGCGTATCTCCTGAATCGAGATATCCAGAACCAGTTACTGAAGACTTTTTTACAAAATTGATATAATCATTTTCATGAAAAGAGGACACTGTACTTTCATCAGTTAGAGCAGGGGAAAGTAGTTTCAAACTACCCGAACGCATAGCATCTGAAAGAACAAGTTTTGACCAAAATGCATCAAGTCTTCTAGAATTTAATGGATGTTTCTCACCAAAGGAATAATTTGAAAGCTCTTTACCTATGACGACAGCGGTGTTGCACATTATTCATTTATCCAAGATAATACTATTAGTAGATTGTCAGAGTCATTCATCCATAAAATGGATTTCAAGAGTCTTTCTGGTGTGAAAGACTACATTAAGAAACATGATAAAAAATCCGATGATAACAGGATGAGGGTATTACGAAATTCTCGCTTTTCAAAAATGCTTTATAGTACAATTGCGTTAATATGTGCAGATTAAGATGTGCTACGATTTTGAAATACCAGAGAGGATAAAAGAAAAAAGTAGAAAAGCTATAGAAAAGGAAGAGCGAGAAAAAGAGGAATTAGAACCAATTAAAGTTCCAAATTAGAATAATTATTTTTCTTTTGTTCTTTAATTGTTCTCTAATTTTGTTAACTAATCGGATTCAAGAAATCATGGCTTTCAGAATTGAAGTAAGACGTATAACAAGGATAAAAAATCGTATTCATTATTTTTATTCTACTGAATGTAAGTTTGGTTCGAGTTATCAAAGTTTTTGATTATTTCATATTTATTTTCAAATTTATCATAGCTTACAAGTCCTAACTGAGGAAAAATTTTCAACGGATCTTCTGCCATAACTGTTACTGTGCGTTTTTCCCCAAAGAATTTTCCGCAAAGTTCAATGCTCATTTGTCTAACCTTATACTCATCCAAAATTCCAAAACTATGTAGATACTCATGTAAAAGTACGGTAAATAAATAAGAGTTGTATTCATCATTAGAAGCTGAGTATTTCTTTACCAGGTCTAGCAGGATGCTGTTGACGGCAATTACATTTGAGCCCAATACATGATAAGCTCCTACTCTTGTAGGCATTCTATGAAGCATCAAGCTCAAACCGGCTCGTTTCATTTCAAATATTGAATTAACAGAGGACTTTACAAATTCAAATACTTCGTTAAAATCCTTCAACTGTGATAGCATGCTAATATTGCTTATTTGCTCCTCAGCAGTTATGATTGGCACTTGTACTACTATTTCTTATTCTCGTTTTAGACGTATAAATGATGGCCAATTTCCCACTGAAGGGAAAATAGATTACACTAGATTAATTAAGGAAATATGTCAATTCTCAATACATAATTCATGACCCAAGTTTGGAAAGGAGACGCTGGTCTTAATGCCAGAATGATCTTAAGTTTCGTAATTTTGGGAGTACTATATGTCATATTCCTAAGCATACTACACTATCTTGGAGTAGGATATATCCCACTAGCAATAATTGCATCTGTTATGATTCTAGCACAATGGTATTTCTCTGACAAGATAGTTCTATGGAGTTCTGGTGCTAAGATCGTATCAAAAGACGAATATCCTAGGCTACATGAAATTGTGGAAAGACTTTCCACCAATAATGGTCTCCCGAAGCCTAAAGTTGCGATGGTTAATTCCCCTGTCCCTAATGCATTTGCGACAGGTAAGAGCCCTAAAAGCTCTCTGGTTGCTGTAACTACAGGGATTTTAGATCTGTTGGACAATGATGAGCTTGAAGCAGTAATAGGACACGAATTGAGCCACGTAAGGAGCAGGGATGTTCTAGTACTAACCTTAGCTAGCGTTTTTTCTACTGTTGCCTGGTATCTTGTTCGATTTGGAATATTTGGTGGGTTACAAACAAGAAATCGAAACACTGCCGGTAGTACCGCAATTGTGTTGCTGGTTGCAATAATGACTTGGGTAGTAAGTTTCCTGATTATTAGAGCAATTTCAAGGTATAGAGAATTTTCTGCAGATAGAGGTGGAGCAATCATGACCGGGAAACCAGATAAATTGGCTAGCGCTCTTCTCAAGATAAGTGGCAAAATCAAAGTCATTCCACCAAAAGAAATAGAAAATGTTCAAAAATTGAATGCTTTCTTTATTATTCCTGCTCTTTCTGGTAGTTCTCTTGCTAATCTATTCTCGACACATCCGCCAGTTGAAAAGCGAGTTCAAAAACTAAAAGAAATGAAAAGTGGGATTGAATAAATAAATAGTTAGATGAAACTGAGATCCAGTTCCATCGCTAGAGCTACTTTGTCTTGTTTCTAAAGCAGCGTCTTTCTTTAACGTTAGGTGGGTCCAATCGGAACCTGTTGGTTCATCACATGTACGGTGACGATATCATCGTCTTCTCTATCAACTTCGTCCTTTACTTTGAGTTTGAATTCATATGTGACTTCGCCTGAAGGGACATTCGGAGCCGTGAACGAAGCTTGTTTTTCATCATCATTGTTTATCTCAAATGGTTGATTATTTTGTACCTTGGCACCATTTATTCTGACCAATTCCCATTCAAAATCAACAAATTTTTTAAAGGCACCTTTGCTATCGGAACCATCTAGTTTTACTTCTTGATTTTCGATTGCTTTGAAATCATCACCCGCGTCAGCCCTTAGTCTAGGATATTTCCCTGCCTCTGCTACACTCCATGTTAAAAGTTGCATTGCTGTAAATACAATTGCAAAAACCAGCAAAACATGTACGTATTTGTTCATCTTCATAGGTTTCTATATCTCCTATAAATAATCTTTTCGGTGAAATAGTTCATCAATTTTCTGCATTATTTTAGACTAAAATATCAGCCTATGTGAACCCGTACATATATCTAAATGCATGTATTCTTCGATACTTAAATTAAGAACATGACGTTGGACTTTTCTTCACACACATTTTAACGCGTAATTTTGGTTAATGAACTTGAAATTTAGATAGATCATCCCTCGAGCAAGAATTGTGCATGTTATATTTATTAATTCCAACCGTATAGTGATTATTGAAAATCATGCAATGGTTTATCCCTGTGTAGTTCTATTTTCTTCCTAACTTCTGCCTTGTGTTTTTTCAAGATGTGTTCATTTGCACAATTGTCGTGCATTATACCAATTTCGCAAAATTCACAGGAAGTAACGAAGTCTTTATCTTTTAAAATTCTCTTACAGGATTTACAAACTTTTGTTTCAATATCATAGATTGAGAGGGGTTTTAACCAAGAATCGCGCCAAAGTACACTCACCATTAACAAAGAACTTTGATATATCTTATTTATTCTAGATTGAAATTAGAATATCTGATTTGTAGTTATATGATTATTATTTATTTATCCTTTTCTAGGCATTAAAGGTTAGATTATTTTAATTTCTTATTTTGATATTTTATTAACCAACTAATTATTTTGTGTTGTATGAATACTAGAGTTCATCAATAAAGCTTCAGCTGGGAATAGTTCTCCCTTGGCAGTTATAGCATTACTATATCTATGACAATCATTTAGCATTTGTAAAAATAATCTTCTGTCCTCCGAACATAACATATCAGCAAAACCTTTCCATGATTCGATTTCTCGTATTAGAATATCGTCTTTTGGGAATAAGATCATATCTATCGCTCTTAAGTTAGATCTATTTTTGACAATTGAAACAGTTTTTTGTAATGATGAAATATGATGGACATTCAAATAGCTTGTATTCTGATAGGTCTGACTCATTGATAAGATGCAGTATTATACAGACGTGCAAGTAAGAACATTTCATCAAACATCTTCTTGTCTTCCTTATCAAGTAAATTCTGAAATTGTTTCCATTTTCGCTCTTCAATTATACTTGAGATTCTGAATGATGGAATTGTTCTACCCATAATATCATCTACTTATTTGAAACTATTAGTAGGTCACTTTTAGATATAGAATATTTTCTATTAATGGTAACACAATTAGTAACATACTTGGATCCATTTATTTTAACGGTAATTCGTTCACTAGATTTGTTTTGAATAATTTCTATATTTTTATTAAACAAAGGAAGTAACGTTTTGTAATATAGATCTGAAATAGAAAGAAGTTTATTTAATAGTATTGAAGTTATAAATAAGACATTATTTTTACGTGATAATATCAATATTGCATCCACAATTTCTTTTATTAATAATTTGGCTTCCTTGATATTTATCTGATCTTGAATAAACATATCAAACAAATCTGGAATCAATATTAATTTAGCATTGAATTTATGAATCATGTTTGGTAAATTATAGATTATTAGATGCACAAGCTGATATAATGTAAAAACTCTTGTTACCACTACTCTTTGTAATACTTGTTTGGTATCCAATCCATACTGTCGTCCAAATTCTACATATTGATATACATCTATTTTGTTGCCCGCATCTATAACTAATACATTTGAATTACGAGATGTACAATTGGGTATAAAGCCACAAGACCTTCTAGGAAGTAAGCAACATACACCAATTCTTGTTAGAAGTATATTCGTGAG
>Ga0193740_1000324_pt1 | contig 13651 bp, 14 predicted proteins | sample L2s1metaG_FD_145072 | JGI IMG/M metagenome (GOLD analysis project Ga0193740, IMG submission 145072) | Soil microbial communities from a riparian zone of the East river system, Colorado, United States - L2s1 | ecosystem: Environmental > Terrestrial > Soil > Riparian zone | place: USA: East River... | reverse complement strand
ATTTCCGCTGGGAGTATTTTCAATCGCTATTCTTCTATTGTACAAAGAATACATGAATCGGAACTCAATCAATTAATCTGCAAATTTTAATAATGTGACAGCTACTACTCCGGCAGTTTCACTTCGCAATCTCGTTTCACCCAAACCTACCGGGATAAAATTATTTTGTAAAGCAAGATCAATTTCTTCTTTGCTAAAATCTCCTTCGGGGCCTATTATAATTAGCTGATTTGATAATTTGGAAATTTGGGGATCTGTTAATGCAGCTTTGTTTTCTTCCAAACAATGAGCAATCATTTTTCTATGATCATCAAATCGTCTCATCACCAAATCACCAAATAGAACAGGTTCATGCAACTCCGGTAACCAGCACTGTTGAGATTGCAACATTGCGCTGATACAAATCCCTTTCATGCGATCATATCGGAATTTTTGTTTTTCTGTCCGTTCACAGATCAGCGGAATGATTTCACTAACTCCTATCTCAGTTGCTTTTTCCAAAAACCATTCGAAACGACTCGTGTTTTTCAATAAAGAGATTGCGATAGTAACTTTTTGTGAGGCGTGGGTGATGAGTTGTGACCCTATAGCCTTTACTGAGCAATGTTTTTTATGAGCATCAGCAATTTCGGCAGTAATTAAACTTCCTTGACCATCTGTTAGATTCAACTTCTCTCCTTCTTTCATCCTTAACACTTGCACTATATGTCGCGATGTGTCTTCATCCAATACAATTTCTTTTTGGGAGGTATTATACTCGTTGATATAAAAAAAAGGAAGTGCCATGCTTGTAAAAATAAAAAAGCCCTCATTAAGAAAGCTTCAAATTATTTGAGTCGTCGAAGGGCCTCCCCCTTGGTGAGGTTGGAGGGGCTTTTAGAATGGCGTTTCTTCATCTTCATTAAATGGAAGATCATTCATTTTGCTGCCTGCTTGTATAAATAACTTAGCATCTCCGCCTCCGGAACCATCGTCAGGTACCGGCTTCCAGCTTCCTGTTGGCAAACCAAGGCCGCCCATTCCACTTCCATCATCTTCCACAAATTTTTGAATATGTAAAAGTGCTTTCAGTTTTATTGTATCCAATGCCCCGTTTCTATGCTTCGCAATTCTTATGTGAGTTTCGCCTTTATTACTTTCCCCCATTTCATTTGCAGTGATATCGTAGTACTCCGGACGATAAAGGAACATAACCATATCGGCATCCTGTTCGATCGCTCCCGATTCACGGAGGTCACTAAGCTGCGGGATCTTTGCCCCTTCTTTTCTTTTCTCTACTTCACGACTTAACTGTGAAAGCGCAACGATGGGAATATTCAATTCCTTTGCCAATGCTTTCAGGTTTCTTGAAATATTACTGATCTCCTGTTCACGATTTGAGTTCTTATTATCGCTTGTTCCACTCATCAATTGCAGGTAATCAATCAACACCAAACCGATATTGTGTTTATTTTTTAAACGACGGCATTTAGCTCTTAATTCAAAAATGTTCAATGCCGGAGTATCATCAATAAAAATTGGCGCTTTTGCCAACCTTTGAATACCTCTCGCATACAATTGTTTCATTTCATGTTCTTCCAACTTACCACGGGCAATTTTCTCCAACCAAATCTCACTTTCAGCAGAAAGAATCCTTTGTACCAATTGTCCTGCACTCATCTCTAAAGAAAAGAAAGCGATTGGTGTTGGTTTGCTTGGATGCAGTGCAGCATTTCTTGCCAGGTTCAATGCAAAAGCAGTTTTACCAACAGAAGGTCTCGCAGCAAGAATGATGAGATCTGTATTTTGCCAGCCATAAGTAATTCTGTCAAGTAAAGGATATCCACTCGGTACGCCCGACACATCTTCATTCTTATGACGGAGATCTTCAATACGCTGAATGGTTTTTACCAAAACAGAATCAATGGTATCAAAGTTTTTGCGAAGGTGATTACTGGTAATTTCAAACAATTTGCTTTCTGCATCATCCAGGAGGTCGAAAACATCGGTTGAATCCTCGTAAGCATCACCAATAATTTCTCCGCTTACACGTATCAGTTCTCTTTGAATAAATTTTTGGAGGATAATTCTTGCATGTGTTTCAATATGCGCAGATGAAACAACTGCATTCGTAAGTTTAGTAACATAATAAGGTCCCCCTACCATATCCAACTCTTCACGGGTTTTCAATTCTTCAGAAACGGTAAGTATGTCGATAGGTTTATTTTTTTGTGCCAGGCCCTGCATAGCACGATAAATGCGCTGGTGTGCATCTACATAAAAACATTCGGGCTTTAAAATTTCAATTACAACATCAAAAGCATTTTTTTCAAGCATTATCGCACCGAGAACTGCTTCTTCAAGATCTTTTGCTTGGGGTGGTATTTTACCATAAACCAAACTGCTTAGGTCGGATGATGTTTTTCTTCTTTGCTTGCGATCCTTGTTGAGATTAGTAAGTTCCATCGTTGAATTAGGGCGATAAAAATTTAAACCATTGATTTCACACCAATGACTTTTGGGTTAGTTTTTCCAGCCTTATTTCACTGAATTAGTTGGTTTGGTTCGAAACGTTATCCCTCAGTCAGACGGCGAATATAAAAGCCAAATGCAGACAAAAAAAACTTTTCTTTCCTAACGAAAACTTCACAAGCTTTTCCACATCGGTTTTATAAACACCATCTGTAATTTAGAAAAAATATTTTGGCATTTACATAAAAATTATACCCAATCGTGTAAAAATTTCTTGTGACTTCAATCAATTATCTTTGTCCGCACCAGAAAAGAAATTGACTACATGACTATCTCTTATAAATGGCTGAGTGAATATTTACCTGTTACGGTCGAACCCGAAAGATTGGCTCGCATTCTCACTTCTATCGGATTGGAAGTGGAAAGTTTTGAAAAATTTGAAGAAGTAAAAGGCGGTTTAAAAGGCCTCGTAATTGGTGAAGTCCTTTCCACCGAAAAACATCCGAATGCCGACAAGCTTACACTTACAAAAGTTAGTGTAGGAAATGGAGAGCCTTTGCAAATTGTTTGTGGAGCACCAAATGTTGAGGCCGGTCAAAAAGTTATTGTTGCAAAAGTGGGAACAACTATTTACCCGATAAATAATGAGCCGCTCACAATGAAAGTGGCAAAGATCAGGAATGTGGAAAGCTATGGAATGATATGTGCAGAAGATGAGGTTGGCTTAGGTACATCACATGCGGGCATTGTGGTTTTGAAAGAAGACGCAAAAGTGGGTCTGGATGCTGCAGAATATTTTCAACCCTATGAAGATTGGATCTATGAATTAGGGATCACGCCAAACCGGATGGATGCAATGAGTCATTGGGGAGTTGCGAAAGATGTTTGTGCTTATCTTAATCATCATGATAAAAAAGATCTAAAACCTAAGCTACCAACCAGCAATGGATTTAAGGTCGAAAACAAGTCATTACCTGTTTCGGTTTCAGTCGAAAATGAAAAAGCATGTCAGCGTTACAGTGGCGTAAGCATTACAGGTGTTACTATAAAAGAATCTCCTGTTTGGCTGCAAAAGAAATTAAAATCAATTGGGCTAAGACCAATTAATAATATAGTTGACATTACCAACTTCATTCAGCATGAAACAGGACAGCCGCTTCATGCATTTGATGCTGATGAAATAAAAGGTAAAAAAATCGTGGTTAAAAATTTACCTGAAGGAACAAAGTTTGTTACGCTGGATGAAAAAGAAAGAAAACTGAGTAAAGAAGACCTGATGATCTGTGATGCTGAAGAAGGAATTTGCATTGCCGGTGTATTTGGAGGCTTGCATTCAGGTGTTACTGACAAAACAATGAACATTTTTTTGGAAAGTGCATGGTTTAATCCAATTGATATTCGCAAAACAAGTTTTCGCCATGGTCTGAGAACCGAGGCTGCAACACGTTTTGAAAAAAACATTGATATATCAAATACTGTTACGGTGTTGAAACGTGCTACTCTTATGATCAAAGAGCTTGGCGGTGGTCAAATAGCATCTGATATTGTTGATGTTTATCCTGATCCGCCAAACAAAACACAGGTTTCGGTTAAATATCATTACCTGAAAAAACTTAGCGGCAAAAACTATCATCCTGACACTGTAAAGAATATTCTAAATAATCTTGGTTTCGAAATATTAAAAGACGGAATTGACGAAATACGTGTAGCGGTTCCTTTCGCAAAACCTGATATCTCTTTGCCGGCTGATATTGTAGAAGAGATCTTACGAATTGATGGGCTGGATAATATTGAGATCCCCACTGCTATTACTATTACTCCTTCGGTTGAAGAAAATTATATGCGCCATACTTTGAAAGAAAAGGTGGCGAATTATCTTGTCGGACTTGGTTTTCATGAAATGATGACCAACTCTATAACAAACGCTGCTTATTTTACCAAGGAAGAAAGACAGCCAATGGTGAAAATGATGAATAGCCTTAGCGCTGAGTTGAATATTCTTCGTCCATCATTATTAGAGACAAGCCTGGAAGTTGTTGCCCGCAATTTGAATCATAAGAACAACAACCTGAAACTTTTTGAATTTGGTAAAGGATATTTTACCAGCGGACCTGGCAAATATCATGAAATGGAGCAAGTGTGTATGGTAATAAGTGGCAACGCAATCGATCAAAGCTGGAAAGGAAAATCTGTTATTCAGATTTTTATTATACAAAAGGTCTTGTTTCATCAGTTTTACAATTGCTTGGAATAAAACCTGATTCAATTGAAACACTTCCAGTTCCTAAACTTCAAGGCCATATTATATATAAAGCAAATGGTGAGTTGGTGGCAGGCGGAGGGGAAGTAAATCAAAATGTATTGTCTCAATTTGGCATTAAACAGCCTGTATTTTTTGCTGCACTTAATTGGGAAGCTGTTCTGAAGTTAACGTCAAAGCAAACGCTTTCAATTAAAGAATTATCCCGGTTTCCATCAGTAATGAGAGACATCTCCATGGTAGTGCCAAAAGCACTTGCATATGAACAAGTGGAGAACTCGGTGAATAAATTAAAGCTGGACAAATTGCAGGAGGTTAAACTCTTTGATATATTCGAAAGTGAAAAGCTTGGAACTGATAAAAAATCGATCGCAGTAAGCTTTACTTTTCTTGACCAGGAAAAAACACTTACAGATAAAGAGATCGATGGATGTATGAGTAAGATAATGGTGGCGCTTGAAAAAGAATTAAATGCTGAAATCAGGAAATAATTTTTATGTCTGACGTCGAAAAACAATTAAAGCGGATTCAGGATAAACTGCAGCAGGTATTGAAGGAACATGCCGCTTTACAAAAGGAAAATCTGCGACTGAAAGAGGAACTGGACAAAAACAGAACTCAATCCTTTGCTCATCAACAAAACATTGTAGACCTGAAGCAACAAGTGGATGTATTAAAGATCACATCAGGCGATTGGGATCCGAATGATAAGAAAGAATTTGAAAAACGCATTAATTCTTACATCAAAGAAATTGATCGCTGCATTGCTTTATTAAGTGAATAAAGAATTATTGACCTCCCGATAACTATCGGGCACAACTCACGACTATGTCCGAACAACTAATACCTGCCACAATTACAATAGCCGACCGCAGCTATCGCATTAAATTGGATGCAAAGGATGAAGAAGTGGTACGGAAAACAGTAAAAACCATCAATGACAAGATCATTGAATTTAAGACCATGTTTGCAGGTAAAGACATGCAGGATTATGTAGCAATGGCACTGGTTTGGTATGCCACTGATCAAAATAGCAGTTCAGCTACTGATGTTGAGAAAGATAATCTTACCGATAAACTGAATTTATTGGAACGAATGCTCGATGGACAGTTGCAATCTTAATAGACCAGATCCCGGTTTGGCGGTAGGAGTTATTCAAATTTCTTCTATTGATTCAAAGGATTTCTTAAAGATCCCATCTTCGAAATAAATAAATCTCCCGGCCATATCACTCCTTGATGTCAAATCATAAATGAATTTTGAGAGATACTTAGAAGTTTTGCTTGAATTGTAATATTCCACATCAATGCCGGATATTGGCTTGCTTATTTTGTGATTGATTTGCATTAACTGGGTATCATAATACTCAGCAACGATATATAATGCTACTCCTTTCGCATCACATTTTTGTTGTAAGAAATTTAAGGAATAGCAAAACTTACCCTTGCATTTGGGAGCCCAGAGATATACTACTGCCTTCTTATTTGCCTTAATGCATTCCTTTAATATACTTCCATTTATTACAACTATTCTTGGGGTATCTGATTTGCTTATTTCGCATAGTAATGTTGAGGTATCAGGAACAATTAGCAATTGCGGAGCTTCGGATTTTGTTTTGGAATAATAACTGTATAATCCCTGAAAGCTACCCTTGATACTACAGGTAGTGCAAAACATTAAAACTATGATTCCGAGAAAAGTGCTTTTTTTCATCATCTGGCTGAATGGATCTAATGTCATCCGTAAGTTAAAACCAACCAGGTTATTGCCAATACCGCTTTTATGGCATTTTTATAAACCAAACATTGATTTCATCACTTCCCGCCGTTTTGTATCTTCGCTGATTACCTGACCATTAACATCTAAGAACCAGTCAGGCATTTTTAAAAACAAGCATTGTGAAAACAATCAAACTAAACATTCATGGATCAAAATATATTGTTTGCCATTATTGCAGGCGCAGCAGGACTAATTATTGGCATCATAGCGGGTAAACTGCTTTTTGCCAAAAACACCAAAAAACAAGTAGCCGAAGCCGAACTAATTGCTCAAAGTATTCTTAAAGAAGCCGAACTCAGGGGAGAAACTTTCAAAAAGGAAAAAGAACTGGAAGCGAAGGAACGCTTTGTCCAGATGAGATCAAATCATGAAAAAGAGGTTTTTGAAAAGAATAAGAAGATCAATGATGCGGAAAACCGCATTCGTCAAAAAGAGCAATCCATAAATCAAAAAGAGGGGAATCTTGATAAGCATTTAAAAGAAAATGAAACTATCAAAGAAAACCTCAACCGGCAAATTGAACTTGTAAATATCAAGCGTACAGAACTGGAAAAACATCAGGAAGAACATATCCGTCGTTTGGAAAAAATTGCCGGTCTTACAGCAGAAGAAGCCAAAACTCAACTGGTAGAAAGCCTGAAGCATGAAGCACAATCAAGGGCCTTAGTGGTTCAACAAGAAATAATTGAAGATGCCAAGCAAAAGGCAAATAAAGAAGCAAGAAAGATCATCATTCAAACAATACAGCGTACAGCAGCAGAGCAAGCCATTGAAAATTCGATAACGGTTTTCAATCTTGAAAGTGATGAAATAAAAGGACAGATCATCGGTCGCGAAGGAAGAAATATCCGTGCAATTGAAGCAGCCACCGGTGTTGATCTTATTGTTGACGATACTCCGGAAGCAATTGTTCTATCATCTTTTGATCCTCTTCGCCGTGAAATTGCCCGTTTAAGCTTACAAAGATTAGTCGCTGATGGTCGTATTCACCCGGCAAGAATTGAAGAAGTTGTCGAAAAAACAAAAAAGCAAATTGAAGAGCAGGTAATGGAGATCGGAGAAAGAACCGTTATCGAACTTGGTATTCATGGTTTACATAAAGAACTGGTGAGAATGGTTGGCCGTATGCGGTTCCGTTCTTCTTATGGTCAGAATTTATTGATGCATAGCCGTGAAGTAGCAAACCTTTGTGGCATCATGGCAGCAGAACTTGGTATGAATTCAAAACTCGCCAAACGTGCCGGTCTCTTACATGACATTGGAAAAGTTCCTGATGAAGAAACTGAATTGAGCCACGCATTACTCGGCGCAAAGCTTGCCGAAAAATATGGCGAGAACCCTGCAATTATAAATGCTATCGGCGCCCATCACGATGAAATGGAAATGCAGTATGTGATCTCTCCAATTGTACAGGCTTGTGATGCCATCAGCGGCGCAAGACCGGGTGCCCGTCGGGAGATTATGCAACAATATTTGCAACGTATCAAAGATCTCGAAAACCTGGCCATGACATATCCCGGCGTTGAAAAAGCTTATGCTATCCAGGCTGGACGTGAGTTAAGGGTAATTGTAGAAGCAGATAAAGTATCTGACCAGGATTCAGAAAAGCTGTCTTTTGAACTAGCTCAAAAAATTCAGAACGAAATGACATTCCCAGGTCAAATAAAAGTGACAGTAATAAGAGAGAAAAGAGCGGTGAACGTAGCAAGGTAAGCGATTGCAGATTTTCGGATTTCAGATTGAATTAGAACCCTTGTTTTCAGCGATTAATGAAATACATGGTTTTCTTGTAAAAATCTGCAATCTGCAATCTAAAATCTAAAATGTTTGCCTTACTTTTGCGTCCCCTCTTAAAAATTGAAGATTATGAACGCTATTGATTTTGTACACGAACAGCTGACAGGTAAAAAAGAATTCCCGGCTTTTAAAGCTGGTGATAATATTACCGTTAATTATAAAATTGTTGAAGGTAATAAGGAAAGGATCCAAAGCTTTAAAGGCGATGTTATCAAACGCCAGGGCACCGGACCAACATCAAGTTTTACAGTTCGTAAAATTTCTGATGGTGTTGGCGTGGAAAGACTTTTCCCTCTTTATTCTCCCAATATCGAATCAATAGAAGTAAATAAAAGTGGCCGTGTTCGCAGGGCTAAGCTTTATTACTTACGCAGCCGTAGTGGTAAGAGTGCAAGGATCCGTGAGAAACGTCAGGCGGTTGAAACAGCAGAACAGAAATAAACCGCCGTTTATACAAATTATTAGCGATCGATACTTACGGTCGCTTTTTTTTGCATTTACATGAGCTTAACAAATTAATTGAAAACGGACTTTAATTTGTACTAACTTTGACCTTCATCTTAAAAATTTCTTTATGAATTTCGGTTGGATACTGTTATTTGCATTGGGTTGGACTGAAATACTTTTAATTGCATTTGTGGTGTTACTGTTATTCGGCGGTAAGAAAATACCTGAGTTGATGCGTGGACTTGGAAGAGGTGTTCGTGAATTTAAAGAAGGAAAAGATAATGTAAAAAAGGAGTTGGAAGAGGGTGCATCTGAAAAGAAATAGTAAGGCTTCCTAACCCACCGTATCAGCTGATATAGAATTTTAATTTATCTTACTTTTAATATTCAAAATTTTATAAAATGGGAAATCTTGGTGCGACTGAAATTATATTAATCGCTTTTGTAGTGTTATTGTTATTTGGAGGCAAAAAAATACCTGAGTTAATGCGTGGCCTTGGAAGAGGTGTACGTGAATTTAAAGATGCAAAAGATAATGTAAGAAAAGAATTAGAAGAAAGCATAGTAGAAAAAGATAGCAAGACTTCCGCATAATTGCTCAATAACAACATTACAATTTTTTATCTTCCGTTTTTTAATAAAGGCTTCCGCTTTTGTTTGAGTATACTTCTATTAATCAATACCAACTTACATTAACTCAGGGTAAGACCTCCTGTGTCGAGGCTGTTCGCCATTACCTTACTCAAATTCAGAAAAGCAAACAACTGAATGCTTTTGTCCAGGTATTTGCCGAAGAAGCGATCCAAAAAGCTTCTGTGCTTGATGAAAGAAGAAACTCCGGTAATACGATTGGAAAACTGCATGGAGTTGTAATTGCTATCAAAGATGTTATTTGTTATAAAGATCATCCGCTCACTGCTGCATCTGGCATTTTGAAAAAATTCACTTCCCTCTATTCTGCAACAGCCATAGAAAAGCTTTTAGAGGAAGAAGCTATTATCATTGGTGTTTGTAATTGTGATGAATTTGCAATGGGTTCAGCCAATGAAAATTCAGTATATGGAAATGTATTGAATGCAATGGATGAAACTCGTGTTCCGGGTGGCTCGTCGGGTGGATCGGCTGTCGCTGTACAAGCAGGTCTTTGCATGATCTCACTTGGAAGCGATACAGGTGGTTCGGTTCGCCAGCCAGCAGATTTTTGCGGCATCGTTGGTCTGAAACCAACTTATGGCCGCATTTCAAGATATGGGTTGATCGCTTATGCTTCTTCTTTTGATCAAATTGGAATTTTTGCAAATAATGTTGATGATGCAAGTAAAATTTTAGAGATAATTGCGGGTGCTGATGAATATGACAGCACCGTGTCTCAAAATCCGGTTGAGAAATATTCTGCCGCTTTAAAAGAAAAGAAAAAATTTCGTTTTGCTTATTTCAAAGAAACATTAGAGCATCCTTCGCTTGATACTGAAATTGCTGATGGAATAAATAAACTGATTGAACAAATAAAGAATGATGGCCATGAAGTAACTGCATTAGGTTTTGAATACCTCGATTATATAGTTCCGGCTTATTATATTCTTACAACCGCCGAAGCATCTTCTAACCTTTCCCGTTATGATGGCGTTCGATATGGCTATCGTTCTAAAAAGTCTTCAAATGATTTAACAGAGTTTTACAAACACAATCGCAGCGAAGGTTTTGGTAAAGAAGTGAAAAGAAGAATTATGCTTGGCACTTTTGTTTTAAGCACTGGTTATTATGATGCCTATTTTACCAAAGCACAAAAAGTAAGACGCAAGCTTGTTGAAAAAACACAACTGGTTTTCAACGAATTTGATTTTATTCTAATGCCCACATCACCATCAGTTGCATTTAAGATCGGGGAAAAAACAGATGACCCGATCGCTATGTATCTCGCAGATATTTATACAGTATTTGCAAACCTTACAGGAATTCCAGGGATATCGTTACCGCTTTTTAAACATTCAAATGGCATGCCTTTCGGGATACAACTAATGGCAAAACAATTTAACGAGCTATCTTTGTTGCAAGCCTCCCAACAATTGATGGAGTTCAAAAAATAGTTTGAACTGGCTTTATTTCCAATGCATTTTTTATTTACGATATTAATTTCCTTTTCAACAATAACTGTTACAGCACAGGTATCAGATACAATCGTAGATCTCTCAAGATCGAGGACCAATAAACCAGTAGTTGATTCAACGATCGTTCCTGTTGCGATTGCGTCCGATCCAAAATCAGGTTTTAAAGATCTTTATACAGGCAAGCCCGAAGAAGAAGGATTGAGCCAGGTTCAACTAAATCCCCGTGCCATAAGTTTTGTTGATGATTATATGGCAAAAAATAGAAAGAGTTTGGAGAAATTAAAAGGCTGGGGACGTCCATATTTTGATATGATCGACGCAGTGCTCACCTACCATGGTTTGCCAAGAGAATTAAAATATCTCGCCGTCATAGAATCTTATTTGAAAACTTACGCTGTATCATGGGCAGGCGCCGTTGGTCCCTGGCAATTCATGCCGGAAACCGGAAGAAGAATGGGATTAAAAGTAAACGCTTACACTGATGAAAGAACTGATTATTATAAAAGCACTCATGCAGCGGCCAAGTATTTAAGTGAGCTTTATAAAATTTATAATGACTGGTTATTGGTCATCGCCGCATACAATGGGGGACCAGGAAATGTAAACGTTGCTATAAGAAAAAGCACGAGTAAAAATTTCTGGGATCTGCAACATTTTTTACCGGCCGAATCAAGAGATCATGTAAAAAAATTTATTGCTACACATTATGTAATGGAAGGAGATGGCGGAATAACAACATTAACCAGGGACGAAACAGATATTTTAAAACAGGCTTCGAATGTAAACCCTGCTGCAAAAAATTTAAGTGCTTCTGAATTAACCAGTTCAAAAGTGCAGGCGATCAGCGGAAGATATAATTCCTTAGTAATTACAAAATACATTGCGTTTTCAATTATAGAATTCAACCGTTACAATCCCGACTTTGATAAACTGATCACTCATAATGGCAAATATGAATTAAGATTGCCGGCAGATAAGATGGAACTGTTTATGGCAAAACGATATGATATTCTCAATGAGAGTTTACAGATAATGCTAGATTCCTTTAAGCAATCACTTTCTGCTCCGACCAAAGCGCAGCCAGTTAAAAAACCTGCGAAGTAATTATTTATCTATAATTGCCCCTCTCATCGCCTTAGCCTTTAACAAACATTCCTCATACTCTTTTTCAGCATCGCTGTAAAAAGTAATTCCCGAACCTGCCATAAAAGAAAGATATTTTTCAGAAGCATTATACATAATACTTCTTATAACCACATTAAAATCAAAATCGTTTTCGGGAGTTATATAACCAACTGCACCTGAAAAAATTCCTCTTCCTGATCTTTCATACTGATCGATCAATTCCATTACTCTTCTTTTCGGCGCCCCTGTCATAGAACCCATCGGGAATGTTGACTTGATGATCTCACTAACGGAAATTTCATTTTTCAATTCGCCGCTAACAGTTGAGATCATTTGGTGTACCTGCGGAAATGAATAGATACCAAACAACTCATCAACCTTCACTGTTCCTTCTTTACATACACGAGCAAGATCATTACGAACAAGATCAACCACCATCACATTCTCTGAACGATCCTTTTCACTTGTATAAAGTTCTTCTTTGCTTCTTTTATCCCTGCTATCATCTTTCAAGAACCTTGAGGATGTTCCTTTGATCGGCTGTGACAAAATTTTACTCCCCTCCCGTTTCAAAAATCTTTCCGGGCTAGCACAGATCAGCCATTTATCTTCAAGTTTATATAATGCTGAAAAAGGATTGGGTGAGGTCGTACTAAGTTTTTCATAAACTGATAAAGGATCAACAATTGCATCCTCTGCAAAAAACTCCATGCAATAATTTATTTCGTAACAATCGCCACGAAGAATATGTTTTTTTAATTGGTCAATAGTTTCAATGTATTCTTTCTTTGAAACCCGTTGTTGAATATTGATCGGGGCATTTTGCAATTCCAGTCTTACCTCAGTTTGCATGATCTCTTCGAAAATTTTCCCCACATCCTCTTCGCTTTCTATTTCCATTTCCTTTTCAGAAAGCCTGATAATGATATTTGGCTCAAAGAAAAAAATATCCGGAAAGCCATGCCTGTTTTTGTAAGATGAAGTGACCGACTCGATCTCATTTTTCAGATCGTATCCCAAATGACCAAACAACCAACGAGGATTTTTATTCAAAAAATTCTGAAGATCCCTCAACGCATTGCCGGCATTTGCAATAAAGCTGTTTTTATTGTCTACAGCCAGCAAACATTCAATGGAATGATAATTGGTTTGATAGCGATGATTATCTAGAAAAGAAAAAATGCTGAACCGGTTTGTCCAGCTCAGCATTTTCTTCTTTGCATTCTCAGGATCTGTGATTGAAAAAATGCAGTTAGTATTGGTTGCGTTCAAAATATAAAACGGGAAATAAAATCTTTTTAGTAATCATCCTCGTCATCATCATCATATTTGTCATCATAAAGATCTTTGAATTCTTCATCCACTTTAAAATCATCCTCTTCTTCTTTGCCTTTTTTTCCACCAGCTGCAGTTCCGGCACTTTTTTTATTCTTAGATGCAGGTATGTCAAATTCATCGAAGTCGGGATCCCACTCCTCTTCTTCTTCAGGTTTTTCCCACTCATCTGGTTCATCCTCGCCAGCATCATCATCGTCATCATCACCAGATTTTTTTGCAGCAGCAGGCTTAGCGCCTTTTTTTGTGGCCTTCACATCCACTTCCTCACCATCTTCCAAATCATCATCATCTTCCTCTTCTTCCTGTTTCTTTGGTTTTGAAGAAGCTTTTTTATCAGCGTTACCAG
>Ga0193740_1000323_pt1 | contig 13666 bp, 14 predicted proteins | sample L2s1metaG_FD_145072 | JGI IMG/M metagenome (GOLD analysis project Ga0193740, IMG submission 145072) | Soil microbial communities from a riparian zone of the East river system, Colorado, United States - L2s1 | ecosystem: Environmental > Terrestrial > Soil > Riparian zone | place: USA: East River... | reverse complement strand
TGTATTGGATGCAAGCCGTAGTGTTACTGCAGTAAGTTCTTTATTAAGTAACGAGCAGAAGCAACCTTTCCTTGCTGAAACAAAAAAAGAATACGAGAAACTCCGCGAACAATTTTTAAACAAGAACAAAACAAGATCACTTATACCCTATTCTGAAGCAGTAATAACAAAAGAATATTTCGACTGGAAGAATTATAAACCGGTAAAGCCAGCAACAGAAGGAGTAAAAGTTTTCAAAGAATTTGACCTTGGAACTATTGCAAAATATATTGATTGGGGTCCATTCTTTATCGCCTGGGAAATGCCAGGACGTTTTCCTGAAGTATTATCAGATAAAATTTTCGGCGCCGAAGCAAAGAGAATTTATGATGATGCACAAAAACTGCTAAAGAAGGTCATTGATGAAAAATGGTTTACTGCAAATGGTGTAATAGGATTTTGGCCGGCAACAAGCAACAATGCAGATACTGTTACACTTCAAACAGAAAAAGGCGAAGTAAAACTGGAATCGCTTCGTCAACAATTGAAAAAGGCTGTTGGGCAACCAAGCTTTTCATTGAGTGATTTCATTTGTCCGGCCGAGCTCGGTCATGATTTTATGGGTGCATTTGCTGTAAGTGTGTTTGGGGCCAGTAAATGGGTTAAAAAATTTGCAGATGAACATGATGAGTATAACAAGATCATGGTACAAATCCTTGGCGATCGTTTAGTGGAAGCATTTGCAGAATGTTTACATGAAAAAACAAGAAGAGAATATTGGGGTTATGCCAAAGATGAAAACTTAAGTAACGAGGATCTGATTAAAGAAACATACAAAGGTATTCGTCCGGCTCCCGGTTATCCGGCCTGTCCTGATCATACAGAAAAACTAAAACTATTTGATCTGTTGAATGCGCAGGAAAATATTGGTGTTGAATTAACCGAAAGCCTCGCTATGAATCCACCGGCCTCTGTTTGCGGCTGGTATATTGCTCATCCGCAAAGTCATTATTTTGGTGTAGGGAAGATCATGCAGGATCAATTGGAAGATTTTGCAAAGAGAAAAGGAATGAGTATTGATGAAGCAACCAGATGGTTGAGACCTGTCTTAGAATAGTTATTTCAATTTAAATATCTCTACCTTCAATATTTAAAATACAAATTATGGGAAAACAATTTTCACTTCTGCTGGTTACAGCCGTTTTTTATTTTTCTTCTTCTGCACAGAATAATCCACAAAAAATTGTGTTCGATTTTGTAAAAGCTGATACCGCGGATTTTCGGGTCATGGTTTTACAAATAAAAAATGTTTTAAAAGAGGATCCTAACACTGCTATGGAAGTTGTTTGTTATGGCCCGGGTCTGATGATGCTGGTTAGCGACAAAACCAATGTATCAAAAGAAATGGAAGAGTTACAAAAATCTCCTAATGTAAGTTTTGTCGCATGTGCAAACACTATGCGTAGACTTAAAGTTGAAAAGAGCCAACTGGTGCCATTTGCAAAAATTATACCAGTAGCAATGCTTGAACTATCAATGCGGCAGAAGGAAGGCTGGAGCTATATTAAAGCCGGGTTTTGAGGTATGATTTAAAAATACATCATGTCTCTATCAGATAAACTAAAATCATTTTTACAACAAAAAGAAAAAAATAATATGGAAGCGGGTGAAGTATTTCTTGCAGAAAATGGGAAAAGAGAATCGGTGGTAACTCTGCCAAGCGGTTTACAATATGAAATTATAACCCAAGGTGATGGACCGAAACCTTTAGCACACAATACTGTAACTTGCCACTATCATGGCACTACTATTAAAGGTGAAGTATTTGACAGCTCAGTAAAAAGAGGGCAGCCTGCAAGCTTTCCATTAAATGCAGTAATTAAAGGATGGACAGAAGCATTGCAATTAATGCCTGTTGGTAGCAAATGGAAATTATATATTCCGCCCCATTTAGCTTACGGTAACAGAAGTATTAGTCGTGAGATAGCGCCAAACAGCACGTTGATATTCGAAGTGGAATTGCTTTCATTTCGTTAATTATTATTTGAAAAAAAATCTAGCCTTTTATAACAAACAGTCCAAGATCTGTTAATTCATTTTTCAATTGTAGCGGATTATGGAAGTGAATTCCTTTTATTCCCAATTCTTCAGCTGCTTTTATGTTTCTTAAATTATCATCTACGAATACCGCTTGTGAAGGTTTTACACTATAACGATCAAGCAGTCTGGTATAAAAATCATGAAAAGGTTTTCTTGTCTTTTCCTCGCCACTTACCACTCTCCCATCAAACCAGTGAAGAAAGTCATATCGATCTAAAGCAATATGAAACGTCTCTGAGCTCCAATTGGTAAGTGCATAAAATTTTAGATCCGGGTTTTCTTTTAATTGTCTGAATATTTCAACTGCGCCTTCAATCGGTCCACCCAACATCTCTGTCCACCTGCCATAATAAGCTTTTATTTCACTTTCCCATTCAGGATGTTTTGCTATTAATTCTTCAGTCGCTTTTGCTATCGGGTATCCTGCGTCCTGGTTCTCATTCCAATCGTGGGTAGCCACATTTTCAAAAAACCAATCGATCTCATCTTCGGTTTTAAAAATAGTACGGTATACATAGCGGGGGTTCCAGTCAATAAGTACTCCTCCAAGATCGAAAATGACAGTATTAATTTTCATGTTGGTTTTATTTCTTTTAAAATTTTATCAAAAATAAGGATCAACGTCTTTCCATTAGCCATGGAGAAAGTTTTCGTGGCTTTATTTTATAATTCGTGCTGATATAAGTACGGATATGTGACATGGCCGCATCAATATCATCCGTAAGTAACACCAGCGAAAGGTCTTCTTTCGCTATTGACCCATTATTCGCCATATGTTCAAGTACATCCCAAAGTTCCTTGTAATACTCCTTTCCAAATAATACAATTGGAAATTGAGTGATCGTCTTTGTTTGTATCAACGTAAGCGTTTCAAAAAATTCATCCATTGTTCCGAAACCTCCTGGCATAATGACAAAAGCATAAGAATATTTTACAAGCAAAACTTTTCGAACGAAAAAATGTTCAAATGTGATCCATTTATTCATATAAGGATTCGGCTGTTGTTCAAATGGTAATTGAACATTGCAACCAACCGAAATACCTCCATTTTCAAAAGCACCGCGGTTTGCAGCTTCCATTATACCTGGTCCCCCGCCTGTCATAGTAACAAATCCCAACGCGGAAATTCTTTTTCCAAATTCTCTTGCAGCAATATAAAATTTATGATCTTCTTTAAATCTTGCCGACCCAAACACAGTGATGCATGGGCCAATAAAATGTAGTTTTCGAAAGCCGCGAAGAAATTGCCAGAAAACCCTGAAGGCAAATGATAATTCAAAACCCCGGCTTTTTGGACCATCAAGATAAACATGAGACTTTGGCGGGATAAGGTGTTCTTCAGGTTTCATTTTTAATTCATTCTTTGTTATAAAAATAGAATAATCCTGCTATACTTATTTATTCAATTCATTTAACTTGGCGTCGTAATTTTTCACTATGCGAATTATCTCTTACAATGTAAATGGAATAAGAGCTGCGATCAAAAAAGGCTTTCTTGACTGGCTGAAAACAAATCCCGCTGATGTGATCTGCATACAGGAAACAAAAGCGTTGAAAGAAAATGTAGACCATATGTTATTTAATGATCTCGGTTATTATGACTATTGGTTCAGTGCACAAAAGAAAGGATATAGCGGCGTGGCAGTATTTTCTAAAATAATTCCTGACAAAATAGAAATAGGCAACGGGCATAAAGTCAGTGATGATGAGGGAAGAATTATTCAACTTGATTTCAAGGACATAAGACTTATTAACGCTTATTTTCCATCAGGCACAAGCGGTGATATAAGACAAACATTCAAATATCATTGGTTGGATGAATTCTTTATCTGGATCAATAATTTAAAAAAGAAACACCCAAAGCTGATACTCTGTGGTGATTATAATATTGCCTACAAGGAAATTGATATTCATGATCCAAAAGGCAATAAAAACTCATCAGGATTTTTACCGGAAGAAAGAAAATGGATGGATAAATTCTTTGAAAATGGTTGGACAGATACTTTTCGTGAATTTCACACTGAGCCTCATAGATATAGCTGGTGGAGTCAGCGTTTTCCTACTGTTCGTTTGCAAAATAAAGGATGGAGAATTGATTATATAAATGTTACAGATCCGCTAAAAAAGAAGTTAAAGGACGCGGAAATTTTTCCCGATGTCAAACATTCTGATCATTGTCCGGTATATTTAGATATCGAAATTTAATGCTGCATTTGAAATTTCTATTGTTTAGTTTTAGCAGCTATTATTCACCAAACCACCTCTGATGACAGGATTGATCATTCTGCTTATTCTCATTCCACTGATTGCTTTTATTATTCTTGTTATTATTTTAAACCGAACTTCTGAGCAACAAAAACTCACTGAATCATTGTATGACCGGGTTAAATACTTAAGTGAAGATATTGCAACGCTTACTAAAGAAGTCAGAGACCTAAAGCAACCAGTAACAAAAAGTACAATAGTTGAAGAAAAGCCTTTACAAAAATCATTTATACCTCCATCAATAGTATTAACTCCAAAAGAAGAAAAGTCTGTCTTTACGCCTGAAATAATAAAACAGGAACCCCAACCTGTTATTAAGATTGAGCAAGATGATATCAATGTTGAGAGAAAAGTATTTGCTAAACCTATTTCTTCTTCATCAAAACAAGAAACTGATCTTGAAAAATTTATTGGAGAAAATCTTTTAAGTAAAATAGGCATTACCGTATTAGTATTAGGTATTTCATTTTTTGTAAAATATGCGATAGATCAGAATTGGATAAAAGAAGCTGGTCGTGTTATCATTGGACTTATTGCTGGCGGCATATTGATCGGTATTGCGCATCGAATAAGAAATAGTTATCGTTCTTTTAGTTCTGTATTGATGGGTGGTGGACTTACCGTTTTTTATTTTACCATAGCGTTTGCATTTCATCAATATCATCTTATCAGCCAAACGGCGGGATTTATTATCATGGTGATCATCACTGCGTTTGCCGTGCTTTTGTCTCTCTATTACGATCGTATGGAATTAGCGATTTTAGCAACGATCGGTGGATTTATCACACCTTTCCTTGTTAGTACCGGGCAGGATAATTATACAGCTCTCTTTATATACCTGTGTATCCTGAACTCCGGATTGATGGTGCTGGCCTGGTTTAAGCGTTGGCCCACTATAAATATTATTGCCTTATGTTTTACAACAATAATTTATGGCAGTTGGTTGATCAAAAAAATGTGGTTTGATTTTCCTGTGGCGGTTCCGTATAAAGATGCTATGTTGTTTGGAACATTCTTTTACCTGCAGTTTGTCACAATGAATATTGTAAACAATATTCGTCAAAAGAAAATTTTCAATGCTTTTGACTTTATAGTTGTACTGAGTATAAATTTTCTTTTTTATCTCGCTGCCATGTTTATTCTTACTTACTGGAATAATGGTAATTATAACGGGTTATTTACCGCCTTACTTGGCATATTCAATTTGTTCCTGGTGTTCGGATTTAAACAAAAGAAAACTATCGATCCAAATTTTTTATCCTTGCTTACCGGTTTAGCAATCACTTTTATTTCTTTAACGGCTCCAGTACAGTTCAAGGGAAATCATGTCGCCTTATTCTGGGCGGCTGAAACTGTGACCCTGTTCTGGCTATTTCAAAAAACAAGATCTATTCAGCTTAAAGTCGCTTCACTTATTATCGTAGTGCTTATGCTTGCAAGTGTTGGTGTCACCTGGATGCGGGTTTATTTTTCTGATCATCAACTTATCCCGGTACTTCTCAACAAAGGATTTAGTACAACAATTGCAGCCGCAGCTTCATTATTCGTTTATTATAAGCTGATGTATAAAGAAGCAGATACTTTTTATTTAAATAATCTGCGAAACCAATCAATAAGAGATCTTTTATTGGCAGCTTTTGTTATTACACTTTATTTATCCGGTGCATTGGAAATTTACTACCAATTCACCACAAGGAATAATATCGAATCAATTTTTATTGTATACCTGCAACTCTATACTTTTCTTTATGCCATCATAGTTTTATTCAGCTTCAAAAGTTCAACAGTATTCCCGGTATTTAAATTATTATTTACAATTCTTTGTATTGGGCTATACGTAATTAATATTAATACCAATCATGAGATCTCTTTAGGATTGCTTCAAAAAAACAATGGCAGTCTTTTTATTGCTCATTGGATAAGTGCTGTTTTATTAAGCTGGCTTTTGATAGATCTTGTTATCTACTTTAGAAAAACTGAAGATAAAAACTGGAGCCTTTATCTTACTTCTTTTACATGGATGTCAGCCATCAGTTTTATTTTATTACTTAGTGTTGAGATCCACCAGGTGAATTTATGGTTGAATTATCAAAAGGGTACCGATTGGACCTGGTGGGAAAATCTATACTATAAAGCAGGGCTTAGTATTCTCTGGAGTATTTGTTCATTCATCATGATGTGGCTGGGTATGCAATATAAATTCCGCTCATTGCGGATCATTTCATTAAGCCTTTTTACACTTACATTGGTAAAATTGTTTACGTATGATATTCGCAACATTCCAGCCGGTGGTAAGATCGCAGCGTTTATTTTGCTGGGTGTTCTTTTACTTACCGTATCGTTTATGTACCAGCGGTTGAAAAAGATCATTATTGATGATGCTGAAACTAATAATGTAACTAATTAAGAAAATTAGTCATGTTTATCTATAATGTTACCGTAAAAATTGATTGGTCAATTCATGAAGCATGGGTGCAATGGATGCTGAATGAACACATGCCTGAAATGATAAAAACCGGTTGCTTTACCAATTCGAAGTTGCTTCGTTTACTTGAAATAGATGAAAAAGAAGGCCCGACATATGCTACTCAATACTATGCCGATAGCAAATCTGATTATAACCGTTATATTGAAAACTATTCAGCCACGATACGACAAAAACATTTTGATGCATGGGGCAATCGTTTTATAGCTTTCCGCAGCCTGATGCAAATCGTACAATAACTTCAAAAACAAGACTAAAACAGGAATCGGGGAAATCCTTTCTCCGTGCGATTTCCGGAGGATTTTATTTGTTCTGAAAAAACAAAGAAAAAATTTTGCTGCCAATCAAAAGCGGTTAAATTTGCCGCCGTTATCATTCATAAAAACCAACTATAATGAATAAAGCCGACTTAATTGATGTAATTGCTGAAGAGGCGGGAATCACAAAAACCCAGGCGAACGCAGCACTTGATTCTTTTACAAATGCTGTTACGAAAACTTTAAAGAATGGCGGCAAGGTTACACTTGTTGGCTTTGGTACTTTCCTGCTTTCATACAGGGAAGGAAGGAAAGGGCATAATCCGCAAACAAAAGCGCAGATAAACATTAAAGAAAAAGTTGTTGCAAGATTTAAAGGAGGAAAAGAACTTTTAGCAACATTAAAATCTTCAATGAAGGACCTAAAACCTTTATTGCAAAAGAAAAAGAAAAAATAATAACATCATTTAGATAAATCTCTTGTTACTTTACATAACACAAGAGATTTTTTATTTTAAAAACAAACTAAAAATCAAGATCATGGGAAGAGGCGATAAAAAAACTAAAAAAGGGAAAATTACAAAAGGAAGTTTTGGTAAAAGCAGACCAGCGAAGAAGAAGAAAAAATAGATGATAGTTCAATAGATGACAGATGATAATTTAATGAACCATCATCTATCCGTTCTCATCTACCATCTTCACGGAGCCAGTCTTTCTATTTTCCATTCTCCATTTTCATCCAGAGAATATTGGATGCGATCATGCAGGCGACTGGGTCTTCCCTGCCAAAATTCAATTACAACAGGCTTCACAATATAACCTCCCCAATGAGGTGGACGGGGAATTGAAGTTCCTTCCATTTTATTGACCAGCTCGTTAAACTTTTCATCCAGCCATTGCCGGTCTTCTATCACCCGGCTTTGTGGCGATGCCCATGCACCAATGCGGCTTGATTCAGGACGTGATTGAAAATATTCATCACTTTGCTTCCCACTTATCTTTTCAATTAACCCCGTTATTCTTACTTGTCTTTCCAATTCCTTCCAAAAGAAAACAAGACAGGCTTTTGGGTTTTCAGCAAGTTGCTGAGCTTTATAACTTTCATAGTTTGTAAAAAAAACAAATCCTTTTTCATTAACTTCTTTCAGTAAAACAATTCTTGCCGAGGGCAGTGCATCAAGGGAAGCAGTTGCCAGCGTCATTGCATTCACTTCCTCGATCTTTGAATTCACGGCTTCATGCCACCATTTTTCAAATTGCTTGATCGCATTTGCATCTACGTCTCTTTCTGATAAACTTTTGTGAGAATAGTCTCTTCTTATATCTGCAATATTAGTATGCATAAAATTTAATTCATTGTAAAGGTAAACCTGCATCAATAAAAAAAGCTCCCACCGGAGCTTTTTACTTTATGATTTTGATCAGTTATGATCCCGCTCTTTGTTTTTCTCTTAACCTGTCTCTTTCTTCAGCCACAATGTTTAGTTTACTTTCCAATTCGCCCAATCTTTTTATCTGGCCTTCCAGTTTTTTATTTGCTTCTGACATTTGGTGAAGATCATTGTTAAGTTCCTCCAGGTAAGCAACCTTCTTTTGTAATTGTTGACGCTGCTGGTTGGACTCACTTAATTTATCTTCCACTTTTGATAATTCAATTTGCAACACCTGGTTTTCGTGCAAATAATGATTGAACTTATTTTTTGATTCATCTAATTCACGAATGACCTTGTAATAAGCCTCTTTCAGATCTTCATATTCAATATTCATCATTTTTGATGAAGAAAGCTGGGATTCTAACTTATGTATTTTGCCTTGCAGCGTATTAAACTCACTATAAGCACTATCCAGCATTGCACCCATCTCGCTTGTCAGGTGTTCTTTTTCTTTTATATGATTGATCTCATCTTCTTTTTCCTCCAGCAAATATTTCATGTCTTTGATCTGCATGCTCAGCTCTTCATTGCTGCGTAATATCTCCTGGCTTTTTTCTTCTGTTTCTTTAATTACATCCACTTGCTCCAGCAGCTGGCTTATTTTGGCATTATGATCCATCAGGCTTTGCTGCGCCTGGCGAAGCTGCTCGTAATAATCAGGTCTTGTTTGCGGTAAAGGCTTTTCTGATTTTGTTTCCTGAACATCGAGGTTCAATTTTTTTACCTGGCGTTTTAGCTCTTCAATCTCAATTTCGTAGATCCTTTTATTTTCAGTCGCATCAAGCAACCGGTTTTTCAGGTCAGTAATTTCTTTATCCTTTATTTCCGCCTCGTTTAAGTATTTTATTTTCCAATCATCAAGACCACTGCTGACAGATTTTTTTCCCTCTGGATAATCCTTTTTCTCACCACGACGGCTACTATAAAATAAATGGATCACTACACCAACAACAGTGGCGCTGATAAATAGAATGGCGATCTCAAAAACTGATAAACTAATGCTTAACATATATAACGGCAATGAAAACTAATAAAATTCTGCCGGTTTTGACCGGTAAGTTTTTCACAAATCAACAAAGACTGAATAAAAAAATTGAAGAGTTATTAACTCGTCACCAATGTGCCAACTTTTTCGCCAGTAACTACCCGGCGAAGGTTGCCCGGTCTGTTCATATCAAATACTACGATTGGAAGATTGTTTTCCATACAAAGAGTGAAAGCGGTCATATCCATCACCCGCAGGTTCTTGCTTATGCATTCTGCAAAAGTTATTTTATCAAATCTTTTTGCAGAAGGGTCTTTTTCCGGGTCAGCAGTATATATGCCATCAACCCTCGTCCCTTTTAAAATTACACTTGCATTGATCTCGATAGCCCGAAGCGAACCTGCAGTGTCGGTTGTAAAATAAGGGTTGCCGGTACCCGCACCAAAGATAACAACCCGGCCTTTTTCCAAATGCCGGATGGCACGGCGACGAATATAAGGTTCCGCGATCTGCTCCATCTTAATAGCGCTGAGCAATCTTGTAAATACACCCACTTTTTCAAGTCCTGCCTGAAGGGCCATTCCATTGATCACCGTGGCCAGCATTCCCATATAATCGCCATGAGCTCTTTCGATCCCGGTTTCCGCTTCATTCATGCCGCGATAAATATTGCCGCCGCCAATTACGATGGCCACTTCCACGCCTATCTCTGTCAGTAGTTTAATGTCGGCAGCATATTGGGCAATTACGTCATTCTCAAATCCAAAATTCTTGTTCCCCATCAAGGATTCACCCGAAAGTTTCAGCAGGATGCGTTTGTACTTTGGAACCATGAAACAATTGCAGATTTAAGATTTCAGATTTTAGATTTGTCTACCGAAGCTTTAGCGTAGGTAGATTGCGTTGCGAAGATAGGGAAAGGCAATTTTTTTAGGTCGCTTTTTATTTGGTAGCGAGCTGCATTGCCGTTGTTAAGTCTCTTGGTCGCACTCTTGTACTTCTTGTTCGCTATTCAGCTATGTGGGACTTTATCTATTATACAATTCGATCTTTTATAGCAGTAGCAATGGCCTCGCCTTTTGAATGCACATGCAATTTTTCATAGATGTTGCGTATATGCCCTCTTACGGTATCAATACTGATAAAACAAGCATCTGCAATTAATTTATAGCTCATTCCATTTACAAGACAGGAAAGGATTTCTTTTTCTCTCTCGGTAAGATTGAAAGTATTCACTTGTTCCAAAGTCGGTTGTCCAACCATTTTTAAAACTTTCGTTGCGACTGAAGGGCTCATAGGTGCCCCACCTTCAAATGTCTCCTTAATGTAATCCAGAATTCTTGTTGGAGAAGTGTTTTTCAAGATATAACCTGAGGCGCCGGCAAGAATGGACTTAAAAATACTTTCATTGTTTTCAAAAACCGTTTGCATTAAGATTTTCAGTTCAGGGAATTTTTTTCGTAGCATTCCTACCGCGTCAATACCGCTTATTCCAGGCATTTGAATATCCATCAAAACTACATCGGGCCTGGTATCTTCGATATTATTTAAAACATTCAGACAATTCTCAAAAGCACCAACACATGAAAACCCATTACTGCCGTTTATGAGTTGATAAAGACCTTCTCGCAGGGCTTTGTTATCTTCAAATATTACAACATTTATCTCCATATCCTTAAGGTTGGCTAATGCAGGTGATTGAATTTTATTTCGATTGAAGTTCCATTGCCGGGAACAGGGTTAATAATACAATCGGCATTTATTTCAGCTGCTCTTTTCTGTATATTTTTGAGCCCATTTCCGGATCCCGATTGAAGAATATTAAACCCTTTGCCATTATCCCGAATTTGCATTATTAAAATATTGCTCTCTTCTTTTAATAAAAAAAACGCCTTTGCAGCTCCTGAGTATTTTGCAAGGTTATTAGTTGCCTCTTTAAAAATGAGGTAAAGATTTTTGCGTGTTTCCATTGGCAGTTTCAACTTAGTAACATGTTCGTCCGCTACAAATTCGAAGTCAATATTTTTTGCACCCAATAAATCGTAGGCAAAATTTCGCATACGTAAGACAATTTTTTCAAATTCGTCATTTTCCGGATTGATAGTCCAAATCAGATCTCCCATGTTAGTTATCAGTTCATCAGCGGATTTCTGAATGAATTCTGTTGACTGCTGCGCCTTTTCATATTGACCATTCAAGAGAGAGGTATGAGCTAAGTAACTGTGCATTGAAATTCCACTCAAACTACTTCCAAGATCATCATGTAATTCACTCGAAATTTTATTTCTGAATTGTTCTTCCGCAAGGTGAAAATTCAGTTTTTCCTGGACCAATTGTTTTTCCTGGTAATGCCATTTCTTTAGAATAGCAACGAAATAAAATATCATATCCCCGAGAATACCAAGTCGAATAAAAAATAAAGGGTATCCATCCGTAAATAACTCATGAATTCCGTTATTACCCAATATTATCATAAAAACTGTAAGGCTTGTACCGATTATGGTACATAAAAGGCCATTCGCAACCAATTTTGCAAAAGGAAGGTTCTTCTTAAGTATTAAATATGTAACTCCAATAGCAGGAATTACAGAAATCATTTTGACCGTGTAAAAAATTGATTGGGTATCCCATTCTTTCGTCGTTAGTAAAATAAAGATTGCAAAAGTGAAGGGGATTAACCATAATGCAAACTGAATTTGTTTTTCTACCTTTTTATCATTTGAAATTCCTTCAAAGAAAGTTTTTAGAAATAATAGGTAAAATAGATTTTCTATAATGATCAGTGGTATATTGAAATACTTATACAAGAGTGAGTTCCAAAAATCATCTTCAGGTATGCCAAAAAATGTGTAAGGAGCATTCATAAAAAAATAAGCCGCCGCAAAAAACAAAAAGAGACTATAATTCAATATGTCCTTACGGCGTGTTAAAACATACATTACAAAAAACAAGACTACCTGGAAACATAAGATACCCTGAAAGAAGAGATAAAAAATTTCGATTGCCGCATTTTGCATAAGGTATACATCTGTTGGTTCCTATAAATATACAGTATACAATGTCCCGGTATCGTCTCCTGATATAGATCATACGTAAAATGTTTTTAAATATTGATGTTGATTAAGTTTGACTAACTGGGAGAAAAAACAAAGATTGATACACCGAATTTAATAGGGTTCGCTTATTTCTCCTACAGTCTAATCATGCTGTTTTCATTAGTGAATCAATTCAAAAACAGCATCTATATGCTATTGACACGGATGGTCTAATGAAATATTTTTGAATTCACTGATTGAAATTTTGTGCAGTCATTTTGAAAGTGTCTTCAGCAGGGGAAATCCTATCCCAATCAGCAATTAATGGTACCCACAAATAAAACAAAAGGTTAAATAGCTTTTATAAGTAGCATGCAATTGTATCAACAGTAAATGGTTGGCACGGTAAATTTTTATTGTGTGAATATTTGAAATTAACCGGCATTAATAAATAAAAACAAACTATATGAGCACAAGTATTATTCCTTTAAAACTGGTAAGAGTTGCCAGCATCGGAATTATCGTTTTCATTTTTTCTCAATGTCAAAAACAAATTGATAAAGGATTAACACAGCACGAAGAAATTGCCACTGCTGCTAATCAAACGCATGGTCATTTGCAGCAAACCAAAACATTTCCATCTGATGTTGTTCTAAAATGGTTGGACATGAAATACCGGATCCTGCTTCAACCGCAACAATTGCAGAGGGAAGTAGTTCGATCATTAGTAGTACGCTATTACGGTTATCTCGGTATTGCGTTGTATGAGTCAGTTGTTCCTGGGATGCCAGCCTATCAGTCGCTTTCGCATCAGTTGTCTGGAATGCCGCAGATGCCTGCCACTGAAAATGGAAAAGCATATCATTGGCCGGCATCTGCCAATGCAGCACTGGCATTCATCCATAAAAATTTTTTACCGTTTACATCTACCGTTAACAAAGCAGCGATGGATTCGTTGGAGAAAGCATTAAACAAGCAATACCAGGATGAAGTGAATGCTGCTAACTTTCAACGATCAGTTGCATTTGGAAGAGAAGTAGCAAAAAGGATCATTGATTGGTCTCTCACTGACGGAACATTTACTGAATGGCCAAATTATGTGCCGCCGGCCGGGCCCGGACTTTGGG
>Ga0193740_1000322_pt1 | contig 13678 bp, 9 predicted proteins | sample L2s1metaG_FD_145072 | JGI IMG/M metagenome (GOLD analysis project Ga0193740, IMG submission 145072) | Soil microbial communities from a riparian zone of the East river system, Colorado, United States - L2s1 | ecosystem: Environmental > Terrestrial > Soil > Riparian zone | place: USA: East River... | reverse complement strand
TTGGTTTATATCGCTTTGTTTTTAGCTACGGGCCTGATGGCAGGTTTTTACCCGGCGTTAGTCCTTTCAAAATTTGATCCCGTAGAAACCTTGTACAAAAGAAGGTTTTTTACAAACAAAAATTATTTGTTCAAAGGGCTTACGGTTTTTCAATTTGTGTTGTCAACATTTCTCATAATCGCTACCATAACTATTTACAAACAGTTTAATTACCTGGTAAATTTTGACCTTGGTTACAACGATAAAAACGTGGCGGTAATTAGTGCGGGACAAATGGACAGGCCGAAGCTTGAACTGTTTAGGAGCGAACTCTTGAAAAATCCTTCTATCCAAATGGTAAGTGCCGACCAGGGCGGAAGCTGGGAAACACGTGCACACATCAATGGAGACCAGGACGCAAACTTTGATTTTAAAATTATAGATGAGAACTATTTCCCACTGCTTCAAATACCTGTAGTTAACGGAAGAAATTTTTCAAACAAATTTCCTTCTGACACGGCACAGGGTGCAATGGTAAATGAGGCATTTGTAAAAATGGCCGGATGGCAAGACCCGGTTGGGCAGGTTGTTGATTTCTTTTATAACAACAAAAAATATTACGTTATTGGCGTAGTAAAAGATTATCATTATGCGGATCTTAATAAGAAAATAGGGCCCCAGGTTTTTCTGGCCAATCCAGGTTATCCATACAGGGATGTGTATGCAAAATTATCTCCACAGAATACGGCCGAAACGCTTAACTATATTTCAAAAGCCTTCAAAAAAGTTTTTGCGTTTCAACCCTACAGCTATGCTTTCAAAGAGGAAAGCAACGAGAAACAGTATGCATCCGAGCAAAAATGGAAGCAGGTAATAAGTTTTGGTGCCCTGCTCACCATTTTTATTTCCTGTATTGGATTACTGGGGTTGGCTGTTCTTTCTGCCGAAAAAAGGACCAAAGAAATTGGTATTCGGAAAGTGTTGGGGGCTTCTGTTACATCCATTGCCCAAAAACTTTCTGCAGATTTTTTGAAACTGGTTTTAATTGCTTCATTTATTGCGATTCCGCTCGCCTGGTATACAATGAATCATTGGCTTCAGAATTATCCTTACCGGATCAGCATCAATGCATGGATGATGCTGATGGCTATTTTATTTATTCTGTCAGTTGCAGTTTTTACTGTTGGCATTCAATCCATAAAAGCGGCAATGGCAAACCCGGTTAAAAACCTTCGAACTGAATAACAATCATAAATACCCTTGTTATGATACGAAACTATTTTAAGATCGCTTTCAGATACCTTCAAAAGAACAAACTCTATTCTTTTGTAAACATCATTGGTTTAGCCATTGGTATTACCAGTTGTATTTTAATTGGACTGTACATCTGGCACGAACAAAGTTTCGATAGGTTCCATAAAAATGCAGAACGCATTGCCAGAGTGACCTGGGAATACAATGTTGACGATCAGATCAATAAGGTAGCACTGACGGGAACCAAGGTTGGACCTGAGTTCAAAAGAAATTTCCCGGAAGTGCAGACGTATGTGCGGACAATGAAATATCCCCGCGTGATTGCCTACAAGGATAAACTGTTTGATGAAAAGAAATTCTTTTATGCCGATTCTGCCTTCTTTTCCGTTTTTTCATTTCCATTAATCAATGGTGACCCGGCTAAAGTCCTGGATGGCCCGGATAAAATGGTGATCACCCAGACCGCGGCAAAAAAATATTTCGGAACCGCCGACCCGGTCGGGCAGACGATCAAAGTGGGTGTAAAAGATTTTTTAATTACCGGTGTTGCTGCCGACGTTCCGGACAACTCTCAAATCCAGTTTGATTTTGTTGGAGCATTTACTTCCCTCAATGCCTCCAAAACGGAAAAATGGAACGAGGCCAATTATATCACCTATTTGCTACTGAACAACAACGACAATATAAAATCGGTTCAATCTAAAATCAATAATTATAGCAGGACTACTTTAAAAAGAGAAATGGAATTGACGGGTAATTCATATTCCACATATTACCTGGAACCATTAACCAGCGTACATCTTCAGTCTAAGCTGGATGGTTTTGAACCGAACGGCAGTATGCTTTACATCTATGTTTTGGGAGCTGTTGCTGTTTTAATATTGCTGATTGCCTGTGTCAATTACACCAATTTAAGCACAGCTCAATCCGCACGCAGGGGAGCAGAAGTGGGTATGCGAAAAGTGTTAGGTGCAGGCCGCAAACAAATTTTTTATCAATTCATTTCCGAGTCTTTTTTGTTAACTCTTCTTTCAATTGCATTTGCCATAGGTTTGTCCGCAGTGCTTTTACCCTATTTTAACCAGCTTTCGGGCAAACAATTGAATGCGAATATTTTTTTAAGTCCTGGTGTACTTGGTTTGTTGTTATTACTTGGTTTAATTGTCGCCTTCCTGGCAGGGGCATATCCATCTGTTATTTTATCGAACGGAAAGATTATAAATATTCTCAAATCGGGTTTCAGGTTTACAGGATCGAATACTCTCCGTAAATCCCTGATTGTTTTCCAGTTCGTCATTTCAATTTTTCTCATCGTTTCGACTATTGTAATTCTTCAACAACTTTCTTATGTACAAAAGAAAGATCTTGGCTACGACAAGGAACGGGTTGTAGTTCTTCCGGTTGATAATACCATATTGCAGAAATATGATGATATTAAATATGCGCTTGCTGCTAATTCGAATATTAAATCGGTAAGCGGAGCTTACGAGGAGCCAACACATGTGGGCTGGGCTGATGGATTGAGTAAAGGAGCCGAATGGAATGAAGCAAACAGGATTTTTGTCAATGCCATGCCTGTAGATGAAGATTTTATTAAAACGCTTGGGTTAAAAATAATTGCAGGCACTGATTATAATCAAACAGATGTAAAGCAATTCGATACTTCAGACGGTGGCAAGAACCTCCATCATACGTACATCCTGAACGAATCGGCTGCGAAAGCTTTTGGATGGACACCACAACAGGCTATTGGACAAATAGTGACAAAAGGAACAAGTGGCCCTGTCAAAGCAGTGGTGAAAGATTTTCATTTCCGCTCTTTACACGAAAAAATTGGCCCGCTGGCAATGTTTCTTGATAAACGAATGGTGGGGACCCTGTTTGTAAAAATCTCGGGCAATATTCCATCTTCCTTGTCATTCCTTGAAAAAACATGGAAGGAAAGAATTACACATCGTCCGTTCGAATATCATTTTCTCGATGAAGATTACAATGCTCTCTATAAGGCAGAACACAAAACAGCGGGGGTGTTCAGTGCATTTGCCGCTATTGCAATCCTGTTGGCTTGTTTGGGATTGTTTGCATTAACTGCTTATGCCATGGTACAGCGCACAAAAGAAATTGGCATCCGTAAAATACTGGGAGCAACTGTTTCCAATATTCTTTCCCTGGTTTCAAAAGATTTTATCAAGCTGGTGCTGGTTGCATTTGTCATTGCTACGCCAATTGCATGGTATGCCACGCACAAATGGCTGGGAAATTTTGCCTACCGCATTCCCATACACTGGTGGGTGTTTGCACTGGCAGGTGTGGTCACGTTGATTATTGCGTTTGTTACGATTTCTTTGCAAGCCATAAAAACAGCAATGACGAACCCTGTGAAGAATCTGAGAACAGAATAAACATAAGTGCAACCAGCGCTGTTGTATCACTCACTGCAACATGAAGAACTTATTTAATCACGAATTAAACCACAAAGAAGGAAAACCACAAAGATCACAGAGATTTCTTCGTGTACTCCGTGTAAAAACTTTGTGATCTTTGTGGTTTAAAAAACTTGCAACAGGACATCAGCGATAAACATTCCAATAGCTATCTGGGCAACTGCCCAGCATAATAATAGCAGCGAAGCCAGCTAAAAAAAATGAACCTGTTACCAACATCGTAAATATTCAGTTTTGATTTAAGGTTTTCTAAAGGAATAGGCGAATATTTTTCCACCTTATCTGTAAAATAAAAGCGGACAATAACTGTATCAAAACCGAACACCTGCCGGACCGGGTATTTTCTAAATAATTGTTTTTCAATAGGTCTACGAATTGGTACGTATTTCACAATGTCAAGCTAACTTGGCACCATTAAACCACGAATAATGATAGAGCTACAACATATTTCCAAATGGGTGATGATAGGCGGAAGGCCAAATTTTATTCTGAAAGACATTAACCTGAAGGTGGAGGAAGGAGAATTTATTTCTATCATGGGTCCCTCTGGCTCAGGAAAATCCACTTTGCTGAACATCATCGGAATGCTTGATACACCCTCTGAAGGGTATTATAATTTTTACGGACAGTCGGTATATGACCTGAAAGAAAAACATCGTTCCGAGTTGTATAAAAAAAATATTGGCTTCATTTTCCAGGCATATCATCTCATTGACGAATTGACCGTGTACGAAAATATTGAAACGCCTTTGTTGTACCAGAATGTAAAGTCATCGGAACGCAAAGCCATGGTCGCAGACATTATTGATCGTTTCAATATTGTTGGAAAGAAAGATCTGTTTCCTGCGCAATTATCCGGTGGACAACAGCAACTGGTTGGTATTGCAAGAGCCTTGATTTCAAAGCCAAAATTATTGCTTGCAGACGAACCTACCGGTAACTTGAATTCAAAACAGGGCGAGGAGATTATGGACCTGTTTGAACAAATCAACCAGGAAGAAAAAGTAACCATTATACAGGTAACCCACTCAGAAAAAAATGCGGAGTATGGACACCGCATAGTCAATTTACTCGATGGAAGAATTGAATCCGTATCGCAAAAACCAGTTAAACAAGATTAGCATGAACCGTGTATTCCTTTGTTTTTTTGTTCTCTTAATTTTTTGTGCATCCGCACATTCTCAAACCTATTCTCTACAACAGTGTATTGATTCTGCACTTAAGAATAATATACCAGTGAAGCAATCAGCACTGGATATGGAAACATCGAGGGTTAATTGGAAACAGGCAAAAGCAAACGTGTTGCCTAATCTTGGTATGGATGTATCCCACGGTCTGAACACAGGAAGAAGCATCGACCCATTCACCAATACATATGTGAACCAAAGTGTTAACCGTGCCAGTTATGGTGCCAGTAGCGACATGGTTCTGTTCAATGGAGGTTCTTTGCAAAACAGGATCAGGGAAAATGCCACCGCGTACGAAGCATCAAGGATGGAGTGGCAACAGTCAAAAGATAACCTGGTGTTGAACGTATTGCTTGCTTATTTAACTGTATTGAATAATGAAGACCAGTTAAAAGTAGCCCGCCAGCAGGCTTCCACCTCACAGGCAACACTGGATCGCCTTCAGGTATTAAACAGCCAGGGCGCAATCAAACCATCCGATGTATCGGACCTGAAAGGCCAGTTGATGAATGATCAACTGGGAATACTTAGTGCAAAAAATCAGCTGGAGTTATCAAAGCTTGTTTTATCACAATGGATGAACAGGCCCTATGATTCAGCCATGCGCCTTGAACGAATCAGCGCGGAAGATCTTATTGCAGGCTATGGACAAACAGCCGAAGAAATTTATCAAAGTTCACTGCAGCAATTTTCATTGGTGAAAGCAGTGGAACTAAGAAGCAAAAGTTCAGAGTATTCATTGAAGGCTGCGAGAGGACAGATGTTCCCTACAATCGGGTTAGGCGGTGGTATTAATACAAACTATTCAAGCGTAGCCAGGGATGTCAATAATGAAAAGATTGCGTATACAAACCAGTTAAAAAACAACCGGTTCACTTCGTTTGGAGTAGGAGTGAGCATCCCTATTTTTAATTCTTCAATAGCCAGGAACCGTGTAAAGCTTTCAGAGATCAATTTAAAGAATACAGAATTGCAGGAACAGGAAACCAAAAGAGATTTGCGCCAGCGTATTGACCAGGCCTATCTAAATATGAACAATGCGTATGAACGCTATAAAGTATTACTGGGACAGGTTGCTGCCTATGAAGAATCGTATAAAGCAGCAGAAGTCCGGTTTAACGCGGGTGTTGGAACATCAGTCGATTACCTTACAGCAAAAGATCGGTTAGACAGGGCTAATCTCAATTTTGTGAATGCCAAATATGATTTTGTTTTAAGAAAAAAGATATTAGACTTTTACGCCGGTAGAACGATACAATAACCAATTGCTTTTATGTACAAAGGAAAGGCTGTCACCAACGACAGCCTTATTAGTTTTTATTTTCCAAACAACGCCCGGAGAAAATCCTTCATATCGCTCCAGGATTGCCTGTCTGCTTCTGCGTTATAGCCCACTCCAATGTGAAATTTACTCTCCACGGAATCCGCGGCCGGATTAGTGAATGCATGTTTGGCATTGGGATAAGATTTAAAACTATAATCTGCTCCGATGGAATCCATCTGTTTTTTGAATTGCACAACAGTCTCCGGCTTCACCAGGGGATCTGCTTCACCATGTAATACCAAAACTTTTGCCTTGAGCATATTTTTTTCAGGTTTTACACCTGAAAGATCACCGTGAAAGCTTACAACACCTTTTAACGGTTCTCCAAGTTTAGCTGCATTTAACACAGAGTATCCACCGTAACAATAACCGATAGCGGCAATGTTATTTGTATCCACCTGCGAATGGGTTTTCAATTTTGCCAGTGCTGCATCAATCCGGGCTTTGGTTAATTGGGGATTTTGATAAAAAGGCCCGGCGAGTTTCATGGCCTCATCGGGACTGGAAGCAGTTTGCCCATTCCCAAACATATCCACTGCCATTGCTACATAGCCCAGGTCAGCAAGTTGCTTCGCACGCGATTTGATATAATCATTCAATCCCCACCATTCATGTACAACCAGTACAGCAGGTTTTTTTTCCTGCCCGCTATCCTTATAAACTACATAGCCGTTCATATTGATGTTATCACCGCTGTAGGTTATGTTTTCTTCTTTTACTTGTACTGCAGAAGCAGAGTCTTTCGTTTCGCTGGTTGTTGTTGATTCCGGATCATGACAGGACATAAAAAACAGCATAGTTGAAAAAGCGAATACAGGAACAAGGGGTATTCTCATATAAAATGGGTTAAGGTGAAATTGAAGGCAAATGTAATTATCTCTGCCGGGCAACCTCAACCTTTTCTATTTGCCGCTCATGGATGAAAAAAGATTTTCATCACTAAATTTGGTTAATCAACGAAGGTTGTCGTAATTTAATAGGAACAAAACCTCCTTGCCATGAAACAAACTCTACTTTTAGTGGCCGCTATGGCTTTAGTATCTGTTATTAACGCTCAAAAGAAAATTACTGCTTACGCTATTACCGCAATTCAGAAAGGACAATCCGGCTGGTCAGAAGTTCGACTTGTGGACATTGTCACAGGTGATGAAGTAAAATCAATTTATCAAAGTGCAAAAGATGTTGAAGTATTGAATGCAAGAACAGGGAAGCCTGTAGTTAAAAAGGCATTGGCAGACAATACGCAGGTTTATACAATACGGCACCCCGAAAAAATGAAGGAGATACAGAAGATGAGGGAGCTTGATAAAACCCGGGAGGTTCAGGTTGACAGAGCCCGTGATGTACAGCTTCAGCAGGACCTTTCCCGAAAAATAAACGAAGAAAATTTGGTGATAACCCAGGTGAATACCAATGTAAATACGAATGTGAACACCAACGTAAATACCAATATAAACACGAACAATAATGTTAATGTTAACAAGACTGTTATTGTCAGAAGTATGGGTAAACCCATTCAAAGCGACAGGCCGTTTGCTACAAATTCCGCAGCACTTGCGTACGACAAAAAACACGAGCGGTTATACTACACGCCAATGAACATTGCACAACTTCGTTATATTGATTTGAAGACGGGCAAGGTTTATTATTTTGAGGATGATCAATTTGGATTGGTGAAGGGACGTGGTGATGTACACAACCAGATAACCAGGATGGTAATTGCGAGTGACGGCAACGGTTATGCTATTACCAATGATGCAAATCACCTGATAAAATTTACAACAGACAAAAAAGCCGTGATTACAGACCTGGGTCCATTAACTGATGATGCATCCAATGGCAGTTACTCTGTTCACAGCTCCGGCCGTTTTGGTGGCGATGTCATTGCCGATGCCAATAAGAATTTATACCTCATTGGTGCCGATCGTACAGTTTATAAAATTAATCTTGAATCAAGAGTTGCCAGCTACATGGGAAGCATAAAAGGATTGCCAAAAGGATTTTCAACCAATGGAGCTGTGGTGGAAGAAGGAGCCAAAGTAATTGTTACCAGCTCTACATCAACTGTAGGGTATTACCGGTTTGATCTGAATTCATTGCAGGCAGAGAAAGTATCCGGTGGCGGTATTGTTTTCAATGCATCTGACCTGGCTAATGGAACACTTGCATTTGAAAAAACAAAGAAAAAGAAAAAGGAAAGAAAGATTAATAACGTTACAGATGTAGTTGCTACAGAATCACCAGTGGAGAAAGAAGCACCTTCTAAAGCACAAAAATCGGTAAGAACACAACCACAGGAACTTGCAGGTACCATGTCAGTATATCCGAATCCTGTAATGGGCGGATTAGTTAAAGTTTCTCTGGCCAATCAATTACCAGGTAGATACCAGATCCAATTACTGGATATTGTTGGACAAGTTGTAAGCACAAAAAATATTACCATTAATAATAAGACCCAGGTTGAAGAATTTAAATTACCTGAGCTGCTCGCACATGGTAGTTATGTTATAAAAGTGATCAGTGACGATAAAAAAATTACTGGTACAAGTAAAATAGTTGTTCAATAAACAGTAAACATGGTTTACGATAAAGGCATCCACTATATGAGGATGCCTTTTTTAATTGTTCTGCTTTTTATTCTTTCAGGACTGATAAACTCTTACATCCATTTCCATTTTGAAAGAATTTCAGGAAATGACAGTTATATTTTTAGTTGGAAATGCACTGTGATTGATATTCTCAATTTTTAGCTGGCCAGCTTTAAACCTGAACTTTTTATTCCAGAAACCTCCAAACCTTTCACGATTTCCTTCCTCAGTTTTGGATCAAGAACTATACGTTCAATAATATTTTGTTCATGTCCTTTTAAACCTGCAATGGTTTCGTCTGCCTGCAGAGGCTTCCCGTTTGTTTTGCCTTGAAGGGCTAGCCGGAGAAGACTCACAAGTGGTATATCGAAGGGCGGAAGTCGTTCAAGCCATTTAGTACTTTCTTCATAATTTTTATTATGAAAATAGTAAAGGCAATATCCCAGTTTAGCACAGGTGGCAGGATTTTCAGTAAATCGTACCGACTGCGTTAGCATTGCATATCCATTTTCATATTCTCCCATCATAATTAATCCAAGACCCATTGTGCAAAGATTACTTGAAGCCACGGGATTTATGGCAATACAGCGATCAATTACTTCGTCGCTTTTATCCTTATTGCCGCTTAAGACTAATGCCCATGCCAGCGCCTTTTGTGCATGCTGGCAACGCGGATCAAGATCAACTGCTTTATGGGCCAGTTCCATTCCTTTATCCAGGAGACCATTATCCTGGTTCAAACTACATGCATATTGGTCAACATAAAGTTTGGAAAGCATGGATACGATCAATGCATTATCATAACATGACTGGTATGCATTCTCCATTACACGCAGTGTTGTTTCAAATTTCCTGGAGTCGTAATTATAAGTATAATCAAAATACTGGATGATGGCATCGTGAACAACGGTTTTGTCCTCGATATTGAGCCAGGATCTTTGTTTATTTAATGTGCCCACCATTCCATGGTCGTCTGCAATGATATTTGCGACCTGGCTTATAATTTCATCCTGCACATCGAATGCATTCTCATCTGTTAATTGATGGCGAAGAAAAGAATCAGACCATAAAATATTGCCGCTATCTACAACTAATAATTGAATATTAAGTCTCAATGTTCCATTTAACAACCGAAGGCTCCCGGTAAGTATATAATCAATGCCCACCTTATTTTTTATTTCCTGCAGATCCTTTACCGATGATTCCAGTTTTTGCGTGGCATAATAAGATAGAATGGTGAGGTTGTCAAACCTGGATAATTCAGTACTCAGCTGTTCTCCCAACGAGGTAAGGAAATTGATGTTTGAATGTTCCGGACTTAAATTATGAAATGGCAACACAGCAATGACAGGCTTAATTGAAATTGCTTTTGTACGTGGTATCGGTTTTTCATACGCATTTATTTCAGATTGCGAACGAACAAAATGATGCAATTGTTCAGTCTTTTCATCATTTACATCGAAGACAGGAATATAGGTCCCTTTTGGAATGGTGATAACGATCAGGTCGCCTTTCCCTGAACCATGATAGTACTTAAAAAGTAAATTACGAAGCCTGCTTGCATGAATGCGAACAACGGCATCTAATTGTGGGTTAAAATCAACCGGCCGTCCCAGCGCCTTTACCCCAATAGTATATTCTTTAATCTCGTCCTCGCGACCCGAAAGTTTGGTTAACACGACATGCTCCAGGAATTTTGCAAGGATCGGTGATCTTTTTAACTCCTCTTGCTCCAATAACAGTCGCAGTTGTTTTTTTACCAGTTCAGGTATTAATTCAATGTTGGTCTTTTCCATACTTCAATTTTTTTAGGCCATTTAAAAGGAGTTCCGTTTCCTGAGTCTTAACAATGGGTATGGAGGATAGTGGTAGCGAGAGCTGTTCTAATACTTAAATGATTTCAAAGTCATCTTTTTTTAATGGAGTTAACTATCTTATATTCATGTGACAAAAACTCTTAGACCAAAATAAGTGTAAACCTTCAGAACAGCCATTAGAATAAATTATGATTTTACATGTAGTAATTATTCTACATGACAATTATGAGCTATGAAATTTTTGCTGATAGATGACCATAAGATAATAAGGGAAGGATTAAAGCAAATTCTCCTTATGCATTTTCCATCGTCAACTTTTGACGAAGGCTCCAGCGCGGAGGATGTGGTGAACAGGATTACGGTCTCAGACTATGATCTTATTATTTGTGATCTTTCCATGCCTGGACGAAGCGGGCTGGATGTGCTAAAACAGGTCAGGGAAACACACCCCAAATTGCCTGTTTTAATATTAAGCATGCATCCTGAAGAACATTATGCGGTTCGTGCATTAAAGGCAGGAGCGTGGGGATATATCAACAAATCAGACGGGGCTGAGGTTCTTATCCCCGCCGTGCAAAGAGTATTACAGGGACGCAAATTTATATCTGCTGAAATGGCAGAACGGCTGGCTGATAATTTAACTGCAGCCGATACAAGCGAGGATCGGCGGCACGAGAGCTTATCCAGCCGCGAATTCGATGTATTTAAATTGTTGGTAGAAGGAAAATCAATTTCAGATATTTCGCAACAATTATCATTAAGTCTGTCAACGGTAAGTACACATCGGGCCAGGATCCTCACCAAGATGAACATGAAAGGCAATGCTGATCTGGTTAAATATGCTCTTCAAAATAACCTCATTTAAATTTCAGTATGAAAGGAATTTTTTTTTCGGTACGTCCTTTCTGTTTTGCGTCGCTAATGTTTCTTCTCGTGTTGATTAGTGGCTGCAGGTCAAAGACCAATAATTATGAACCGGTGTATTCTGAAGATAGTTTGCAAACGAAAACACTGCTGTACGGTGTCTCTACACATGCTTTCCATGAATTGAATACTGCCTTTGCAAAATATCTTAATGAACGTTTGGACAGTGCACGTTTTGAGCTTGTAGCCAGTTCATATTTTTCTGCCTATGTTGATAAATTGGAAAAAAGGTATTTTGACATGGCTGGAGCTAATGGATTTATGACGCTCGAAAGCATTCGAAATGGTTATTCCATCCTTGCGGCATCGGTGGATGAAGCAGTGAATGCGGGGGTGATCGTGGTAAACAAGGATTCGTCGATTAATAATTTTTCCGACCTGGAAGGTAAATCAATAGCATCGGCAGGAAGTCCGGCATTAGGTCATATGCTGCCCATGGTATATTTGGTTAAAAAAGGATTGGACGTCAATAACAAAGTTAAATTGAAGTACGTTGAATCATTCGAATCTGTAATTCTCAATGTTTACCTGGGTAGATGTTCTGTTGGCTTTGCTACGATTAATGGGTGGCATAGTTTTATAAAGCGCAGGCCTGAAATTGCATCCAAAGTGGCTTTGAAATGGATAACTCCTGCTGTTCCGGGAAATACATTGTTAATACGGAATACTGTGAACAAAAAAACGGTTAGCCAATTAAAAAACCTGATTTTAACCATGCATATGAACGAACAGGGAAGAAAGGCCCTGGCAAACCTGGGATATATCAAATTTGTTCCGGCTGATAGTAATACGTATCTGCCTTTCAAAGATTTGCTGAAAGAATACCGGGAATTAATAGTAGATCCTAATTATTAAATGTCAACTGCTTCACAAATAGCAAGGAAACTCTGCCCATCCTCCATTCGGGGGCAGTTAATATTAGGGATAACACTGATTAATTTAATTCTGATGTCTGCTTTTGTTTTTGATATGGTAAATCGGCAGAGACAGTTTTTAAAAAAACAAAACCGGGAACAAACATACAGTTTCGTAAATAACTATGCGACGAATTCGGGCCGCTACATTATCTCAGGGGATTTTGACGAACTAGAGCGATTGACTTTGTCTCATATCAATTTTCCAAATCTTAAGTATGTGATGATCTTGTCACCGGAAGGGTTAATACTCGCTCATAGCGATGCCAGGAATATTGGCAAGAGACCTGTCGATACTATTAGCCTTCAATTAAAAGGTGCAACTACAGCTAAAAGCCTGATTGAAAACGACCAAATCCTGGATATTGCAGTCCCCGTTATTATTGATAAAAAAATAGTTGGATGGGCACGGGCTGGAATAGGGCAGGAATATATCCGTAATAACCTTGCCGCACTTGTACAGGATGGTTTGACATATGCCATTATTGCGATTCTTATAATAACGCTGCTGGCAATTTTCATTGGAAATACATTAAGTGCGGGGCTTTATAGACTTATTTCCACGGCCAATAAGATTAAAGGAGGTGATAGAAATGTCAGAGCGTCGCCATTCAAGACCACTGAATTACTTGAATTGGGAACCGCTTTCAATCGAATGTTGGACGACATCAGTGCCAACGAAAAATTATTGAATATGGTGATTGAAAACATGCCGATAGGTGTTTGGATGGTTAATGAAAAAAAGGAAATCGTTTCAGGTAATATGGCTGGAAAACAAATTTGGGAACGCCATCAATTTGGGGGCAGTGATGAACATGAAATGTATAAAGGATGGTATGCAGAAACAAAAAAATTAATTGAACCACATGAATGGGCCAGTGCACGTGCCATTGATAAGGGAGAGACGACCATAAACGAGGAACTTGAAATCGAAGCTTTTGATGGAAAGCGTAAAAGCATCCTTAATTCTGCGATACCATTAAAAGGGAAAGAAGGTAAAATCTTAGGAGCTATAGTAATAAACGTTGACATCACCGAAAGAAAAAAGATCACAGAACAATTGGCACTAAGCGAATCAACACTAGGTAGCGCTTTTGAATATTCAGCAATAGGAATGACACTGGTGTCACCAGGAGGTAAATTCTTAAGAGTAAATAAGGCGTTGACGAGGATGATCGGTTATTCAGAAGAAGAAATGTTATCCCGGACTTTCCAGAACCTTACCTATCCGGATGATCTGGAAGCGG
>Ga0193740_1000321_pt1 | contig 13694 bp, 16 predicted proteins | sample L2s1metaG_FD_145072 | JGI IMG/M metagenome (GOLD analysis project Ga0193740, IMG submission 145072) | Soil microbial communities from a riparian zone of the East river system, Colorado, United States - L2s1 | ecosystem: Environmental > Terrestrial > Soil > Riparian zone | place: USA: East River... | reverse complement strand
AATGTTTGTTGAGAACCCGGCTGCATTTTGATCGTCTAAGAATTTTAAAAACTTCTTATACCTTTTTTTATTAGTAGAATCTAATCCTTGCGGATTTATTCCACCGATTATCCAAGACCATTCTTCGTACTTTAGTTGAAGGTTTCTAACATAAACAGTATCTATGTTTTGAGCGTAGATTATCGCTGACAAAAAAAGTGCTGTTATTAATATGAATATTCTTTTCATTATTAGAAATTTTTAAACGTTTGATATGTTGCTCTTAAAGTTGATTGAGTAAGTGAGCTGACTGCATTGGCTTTGAAATCTAAAACACCGCCTCCTGCATTTACTAATGTTATAGAAACCGTTAATGTGCCAGAAGAAACAGCAACAACTTCCTCAGGAGTACTAACAGAGATAAATAAATTACCCGCCTTATTTACTGCGCTCCAAATGAATCGTAATGTCCTTGATTGGAAATCCGTTGCATCATTAGCCTCAACCGTTACAAGTATTGTCCCGCCTTGAATTGTACCTGTTGCTAATGTTGTAGAAGTAAATATTGTTGCTGAAGATTCTGTTAGGGTTACATAATCACCAATGCCTAAAAGCTCTCCTGATATTCCGTTTACGACTCCTTGTATTGCAAATCTTGATGTCCTTGTAGCGTTTGCAGCAGTTGTCCATTTTGAAATCAGGTTATTGCTTTCTTGATTAGCCCCAGATGCGCTTTCAAGTGAAAATGTTTGCCTAACTCCAAAGCCATCGGCAACGGTTGTAGACGAAGCCCTCCCTACCCTAAAAATATCTATAACATCATTATTTGTTGACGTGAAATTATAAATATCTAATGCCGGACTTGCGCCAGAAGTAGTTGATATATTTACTGGATTTGCCGAACCTGTAATATCTAATAAATTGGCCGCAACATCAATAGTATGAGAACTTGAAAGATTTGGCCCTGCTGTTAATACCTGTTGAAGTGTTGGAGTGCCGCCCGCCGCATTACTCAACTGTGTTTCCACCCCTGCGTCATCTTTGCCATACCATAGACCGTCCGATTTAGGATAAATTTTTACATAAGTGCTTGCCGGGGTGGAAGGGGCAGATTGCTCAATCATCTCCATGTGAGTGTTCACCGTCAACTCTCCTGTCGATTGTAGAATTAACCTTGTAGTGTTATTTGTTCTTAACTCATAATCATGGTTGCTTAACATACCCATTACACCCTTTCCGCTTTCGGCCCCGAAAAACACCTCTGTACTTGTTGGGCCTAGCCCTGTTATATATGTTGTTGACCCATTATTACTAAAAAGTATTTGCGCTGCTGTGCCAAAACCTGAACTTGCTCCCCCATCATTTCCGACTTGTAATAATGTTTGCGGGCCTGTATCGCCAATCCCTAATCTTCCGGTTGGTTGAAAAGCAAAAAGATCACCCGTTCCCGAACTTGATGAGATGTTTAAAAGGTTCGCCGTTTGGGAAGAAACACCCTTAATATTTAATCCAACATCAGTAGTATTCTGTGTTGTTAGTAACATATTCGTTCCACTCGTAGCGTAATCAACAGCAATAAAATCATCTAAGGTTGTCGCCCCAACATAGTAAGCCGGTTTGCCTGTTGTGCCGGAGTTGATTGTTCCGCTTCCAGATACATCCCATCCCGCAGCATCCAAAGAGTCGATAATCTTTTGAATTCTTTTATTAGTGGATAAAGAAGGATCATAAGCAAAAGAAGTATCAGCAGAAATTACTGTGCCGGTAATTCTTATTGGAAGATTAGCAGTGAAGCCTCCGCCTGTCTCAGAAAACTTGGCCATCCTGATCCACATATTTAAGGCAGTACTCCGTAGCCAAAAATTCATGTCTGAGCTTGTCCAAATCTGGGCGCCATTAGCCGCAGTCGTATCGGCAAATACCCCGTTAATTAAACCCTTAGTTGCATCGAAAGCGCCATTTGATACTACTCTTGTATTAACAGTTCCCATTGACTGCGTAGCAGGGAACTGAGCAAATGAGCTGATTGAAATAATTAGGAGGGCTAATATTAATATTTTTTTCATATTGCGAGTTTGAATTTTGCAACCATCTTATCACCGGCAAACCATTGATTCAGTCTTGTTATAGTTCCGGTTACATCATCGAAAGTAAAATCTTCATCCAGATATTCTAAAACCTTATTTACAGATATTTCATGCAATTCAGTAGCGCCTATCAGATCATTGTTTTGAATATCGTTTGAGCCAGCTACCATATCTGCGTCTGCTTCTTTCCAGTATCTTGAAACTAAACCAGATTCACCTCCGCCACCACCTAACGAAGTAGCATTTACCATCACAGTTGACGTAGCTAAAGGAGCTGTCTGGTCGTGAACCATTATTTTCTTCCCGGTTAAACTATAACCTCCCGGAGCATTTGGAACTTGCTGAATATTTATTGCCATAATTCAAAAAATGGGAAGAGGTTACGGCCTCTCCCCTTATTAAAGACAAACGGGGAGTTTCAATTAAGCTGATTCGCAAACTGCACCTGAAGTATCAGAGCAATCATGAATACGAACAATACCATTTACCCCTTCCAAATTCTCTCCACAACCACCAGGAGCATTAACCGCTAATTCTGCAAACAAGAATGGCTCATAAGTCCATTTGCCGCACTTGTAGTCAAAATACCAACGGTAATCAACTTCGATTCCAGTAGCTGGATCGATGAACGTATCGTGAGTGTAAAGATCAGTTATTGAACGTTTCTTTTCTCCTTTAAACATATTCCAGGTAACTAACTGAGCAGCACCAGGAGCCATTTGCAGGAAGTCATGAAGTCCAATTTCTGCATCTGAATTACGATCATAGTAAATGAAAGGAATTTCTTCATTGATAGTCCGAAGATCAACACCCATATCATTCAGACCTTGCCACTGTTTGAAAGCAGCGATCATTGCAAGTGTTTGCCCACCGATCAAAGCAAACTGGCCGTCATTAGCAGCATCTTTCCAGTATTGATTCAGGAAGAAAATTGCAGTTGCGTTCAGGTTTGATTGTCCGGTATCAGCGTTTGTAGTAAAGAATTTTAGATTCGTTACAGCATCACCAGATCCGTTAGTGCCAACTTGAGCGGCAAGAACCTCGAAGATCCTCTGATCAAGAGATTCAATGAAGCGTTTGTTGTAACGGGCAATCTGACGAGTGATATACGAAGTATCTGTTTCAGTACAATAGCGCATCAAATCCTCTTCAGAGAAAGTAAGCACTTCAGGAACGCCAGGAGAATCTGCATTGCAAACTCTGTATTCCGGCCCTTCCAGATTGAAAACAACCTCTTGTGCAGGGTTATCGTTTTCAATTCTGGTAGTGTTACAATCAGCGGCAAGTGAGCAGATGTCAAAGCAAAATGGGTTATCTACCATCATTGCTACACCACGCTTTTTGCCGGGAATTGATTCAACGTCTATTTTACGGAAGCCCCTTGTATTTTGAGGGGAGGTAAGAAATTTCAGAAGTCCAATCGAACCGAGTGTTCTAAACTCAGCGGCGTTGGCTCCGAAATGGTCGATTAATTTGGTTTGTAGGTCTCTACAGGCATACGCACCAACTGATCCAAAAGGCATAATATTTTCGTTTTAAAAGTGATTAAAATAATAATTAAGACCATTGCTGATCTCATCTTTTTTAGTTCACTTGGAACGACATTCTGCCTTTAAGCCGGACGGGGCGACTTGCTACTTCGACGTAGCTATTTTACTACCTATTTTATCCTGTAAATGTGGGGGAACCATTGACAACGCTCCATTCTTACCAGGCGTTATAGTAACCGTTCCCGAACCAGTACCACCTGTTTGCTTCTCCTCAACCCACTTTCTCTCCTTCGCAATTTCAAGTAAGGCCTCACTCAAAGTAAGTTCGTGTGAAGAGTTGTCTTTAAGAACTTTCATTTGCGGGTTTGCTTTCTGCCTCAATTCAACTCCGAAATCACCAATACGCTCAAACGCATACTTACTGCTTACAATTTCATCTGCTGTTTTTGCAATATCCGAAGCAGATATTTTCAAACCAGGTATGCGGGAAAGTTCACCGATTAAATTAGCTCTGAATATTGCAGCGGCTACTTGCTGTTCAGCCTGTGTGCTATATTTAGATTCAATTCCTTTCTCATAATCAGGGCCGTATTTCTCCAATTGCTTTCTTGCTTCAATCAAATCTTGCTGCAATTGCTTATCACCGGCCTTTGTCTTTGCGTACTTCTGAGCTACGGCGGGGATGAATCTGTCAAACTCGGCTTTATCCTCTTCACTCATATCGGAAAGGTCAGCTTCAGTCATGCCCAACCCTTTCAAATATTTATCCCTTACGATGTTTGTTGTCCTTGCAAACTGTTGCGCCTCTATTTTCTTTTTAATAGCCGGCGGCAGTTTCTCTAATGTCTGGTCGGTAAAAAATTCAGGATCATTCTGGAACTGTGTTTGGTAACTGCCCTTTACCTTATCCAGATAAGGCTTTGAATCAAATGTTGCCTGTTCTGCTTCTGGCAACGAATCAATTTTTTCAGCATCTTCAGCCGGGATGCCAACGGCGACTAAAATATCCTGAATGTGTTTGGGCATATATACTATATTTTGATTTCGTTGTTTGATGATAATACTTCGGCAGCTCTATCATTTATTTGTTCTACTGCACTTTTATCTTTCTTCCCGATCTTCTTAACCTTCACTTCAGTTGCAGGAATTGTTTTAAAACCAGGTAAAGATAATAGTTCAGCATCGCTAAGATCCAAAACCTCAACCCGTCTTTGTGTCCTGCCTTTAGTTACTGGAACCGGCTTTGCCTTTGATCCCTTAAACCCGTACGCAACATAACTTTTCATTGCATTCCTGGTTCTTAAATTATACAAATTCTCAAAACTTGATAATGTAGGAAGTTGTTTATGTACCGGCTTTCTGGTATCAATGATAAGCAAATAAGCCCGTTGCATTACATTATTAGAATACGCTTTTGCAAGTTCTTTTAATTCGGCATCGGTAAGTTTTTGAAGCCCTGCAATATCATTAGAAGTTAAAGCAGCCGCATTGGCTGGGTTGTATAACTTTACTAAGTCGGTCATAAGAATTTATTTGCTATCCTGATAATAATGTGTGAAAATACTATAATTTCAATCATTCCTAACACGCTTGCAGCAACTAAGATACTAACAATTAATGAAATCCAGAAACCAGTACAGATTGGACACATACCAACCGCCCGCTCCCATGTGAAATAAGGCTCCGCCGCATTGTATAACATCTTCTTAAAATCATTCTTTAGAGATATTATCTCATGCTTAGTTTTCATCCGTTGAACGTTATCATGGTACTGCTCTGAGTATTGATCGTAAAGGCCAACTTCTTTTAGTCTGCGTATAGATAACCAAACCGTATAGAAAGAAAAAATTTCATAGGGTGAGAAATCCGTTGAAGGTTTTCCAATGCAGTAGTTAAGGAATATCGTTATAAAGGCAGCGGTAAAAGCTATTTCAATTATAATCATGATTCTATTTCAACTATATTTAAAGGCATTTGAATTACTGTTTTGAACTTAAAACAGTCATAATTTATATCGTCTTTTTGAATAATAATTCTATCGCCATTTGGATCGAATAACTCAACCGTATATTCATAATTCTCATTCAGTTTATCAATGGGGAAAATTATTTCTTCGTCTTGTGCAAATTCCTGTTCTATTAATATTTGCGTATTTAAAAAAGACGCTACCATTTGAAATATCCCAGGTATCAGAGCTTGTACATTAAAATCTACACCATCGCCGCAAATATTCTGATCGCAGTACTTTAGAGTGTTTGTGCAGCAACATAAGTTAGCCATATATCACAGTATTTTGATTATCGTTATAAAGATAAACATTTTCACCTTGATTATTGGAATTATAGACAACGGGGGCTGGTGAAGGATTTTGTGTTTGTATTACTTGCCCCGAACCTCCATTATAAAGATAAATATGAGTAACCTTAACAGCATTCTGTAAATCTTCAGCCAGTACAATTTCTTCAATAGAACTAAACATTGGAGTTACCGAATCCTGACTATCGATCGCATTACCGCTCTCGATTATACTTACTCCGTAAATTCCTGATGCTTGGATAATATCCAGCGCCTCTGCTATTTCTGTTATTTCAGATTCATCGTCTGCCGGCGAACTGCTTACATCTACTGCCGAAACCGATTCAGTTACTGATACTTCGTGCGTTTGTGATGAACTATAACTATCCGTTGCTGCGCCGCTTTCAGTTACAATACTTAAAATAACTTGCGTTGAACTGCTTGTCTCTGATGCTGAACCAGGTTCTATAATTGATACCTGTGTATCTTGTATTGATTGACTTACTTCAGTAGCAGTTCCGGTTTCAGTAGTATCGGCAACTAATATTTGTACTGCTGCTGAAACTTCTGAACTGCTTACCGTTTCTGATATCGAAGATGATGTGACTTGTGTTGAGCTTTCCACCTCTGTTGCAGATACGCTTTCTGTAACCCCATCTGTGAAAAGTAGTGAAGATGTTTCTGCTTCGGTTGCATTGCCGGTCTCACTTATTGCCGCAATTTTAATTGATAAAGAACTACTCGATTCGGTTGCAGAACTACTTTCTGTAATTGATGGCAGGGTAATAAAATTACTACTCTGTGTTTCGGTTGCGCTTCCTGTTTCGGTGATTACAGATAAAGTGATTTGTGTGGATGAAGTGCTTTCACTTGGCGAAGTAGTTTCTGTAATTGCAGACAGCGTTATTAATGCTACACTACTGGTTTCTGTGGCCGTTGCAGCTTCTGTAACCGCATCTTCAAATGCCGTTTGCTCAAGTAATAGAACCCCGGAGCCATCTTCTAAAAGATACCCGTCAACTGAACTACTTTCTAATAAATACCTATCTGCCACATTACGCTGTTCTTATTACTACTAATGATGAACCAACTTCAGTCGTGGAAGCGTTTGCACCCTCTGAAGCCCTCCATAATTCCAAAGTACCCTGCACAGTTACAACTATGATACCTTCAATAATTGCCATGATATTCGATCCGGTCGCAGTAACTCCAACTGTCGAACCCATATGAGGGGCAGGCGTTGTGTAAGCATTAGAAGCACCCCCAGAGATATAACCAAAACCCTTAACCCCTACGTTATCCAAAATGAATGTTTGGGCTGTGATGGCGGATGTTGCATCCCAAAACCTCCAACCTTCCAAGTGAACCGTTGCCGTACCTGTTGAAAAGTTTATCCCGAATTGCGGCCCGTCACCCGTTGCTGCTGCCTGTTGAATGATGAGGGTATACATATAAGTATAAGTCCCTGGTTCCAATACCATATCTAACCCAGTCACTTTTGTTCCGGTTGCAGATGCAATAGAGTGCTGCCCTGTTAGCTTCTTTACTCTTGGCATTCCAAGTGTCTGCAATAAAGTTATAAGCTGCGTTACTGTAATCTTTTTTGAAGTGCCAGCTTCATTAATAGCGATTTCATTTGCTATTGCGGCGGCTGCTGCTGCTGATAATGCCGATATTTTAGTATCTGCCATATTATAAACTTGCTGTATAAGAAACGTTAAGCGTATCAGTATTTACAACCGCTTTATCGCCTCCGGAAAACAATCCTGCTGAATATAACACGCCTGAAGTATTATCAATCGTGCTAACTGCACCAGATCCAAATACCAGGAAGCAGCCCTTTACCGTTCCTGATCCTGTGATTGCAAAAGATAATGCTGCTGATAATGCTTTACTGCCACCTGAAGCTGCTGACCATGCTGCTGTTTTTCTTGGACCGGTGTAAGTAGGGGTATTGGCAGTGCCGGCTTCTAACCAACCAGCATGAGAACTCATTGTGTCTGCGGCTGCAACTGCTGAAAATGAAGTTGAACTAATAAGCCCCATAAACGGCCCGGTTACAGTGTATGCTGATCCGGCAAGGTAAGCGTCAAGTGCTGCGTTCTTACCAACTGTAGTTACTACGTTGTCAATTTCTTCAACCCATTTTATATTACCGTCTTTATCCCGGCACTCTATACGAAATTTACCATGTGCTTCGGCTTTCTCCTGGTGGCTTGAATTTCTGGTTAATGAAGCACCGTTACTATCATTGGCATTTAGCTTTTCGGATTGCATAATTTTTATTTTATTTTATGAAGATTCTGTTACAGTTACTAAACATTTTTTAATCGGATTTTCAATATCAACGCAAAAATCCTCCTCACAATTATCTGGTTTTAGTTCCCAGAAAACATAAATATCAATAGCGAAATAAGCCGTCGTAGGTTTAAAAACATAGTCACCCGAACTCTCATCTTTCTTCAGTTTCCACTTATCCCTTACCATCCTGACCAGCTTAGTGCCACCTATTAAAACTGACTGAAGCAGATGGGCAATGATCTCATTATGCTTATCTGCGTAATCTTCAAAGTAAACTACCCGTAATTGACTACGCATTTTATAAGACTTAATGCAGCTACCTAGTTTCAGTTCTTCAACTACATCGTCATCACCATTACGACGAATATAAATAGTTTCCTTTTGATCCGTTGGGGCTAATGAAATCCATTCGTTTTTAAGTACTACAGTAGGAAGTTTCTCGTTTTCATCCGTAGTCACTATCTCAGCCGAATGATACACTTCGTCAAATTTAGTCAGTAAACTATTTGAAAGATTTAGTATGACCTCCTGGTATGTCATTTCGGTTTCAATATTTCATTTATCAATATCGTTCCTTGCTCTGTAACCTCTTCACGTTCTTTCGTATCAAGATTAAATATTTTAGTTGCTCCCGTGCCTTTTGTTGTGCCAGGTCTGCCGTTTCTGATATTGGTTATCTGTTGCTCCTGCCCGTGTGCTATTGCCGCTGATTCGTCGTTACTGAAATTGATGATAGCAGCTTTCTCGTTTTCAACCACCGTTTCAATAGACCTTCGTAAAGATCCTTCCAACTCCAAATCCTTTTTTACGGTTTGCCTGCCTCTTAATGCTCGTTTGCGTTGGTAGTATGTTAACTCTTGACCTTCTACAGCTTTATTACGTTTGGCCTGTGTCCTGTTAGATGTTTTTGGCAACTTGCCAACCTTGCTTTTCTTCCCTACATAAGTCCCGAACGATTGCCCCTGTGTGTCTTTATTCTGCGTGAAGATTCGTTGCTGCATTAACCCGTTACCAGTATTTAAAGCACCAACTAAGGCATCAGCAAAGTTACCATTCTCAAAGGCTTCTTTGATACCTTGAATCTTCTTGGATAATATGGTGATGTCGAAACTCATGATGTTGCCCATGCTACCGTTACCGGCCTTACACAATCAACGCATGGATCGTTTAAGCTATTTAATGCAGCTCCCATATTATCAGCTATGCCTTTAATGCTTCCAGAGCCGTTTAATCTTTCGTAATATAATGCCATATATTCGTCAGCCAGGGCTTTTTTTTCCTCTTTAGAGAATGAAGCAAACGAATTTAACCGCTGCGTTACTTCAACTTCCTGAAATATCCTCGCTGTGCTTCTGTAGAATAGTGCCAGGGCGAATAAACGAGGTTGGTTACTTACTATCTGGCAAATTACTCCGTCTAAGGAACAGACCACAGAAGCGCAGGGAACGAATCCATATTGAGTAGTAAATTCACCGTTACTCAATAACCCTTTTATTTCAATATCCTTGCTCTGAGCGGTCCGACCTGAGCAACCGCAACTTTTTGCAGTAGGGCAATTCAAAGCATTAACCAATACTCCAGCTTCCGAGAAATATATTTTAACCGACTTTGCAGTAGTTTTAAAATTGATGTTTGTAATTATAACTTCAGTTCCTTCCGTGAAGTCATAAGGTATTTGTTTCGGCGCAATGCCATCATTCAGTACTATCGTATAACTTCCAGTACTTGCAATCATTACTTTTAACGAATCAATAGAAAGCAATCCGTTTGGTGAAGTAGAAAGATTTTTAACTATCACTCCTGTGTTACTTGCTGAACTTGTCATACCTGTATAAGTGCAGGTATTGCAGAATGAGTTTAAAGAAGTCTTTACGCTATAACCTTTCGGGATCAGAGTTTCAATATCTGTCATCAGGAAACGGGCTGCTGATTCAATTATTTCATTACCAAAAGCCTTACCTGATCCGTTAGATGCTTTTGCAAGTTGGGAAAGGGCGTTACGATCCAAACCCTGAGCATCATCCAACCAGAAATAAGGAGTTGCTGTATCTGCTGTACAAAGTTCCTTTAGGCCGACTAAACTATTTAAACATTCTATTGCCATTATGCAGTTTTTTTATTCATTACAGGATAGAAACTATGTCTGCAACCCCAGTGTAAAAGGTTCTGAGGTAAGTTATCGAAAGTTGTTCCGTCAATCAGTCCATTCTTTTCAGCTATCTCTTTCACTTTAGGCCAATCACTTTCTGATATTCTACCTCCCAACTCCTCAACTACATATTTGCACTGAGGGCTTGAGTTGTCGATTAAAGATCCAGTCATTAACAAAGCATCATAATCGAAAGTTTCAAGTAACCGTTTGTTAATAGATCCTGAATACGAATCAACGCCTTGCTGTGCCGTCTGATCTAAATACCTGCCAAGTTTACCAGTAGTATCACCACCACCTTTTATAAACTCTTTTATTTGCAACTTCGCATCTTTTAAACTTATCCCAGTAGTTGCGTTTTGGTAAACAATATCCCGTAACGGTTGAACGAATGCCTGGTTCAATCCATTATCTAACATCTTATCAATGATCTCATCAATTACAACCTTCTTTACAGTCTCGTAGGCTGGAACTTTTATATCGTTTGTCGACTTCTGGAAATCTGTTATCGCTTCTGATACAGGTGTAAGTCTCTTAACGAACTGACTAACCGGGCCGGTAAACTTAGGTTCTGATTGCAGAAGATCCAATACCTGAACGGTTAGTTTATTAAGTTGCTTTACAAATGATCTATTAATTACAAATTTGCCAGCTTCGAAGTCAAATATATCTTCAATAGACTTTATAAAAACTTCATAAGCCAAACCCTCCATTCCGGTTATCTTGGATTGTATAGCTTTTAGGGCTTTGTCTTTTTCTGTGTCTATTGGGTTAGGCATTTATCTTACCTATTGTTTTAGTCCATATATAATCTTCCCGTTTCTTCGGTTTGCTTTTTATAATTGGCTTTTTCATACACCTGAGTTTATAACACTTGTTTTCAAATCCTTAGTTAAATCATATTTATCAACTTCAGCACTTAGCTTCTTTATTATTGCTTTATCATCCAGATCGAACAGCGACTTATCCATCTCATACATCTGAACCAGTACCGGATAAGCCAGCGTATGTTGCTGACACATCTTAGAACTTACAAAAGCATTGCCCTTTAAATTCGAAACAGCTTCATCAGAATAGTATAATAACAAATCGTACTGCTTCAAAATCTCTAATGCTCTTTTAACTGGTGATGATTCTGATATAAATTTACTTACAAAATTATCAATTTGCGAAGCCTTTAATATTACAGGAGCAGATGAGGCTAACATTATATTTAATGCCTCAAACGCTTCCGATTCGGTAAGAATAGCAAACGAGTATGGTTGAATAACACTAACTGACATTGGGTTTGGGTTAATATAATTCTCCATGTACTGCAAAAACATCTGAAGGTTATTGTAAAACACCTTAGAGATATTTGAAAGCCATGCGTACAGCTCCTCACGGTCAAGCTCTTTAGATTTAGCAGCTTCGGTGTTACCTGTTTCTGTTTTCTGTTGAATAAATACTGCCATTTCCGCATCTGCTAAATAATTTTTCCATTGATCTTTAGAATAATTTAAGATCCCTGTATCAGGTGAGTAGTATTCAACCGATGGCGTACTGAACACTTTATTATCTGCGTCGAATGAATCATGTACTTTACGATATGTTTTATAAGGGCTTTGAATCGTTATATACTTGCTTCCTTTACAAGTTCTGCATATACCGGTGTAATCAGCACAGGTTTCTTTTCCGGTAGTATTACAAGTATCACATGGTTGCTGAACTTCGCTCATCTTAGGATAGCTAAACATCAAATCAACTGCCCTATGATTACGGTGAGACATTAAAGCCAAGTTACCAAAAGGGACAAAAGGCTGAACAAAAGATTCATAAAGATCATTCTCAATTTCAACGCCTCCGTTTTCAAAGTATGGCAGCGTTTCTAACTCTTTAGGATGTTTATAGTAATCGTATTTAAACTCTGTATCACCCGGCCTGTCTTTATAGAAACGAATGAAATATTCTTTAGTGAAAACGTGGTAAACCGTATTAATGTAAGTTACTTTTAACCTCCTGTTAAACGTTCTTGTAGTTGTATGCCTGACATTCGGCTGTCCTTCTTTTGCGTATTCATAATCCAAGAAAACCTCTTTACCGTACTCTGTATCATCGTACTCGTATTTCTTTTCGCTTTCGACTTCAGATTTAAATACTAATATATCATCAGTTTTTTTAATCAAATCTTTATAGCAAACGTATCTATAAAGGTCGTCAGTATAATCAAGCGGGTATGTAACACAAACTCCATTCGGATCACTGGCAACCGCATACTTGATCCAATCTTCTAAAAACTGAGAAAATAAAGAGCCTTCAGAATCCTGATACTGCTCGATAACTGATTTTGTTTTCTCTGAAATCTGAATGTTATATGAAGAGTTATTAAATACCCTGATGATGTTATTGATTGCTTTCCAGATAGATCCTTTAGTAATACTTTCGTAAGAATTAATGCAATGACGTTGTGAATCTGGATGCTCGTTAGGGTAAAGCCCTGTAACCTTATCAAACATTAATCCCTTAGTATGTACTTGTAGATTATAGGCTAATTGGCCTGCGTAGCTCATCCACCATTCTGGCATACGGCCTTCTTGAATGATCTTAACTACTGAATCAAGTACGTTCTGCGGCAACTGACTTGATCCTTCAACTATTTCTGCTTCGTTTATGTATTCAGGCATTAAAATAAATTAAACCCCCACCAACGGCAGGGGTATTAATTAAGCGGCTTTAGGTACAACTGCGGAAAGTCCAGTTACTGTATAGGTTTTAGGTAAGCCTAATTCAACCCATGACAGCTCTAATTCAATTGTTTGGTTCTCTTCGAAATTATCAGGAACAATCCAGTTGAAATCCGAAAGAGACATTGGCCCGATTGGTAAAACAGTATTTTCGCCGTCACACATACGAGCTATTAACTGGTATGCGCTGGCATTTGTAATCAATGCATTTACCTGTTCGTGTGTTACTTTATCAGTGCTTTTATCAAAACATTTAAGAACGGCTTTTAGCGCCCATGTAGTTGAAACAACTTGCTCAACTGAACACGAACTAAGTCTTTCTTTCTTATCTGTTTTTTTGGCAATAGACCCCAATACCTTTCCGATATTTCCGAGGTTACTGAAACCCGGTGAATCACCGTCAACTAAACCTTGCCACCAAGCTGTGTCCAATATGTTTACTTCAGACATCACCTCGGTACAAGGAATAAAATAAAGTCCTGCTATCCCGCCTGTGGAAGTTGTACATACGCAACTCGCCGTAGCAACCGGGAATGGACTAACAGGGCATTCCGCTGTTGGAATACACGCTGCTGCTGTTAATACTGGCATATTTAAAATGTTTTGGAATTAAATAATTTGCTGTATTAAGCCATACCGCTACGGCGACGTTTGAAGTTGTAAGCCCACT
>Ga0193740_1000320_pt1 | contig 13707 bp, 22 predicted proteins | sample L2s1metaG_FD_145072 | JGI IMG/M metagenome (GOLD analysis project Ga0193740, IMG submission 145072) | Soil microbial communities from a riparian zone of the East river system, Colorado, United States - L2s1 | ecosystem: Environmental > Terrestrial > Soil > Riparian zone | place: USA: East River... | reverse complement strand
GAGTGCCGAAAGTATTCGACGTTCTGGGAGAGCATCACGCCGGGAAGTTACGCCATGCACATGACTTCTCTTCACGTGTTCGCGACTGACATGGAGAAACTGCGATGAGCTACTTTGACGACGTCGGTGAGTTCAACAAGAAATTTGACTTGCCGCACGCGACCGATGAATCCCCGCGTTTGTTAAACATGGACCTGCTGATGTTTCGGATCAACTTCATGCAGGAGGAGCTCCGCGAGTTCGTGGAGGCAACGGACCGGCGGGACATCGTCGAAGCGGCCGACGCACTTGTGGACTTGGTCTACGTCGCGCTCGGGACTGCTCACATGATGCACATCCCGTTCGATGCGTGCTGGCAGGAAGTGCAGCGATCTAACATGGACAAGGTCCGAGCGAACGGCGCTGCTGACCCGCTGTCAAAACGGAAGCACGCGCTCGACGTGGTTAAGCCGGAGGGATGGAAGCCGCCAGATCTCAAGAGCATCATCCGAGCAGCAGTGCGATGACGACGAACTGGGATCAACGCTTCTTTCTTCTCGCTCATCACGTCGCGCAGTGGAGCAAGGACCCGTCGACGAAGGTCGGCGCGGTCGTGGTCGGTCGCGATCGGCGATGCATTGCTCTTGGCTACAACGGCTTCCCGCCGGGGATCGCTGACACGACGGAACGCCTGGAGGATCGAGAGACGAAGTACGCGCTGACGCAGCACGCGGAGCGAAATGTTTTAGACAACGCTAAGTTCGACCTGGAGGGTTCTACGCTCTATGCCACGTTCGCAGTCTGCACCGAGTGTGCGAAGTCTATTATTGCCAAGAGAGTAGCACGCGTCGTGTGCCCAGCTCCGACGGATCGGGAGCCTTGGAAGACGTCAGCCACGCGGGCGCAGGCATTGTTTGCCGAGGCCGGCGTCCGCGTGACGATAATCTAGCTTCTCGTAGAGAACAAAAGGGGAGCAACCTAGACTTTTGCTTAAAGTGACTTTAAGCAAATCTAGAAATTATAAGCTATCAACGTTATCCACAATGCCCTGCCCTTTATCCAAGTTTATCACACTTGAAGAATCAAACACGGGTTGGGCTTTAGCCCGGTGTTTCACATCTGACCTCTAGAAAGTTATCCCCAGGATAACCCCCTGATTTTGTTCAGGAAATAAAATTTTTGCTTTTTCTCATTTTTTTATTTACAAGATCTAGATCTTGGATTACAACATCAATACTGACTGACACCAACCTCCCTGCACAGGAGACCACCAATGACCTCGATCCTCCGCCAGCTTCAGAACGAGTGGAACGCCCTGGTCCCGGTCGCCCAGGAACGCGGCTTCCGCCGGGTTCGCATCCTTCAAAACCGCCTGGAGCGGATCTCGCACCGTCGCGAGAAGCTCGAGTGGCTCCGTGCCCAGCTCAACAGCTCCACTGCCTTCGACACCCTGACCTTCGGCGTCGAGCTGGAGTGCATCCTCCCGGCTGGCTTCACTCACTCCACGATCGCCCGGCTGATCACTGAGGCCGGCGTCGGCTGCAACGCCGAGCAGTACAATCACACCGCCCGCGCTGCCTGGAAGGTGGTCGCCGACGGATCGCTGGGGGATTACTCCCGCGGTTGCGAGATCGTTTCCCCTCCGATGAGCGGCGAACAGGGCTTCGCTCAGATCCGCAAGGTCTGCGCAGTCCTGGTGGCCAATAGGGTTCGCATCACCAAGAAGTGCGGCTTCCACGTTCACGTGGGGATCGCTTCCGAGAGCCTGACCACCCTCAAGAACCTGGTCCGCACGTACTCGGGCTCGGATGCAGTGATCAACGGCCTCGTGTCCCCGTCCCGCCGCCACAATCCCTACTGCGGCGCCATCCGGATCAACCACGCCGCAGTCGACGCAGCGAACGACATGGACAGCCTGGTTCGCGCGATCGGCCAGATCCCCGGAGAACGGTACGTCCGCTCCTCCAGCCGCTACGCCAAGGTGAACCTGCAGTCGTACTACCAGCACCGGACCGTAGAGTTCAGGCAGCACCAGGGGACGGTCGAAGGCGCGAAGGTCGAGAACTGGGTTCGCCTCTGCCTCCGCATGGTCGTTGCCTCCCGCGCTGCCAACGCCGCCAGCCAGGACCTCAGCACCCTGCTGGCGACCCTGAATGCCTCAGATACCGAGCGCCAGTACTTCACCCAACGCGCCGCCCAGTTCGCTCAGGCTGCTCCCTACCGTCGGGCAGCCTGAGCCCTTCCCTGCACAGGAGAACCACGATGGAACAACGAACGCTATACTGGGCCTACGGCTCGAACCTCAACGTCGCCCAGATGCGGCGGCGCTGCCCCGACGCCCGGAAGGGTAGCCAACTGATCGTCAGCGACGCAGCCCTGGTCTTCCGGTCCTGCGCCGACGTCACGATCCGGAAGGGGTCGTTCGTTCCCGGCGGCCTCTGGCACATCACGCGCGAGTGCGAGGAAACTCTGGATCGGTACGAGGGAGCGGGCAAGAGGTTTTACCTAAAGCGATACCTGCCGGTTACGATTGACGGCCAGAAGCACCAGGTCCTGTTCTACCAGCTCCGCGCGTCGCGCGGGATCATGCCGCCGTCGGCTGCGTATGCGGACGTGATTGCCGAGGGGTACCGCGACTTCGGGCTCAACGAGAAGTGGCTCGACCTGGCGATCGCCGAGTCGTACGACTGCAAGGAAGTCACGCACGCCCTGCTGGCCCGACACTCCAGGAAGGGTTATCCACAACTTGTCGGGAGGCCTAAAAATAAATCTAGAAAAGGTGTTTACAGGATCTAGAAAATATGGGACAACGCGAGGGTCAACAACACTACTGCACAGGAGATTACCAAAATGCGCCTCACTCTAAAAGACGACGGCTACCCGTTCAAGAAAATCATGCGGGGCAAGACGTGGATCGGTCGCGTTGTCCGCATGGGCGACGGCTCTGGTCGCTACCTCGGCCGGATCGGCGGGATCGGCGGGCATGAGTTCACTGCCAGCACTGAGCTCGATGCCTTCGAGGGCGTCGCCGCCCGGTTCATGGGCTTCGACAGCGCTGGCGACCTGCGCCAGCAGAATGCAATCGTCCGCCAGCGTAACCGGGCCAACCGGCAGGCGGGGAAGTGGGCGGCCGAGGAAGCCCTGCGGGGAAATTTCGAGCCGCTGATGAAAGCCCTGGCACGAGGAGGACGATCATGATTATTACCCCCCAGCACGTTCACGCCAAGAATTGGATGGTTTGCCCGAAATGCGATGGGAAGCCATGGACGCCGCGCGAAGTCCGCTTGGGCTTCTTCTGCGGCAGTTGCGACAACAAAGGCGAAGTCCCGCGCCGCCGGTCGCCCAACGTCTGGGCGGGTTACTCGACCATCTACGAACGGGAGGCAGGAGCATGAAATACGCGCCCAACACCTGTTGCGATTGCGACGTGAAACTCGGCGAGGACCGCGTGTTCGGAATGTGCCGTTCATGTGCAGAAGCGCGGCACGCTTCCCGGCAAGCTCGGAAGATGCTGCGCCTAGTCCTCCGAACGAACCCGAGCGACCTGCGCGTTGGTGAACGATACAGGGTTCGGAGCGCCCCCTTAAAATAAATCTAGAAAAGGGGTTTACGAGTTCTAGAAAATGCGGGACAACAGGCGGGTCAACAACGCTACTGCACAAGGAAAACGCAAATGACCTTCTCCGAATTCCTCGCTTCCCGCCGCTTCGTCCCCGACCTGGGACAAGCCCTCGACATCGCTGACTACGATGGCAAGCCCGGCTACGTGTACGCTTCGCACCTGGATGCCCCCATCCCGCTGGTCCGCTCGACCACGCACCCGATGATGGCGTTCCTGGAAGAGCCCCTCGGCGGAACCTGGGTACGCCTGGCGGATGCCCAGCGCGCCCTCTACGACTACGCCGTCAGCGAAGGTTTCTTCGACTGATGCGCAACGCGACCCTGGGGCGCTTCGGCGGCGTCCCAGGGTAAAGTTAACCGGCGGTCGGCAGGAGACAAGCGGCACCAGCTAAGAGCGAGTCGCGAAAGCGGCCTCCAGGGCAGTGCGCCAGCGGGACCTCCTGCCGACTCCCGGTTAACTTATCCACAACTGTTTCTGCACAGGAGACTGAAATGCTAGTTTTCGTTTACGGCACGCTGAAGCGTGGCTACTGGAACTACGATCGCTTCCTGACCGAAGCCGCGTTCGTGGGCACCGGCCAGACGTCGGAACATTTCCGCATGCGCGACGTGGGCTTCCCGATGATCTTCCCGAGCATGATCGGCATGCCAGTTCGCGGCGAAGTGTTCGACGTGGACCGGGACACCCTGGTCGAGCTCGACCGCCTCGAAGGGGAAGGTCGGATGTACGATCGCCGCCTGTCCCTCGTGACCATGGACGACGGGCGCACGGAGATGTGCATGATCTACGTCGGCGTCCGCGACTACCGCGAGGGCGACCCCGTGGCTTCGGCCGAGGGCGTCCTAACCTGGAGCCCATCCCGGTGAACCGTCGGGAGTTCAGCGAGGCCGTTCGAACGGCTGCGCTTGTTCGCGCCAAGATGCGGTGCGAACAGTGCAGTCGCCGGGACGACCTCGAGTTCCACCACGTGGGGCACCGCGCCGACCCGTCACTGTTCAACTGCCAGGTTCTCTGCGCCACCTGCCACCTGGCGGAGCATCGCAAGAGGCGAAAATAAATCTAGAAAAAGTTCTAGAAAAGATGTTTACGACTTCTAGATTTTGTGGGACAACGCACGGGTAGACATTGCACAGGAGATACCCAATGACTGAAGCCCTCCTCGCCATCCTCGCCGTGGTCCTGATCACCGCGGCAATCGACGCCTGGGACCGCTACGGCGGTCTCTAGGCTACCCCTCGTAAACTCCCTGCACAGGAGACGAACCATGTCGATGAAGTCCACGCGCGAGAATCTGATGCACACGCTCAAGGCCGCGATCGCCGCTGCTCCCCAGGAGAAGCGGAGGGCCCTTGAAGAGGCGTTTAACGAGTTCATGGAACTGCGCGAGAACACGATCTACGCAAAGCTCGTTGATCAGATGTTCGAGGCAATCTATGACGGTTGCGAGGAGGGCTGAGCCATGCGCTACTTCATCCTCGACGCAGACAAGCGCCCGGTCCCGACGAACATGGCGACATGGGCGAGAACGTACAAGCACGAACGCGTCGCGCTAACAGAAGTGACCAACGGCGTCGACGTTAGTACGGTGTTCCTCGGCGTCGACCATCGCTTTTCCAGCAAAGGACCGCCGCTGCTGTTCGAGACCATGGTGTTCGGCGGCCCGCTGGATCAGCAGTGCTGGCGCTACTCTTCCTGGGACGATGCAGAGACCGGGCACGCTGCAGCTGTACGCAAGTGTAAAAATCTACTCAAGGTTGAGAAGAAAAATATTTGAAAAAATAAGAAAATGAGGGTTTACGGAATCTAGAAAACGTGGGACAACAGACGGGTAGACAACGACTGCACCAGGAGATACCCAATGACCCCGATCCGCTACGAACTGACTTCCTCTGAAGGCCGCGTGATCCTCCGGCTCTATGCCACGGGGACTCTGAAGGGCTACACGGACATCTCGAACGTGAAGCTCGTCACGGGCAAGTCGATCGCGGGACTGCAGAAGACCGGCCAGAAGCTGGCGAAGCGAAACGGCGTCCCCTTCGTCGACCGGACCTAAATCCCTTTTCCTCACCCCTCCCTGCACAGGAGATACACATGCAACAGCAGACCCAGACCCTCGAAGAACTCTTCGCCTCGCTCGAGACCCTCCCGAGTGCCCCCGAGGCCTCCCTCCCCTCCGCCTCGTCGTTCGTCGCGGATGGCCGGATCTCTGATCCCGCCCAGGCCCTCCGGTTCATCATGGCTGGCAACGCCACGGTGACGCTGGTCTCGAAGAAAACCGAGTCCCGCTTCACCTACCGCATCCGCGCCAGCGAGGATGGAAACTGCCACTTCGTCGCCCTGCTGAATGGCTCGGACAACGAAAGCTCGTACGCATACTTCGGCTACGTCCGCCGCGGCGTTTTCTTCTATGGCGGTCAGAAAGCCAAGGTCACTGAGGACCGCCCTTCCGTCCGCGGGTTCAAGTGGGCGTTCGAGCAGTTCTCCCGCGGGATCATGCCCGACTCTCTCGAGGTCTGGCACGAAGGCCGCTGCGGCCGCTGCGCCCGGAAGCTCACGGTCCCGTCCTCCATCGCGTCGGGCTTCGGTCCGGAGTGTGAAGGGAGGATGATGTGAGCGACCCCAACACATTCCTCATCATCACCTGGGGGAGCGGCCTGGCCGCTCTCCTCCTCCCATTTGTGTTAGAATTCCTGTTCGACAAGACGGGTCGCCGGCGAGACGCCCGATCGCAAGATCTCACCCTCACTGAGGACTTAACCAATGCTTGACAAGCGTAGTAGCAACATCACGTCGACTGTGATGACCGTCACGCCAGAGATGGCGACGAAGTGGCTCGAGGGGAACGTGCGAAACCGCGTCCTCCGAGACCGCGTCGTTGACACGTATGCTCGGGCGATGCGGAATCACCAGTGGCAACTCAACGGAGAGTCGATCATCTTCGACAACGAGGGCTACCTGGCTAACGGTCAGCACCGGCTTTGGGCGTGCCTGAAAGCTGGCGTTGCGTTCCAAGCAGTCGTCGTGTCGGGCATCGCGCCCGAGGCGTTCCCGACGATGGACAAGGGCGCGCGACGGTCCACAGGTGATGACCTTTATATCGCCGGCCCCGGCAAGGACGTCAACCGGATGCTGCTCGCCGCCATGGCGCAGCAGGTCTGGAAGTACCAGAACAGCAACGTCATGAGCACGGCGTCCGCTCCTCACGATGAGCTGGTTCAGTTGGTCCAAGACAACCCGTCCATCATCGAGTGGGCCAAGCGCGGCGCTCACCTGCCGAACAGCCTGAAAGGATACGGCACCGCGATGACGGCAGTGTGTGCTCTCGGCAGCCTCGGCTACCCGGAGAAGGCCGTCGAGTTCTTCTCCCGGTTCGTGGACGGAATGAACCTGGACACTGGTTCGCCGATCCTCACGCTTCGCAACCGTGTACTCAGCGGCAACAAGACCCATCGCGGCTGGGAACGCCTGTTCCTGGTCACATCCGCCTGGAACGCGTTCGTCCAAGAGCGAAAGCTGACCAAGATGAACAGCGCTCCCAGGATCGGATCTGACTTCCCAAAAATCCTCGGTTCCTAAAAAAGGATTTTACAGACTACCGCGTTCGCGTCACTATCTACCCGTAGATTACTGAGAAGGCCCAATACCGGGCAAACCTTGCACAGGAGACGAAAATGCTACCAGGACTTCCGCTTCAGAAACTTGCCGAGAAGATCGAACGCAATCGCTTGCTGAAGAAAGACTTCATCGCCAGCACCGATATGCTGTCGGTCAACGTCACTGGCGAGGGTGCGATGCTGGAGATTCCCGACCACGGGGCATTTCCTATCCGCCCGCTGGCTCACGACCAGATCGGCACTCACGCCGGCATCCCCGCGAAGTACTACGACAGAATGCTGGCTGAGGCGCCGGACCTTCTGGCGACCAACGTCAACACGTGGTTTCGGAAGAACCCGTCGAAGCGGATGGTGCGGACGTTGGACAAGCACGCCCGGTCGTTCAACTCCAACTCCTATCGTCGCATCGAGAACGAGCAGATCGCCGAGGCAGTGATCCCCGTCCTTCGGGAGCTGCCCGGCATTCAGATCGTCTCCTCGGATGTGACCGAGCGGAAGCTCTACATTCACTTCATCGTCCCGACGATCGAGGGTGAAGTGAAGAAGGGCGACGTCGTCCAGGTCGGTGGCATCATCAGCAATAGCGAAGTCGGCTGCGGGTCGGTTTCCGTGGCAGGCCTGGCGTGGCGGCTGATCTGCCTGAACGGGATGAAGACCGGAGATGCATTCCGTCGCGCTCACGCCGGCAAGCAGATCGATGACAACGAGGAGCTCTGGGCGTCAGACACCCGGCACGCAGATGACGCTGCCCTGATGCTGAAAGTTCGCGACATGGTGAAAGCTGTCGTGGACGAGACCCGCTTCCGGGCGACGATCAACAAGATGAAGGAACTCGCCGGCGTGAAAGTCACCGGCAACGTCGTGCAGGCAGTCGAAGTCCTGTCGTCCGTGGTCTCGATCACTGAGGTAGAGCGCAGTGGCGTCCTCCGCAGCCTGATCGAGGGTAACGACCTGTCGGCCTGGGGCGTCGCAAACGCCGTGACCGCTCAGGCCCACGCTGCCACCAGCTACGACCGCGCAGTGGACCTGGAAGCTTTCGGCGGGCAACTGCTGGATCTGCCGGCGACCGACTGGAAGCGCATCCTCGAAGCCGCGTAAGTCCGTCGCGTTTCCTCCCCTCCTGGCAGTCAGCCGGGAGGGGACCACAATTCCCAAAAATGTACAGGAGATAGAAATGGGTGACTTCACTAAGATGACCGGCACGGAGCTGGTCCAGGCGTACAACGCCCTCGCAGGGCTGACCGGCGACCCACCGCGAAAGGCTAAGTTTCACGATCGCAGCGAAGGCATCGCCCGATGCCAGGCGCTGCAGGAGAAGCTGCCTCAGCTCCCGGAATCAAAGCCGCCCCCCACGATGGCTGCGTCAGTTACGCCGTCTCGTCACCGACTGCAGAAGGTGATCCGGTTGACGCAGTCAGAGAACCCGCACCGGCCGGGGACGAGGGCTCACGAGTACTACGAGGGCATGAAAGATGCCCCGACCATCGGGCAGTTCCTGGACAAGTTCGAGGACCGAGACGATGCTAACCTGTACCTCTGGATGGAATGCAGGAATGGCAATGCAAAAGTCCTTGGATGAATACTTCGCAGAGCACGGGATCGCGGAGCCCTCACGGGCTGACACGGTCCTGGCGCTACTGAGGATCAACACGCCCGAGGCGCTCAGGGCCGCGGAGGTGATTGTGGGACGGCCTATCAGCCGCTGCCCTCCATGCATACCCCCGTGGCCTCCAAAGCCAGTCCAGCGTGCCCCTACCCCCCGCGTCGTGCGCGTTGGCGACAACCCTCACTATCCTTCGTCGAGCCCGCACCATAGGTTCAGCCAGGTCAAAGTCGGCATGACCTTGGATCAGCTGGCCCGGCGCGGGATCTCTCGACGGGACATCCGAGAATGGGTGAAGGCCGAGGTGGTGGCCGTAGAATGAAGAAGCCGAAACGGCGAAACAAAGTGCGGGGCGGAGCGACGTGTCTCTGCCCCGCGTGCAATAGCAACAGCCGAGTCATCGTGACACGACGCGAAGAGAGCTGGGTAATCCGGGAGCGCGAGTGCCTCGGACCAGAAAAGCACAGGTTCCTCACGCATGAAGAAGCCGCAGAGCTCACCCTCCGATCCCTTTCCGTCGCTTCGCGGGCAAGGGCTCATTTCAATCGATTGCGAGACCTGCGATCCCGAATTGCAAACAAGAGGCCCCGGAGCTCATCGTGAGGGCTGCTTCATTGCCGGGATCGCTGTCGGGACCGAGGCAGGTTTTCGCGGCTACTACCCGATCGCGCACGAGGCCGGCGAAAATCTGCCGAAGGCAAAGGTCCTTGCCTGGCTGAAGGAGCAGATGGCAATCCCGGTCCCGAAGGTCGGGGCGCACCTGCTGTATGACCTGGCGTTCCTCAGCGCCGTGGGCATCGAACCTGTAGGACCTTTCTACGACATCCAGAATGCCGAGCCGCTGCTGTCGGAGACCCGGCTGAGCTACAACCTCGAGGCGCTGTCCAAGCACTACCTCGGCATCGGTAAGATCGACGAAGAGCTGGACGATTACCTGATCCAGCACTTCGGCCGGAAGAACCCCAAGAGCAACATCTGGCGCGCGCCCGGAGACGTGGTAGCAAAGTATGCTATCGGTGACGTGAACCACCCGCTCGAGATCTTCAAGCGCCAGAAGCCGGAGCTGGAGAAGCAGGACCTCTGGGATCTGTTCGTGCTGGAGAGTAAGCTCATCCCGATGCTGCTGGCTATGCGCCAGAGGGGCGTGCGCGTGGACCTGGACCGCGCGGAGAAACTGCTGGCAGATCTGACCGTGAAGCAGGCCGAGGTCGAGGCAGAGATCAAGAGGCAGACGGGGATCACGCCACAGATCTGGGCCGCGGAAAACCTGTCCAAGATATTTGACCAGGCGGGCATCGAGTACCCGCTGACCCCAAAGACAAAGAAGCCCTCGTTCACGGCGCCATGGCTTAGCGCCAACGCTTCCCCCATCGCCAAGATGATCGTTGACGCTCGGAAGATGGACAAGATGCGAGGGACGTTCCTGCGTGGCTGCATCCTCGAGGGTCACACCAAGGGACGCGTTCACTGTCAGTTCAACCAGCTCAAGAGCGACGACGGCGGTGCAGTGTCTGGGAGATTCTCCTCGTCCAACCCTAACCTGCAGTTCATCCCAGTACGGACCGCGAACGGCAAGGAGATGCGAAAGATGTTCCTGCCAGATGAGGGGCAGCAGTGGTACAAGTATGATTACTCCCAGATTGAATTCCGCCTGGTAGTTCACGACGCGCTGAGGCTAGACTTGCCCGGCGCCGACGAAGTGGCCCGCGAGTACAGGAACAATCCCGACGCTGACTTCCACCAGGCTGTCGCCGACATGGCCAGGATTGACCGCAACTTCGCCAAGACGATCAACTTCGGTCTGATCTACGGAGAGGGCGTCCAGAAACTTTGCCAGCAACTGGGCATGGAGACGAGTGAAGGGATAAAGTTCTTGGAGCAGTATCACAAACGCGTCCCGTTCGTTCGCCCGCTGGCGCAGGGTTACTCGCGCATGGCCGCGAACGAGGGTGAGGTTGTTACTGAGCTGAAGAGGCGCAGACGCTTTCCGTGGATGACTGAGCGGAACGGAAAGATCTTCGTCACCGACCATCGAATCCCCGGATCAAAGCGGGCGTTCACGCACAAAGCCCTGAATGCTAGAATTCAAGGATCGGCCGCCGACGTCATGAAGAAGGCGATGGTAGACATCTGGGAAAGTGGTGTGATCAAAGATCTTGGTGTTCCGCAGTTGACCGTCCACGATGAGTTGGACGGCAGCATGCCCCGAACGAATGATGCAGTGAAGGCCCTGCGCGAGATGCAGCACTTGATGGTAACTACGGTCAAATTCTTGGTGCCACTGAAGGCAGACGGAGGGTTGGGAGCGAACTGGGGCGATGCTGATCTGAATGTGTACCTAGAGAGCGTCCCCAGCGTAGGAGACGGAGGAGGATTCAATGACCGATATAGGCGATCCCTCTGACGCAGGCGGGATGGAGGAGCGGGTTCGCGAGCGATACGTCGAACGCGTACTGGAGCTGATAGAGATCAGGAGCAGGAAGAATGATCAAAGACACGCTAGCAAAGTACGTGGAGTCGACCACGAAGGTGTGGAAGCACGACCGGACGAAAACTGTCGGCGCGTCAGAGGTAGGCGCGTGCGCGCGAAAGACCGCTTGGGTCAAGCAGAGTGAAAAGCACGACGCGGGCTTCACTGACTCTTGGGGCGCGCGCGTGCGTGGCAATGTGATCGAAGGTCACTTCTGGCACCCGGCCCTGAAGAAGCGGTTCGGTAAAAATCTGATGTATGCCGGATCGAAGCAGCGATCAATCATGGCGCCGCCTCTGTCGGCGACCCCTGACGGACTAGTGTGCGGGCTGAAGCCGGATGCTCTGAAACACTTGGGCATCAAAGATATTGAGAGTGACTGCGTTCTCGTGGAGTGCAAGACGATCGATCCCCGCGTAAACCTGGTCAAGGAAAAAGAAGAAAACGCGTACCAGGTGCAGGTGCAACTGGGGATCGTCAGGGACAAGACAAAGCACAAACCTACTTACGCGTTGATTAGTTACATCGACGCGTCGTTCTGGAATGAGATTTTAGAATTCCCTGTCAAGTTTGATCCAAGTGTGTACGCGACCGCGAAGGCAAGGGCTGACAAGATCTTGACGGCCAACCCGAAGTCGTTACCGCCCGAGGGATGGATCGCAGGCGGAAAGGAATGTGAGTGGTGCCCGTTCACGAAACCGTGCGGTGTGATCCGCCGGTCAGTGCCAGAGAGGGAAGCAGCGGCCGACCCCCAGTTCGTGGCAGAGATCCACGATGCATGCGCGGAGGTGTCCGCTATCACTGGGCGGATAGAGGCTCTGGAATATCAGAAGCGAGAAAAAGAACAGGCCATCAAAGACCGACTGCGCCAAAAAGGCGTAAGAAAAATTCCTCGGGTTGTGGTATGGTCAGCGATCAAAGGCCGCCAGGCTTATGACAATGTCGCCATCAGAGAAGCTGCCGCGAAAGCGGGCGTCGACGTAGAATCCTATTCGACTGTCGGGGAACCGACAGACCGGCTTCAGATCTTCCCCGTTGTGGGGAAGTAAGCTCCGCCAGTGCGCGGAAACGAGAGGAAGTGAACAATGGCTAAGCAAGCAGTAAAACGCCGAACAGAACCAGCGAAAGAAGAAGAAGTGAAGCTGCCGGACCGGCCGACGTACTCGGCACCACCTGCCACCCAGTCGGAGAGGAACTACTTCGAGCAGTACGGTGACAGCGCAGGCCAGAAGAACCTGGTCGGTCAACTGTTGAAGTTCTCGAAGGGGGACTGGCTCACTGGCGAAGACAACGAAGAGCTGGAGGCTGGCACGAAACTCGTTGCCGTCATGGATCAGCTCTTGGTCGGCTGGGTCAAGTGGGTCGGCAACAAGCCCGAGCAGCAGTCGATGGGATTGCTGATCGAGGGATACCAGCCGCCGCGTAGGGACGTGCTGGGCGACACTGACGACACCACCTGGGAGGTGGACGACCGCGGACAGCCTCGCGACCCGTGGCAGTTCACGAACTACGTGGTGATGAAAGACCCCGGCGCCAAGATGGACCCGAACAGCATGTACACGTTCGCCACATCATCCCGAGGCGGCATCAGCGCGGTGGCTCAGCTGTGCCAGGTGTACGGGAAGATGATGCGCGAGCGGCCGGAAGAGTACCCGATCGTTGCACTGAAGACCAGCTCCTACGATCACCCGAAGAAGGAGTTTGGTAGGATCAAGGTTCCTGTCCTCGAGGTCGTAGGGTGGGAGAAGAAGCCGGGCTAACAAGTTACGGGGGGAAGGAAGGGAACGCTCGCTGGGGAAACCTGGCGAGCGTTCACTCACTGCACAGGTAGGGCATGGTCGGGGCGATGAAGATCACGTTCTTTAAAAATGCGTTCGCGCGGACGGCAGAGCAGAAAGACCTCACTACCGAAGAACTGAAGGATCTGATCCTCAGCACAACTGCAGGCAAGAAAGAGTCCTTGCCTTGGTTGAAGATGGCCACGTTCGGGACCAAGAAGACAAAGCGCGGGACACTCCGGCACGACGACAACGTCGAAGGCATCACGGGCATTGAGCTCGATTATGATGACCAGAAATATTCTTTCGACAAAGCCCTGGAACGCCTGCGCAGCCTGAATTTGTATGCCCTGATCTACACGTCGCCATCTCACCAACCCGAAAAACCGAAGTGGCGTGTTCTCCTCCCGACGTCTGAACTTCTCCCGCCTGCGAAGCGGGCAAACCTGGCCCAGGCAGTCAACGCAGCGTTTGGTGGCATCTTCGCGCCAGAAAGTTTTGCGTTGTCTCAGTCTTACTTTTACGGCAGCGTTAGCGCCAACCCGAACCATCGGGCAGAAATTGTCCCCGGCGAATACGTAGATCTGCACAAGAATTTAGATAACAAAAATCCATTCACGTCTGACGTCTTCTCATTCAGG
>Ga0193740_1000319_pt1 | contig 13723 bp, 12 predicted proteins | sample L2s1metaG_FD_145072 | JGI IMG/M metagenome (GOLD analysis project Ga0193740, IMG submission 145072) | Soil microbial communities from a riparian zone of the East river system, Colorado, United States - L2s1 | ecosystem: Environmental > Terrestrial > Soil > Riparian zone | place: USA: East River... | reverse complement strand
AAGGATAATGAATGCCGATCGACTCAAAAAATTTTACCTGATCATCAGCCGAAGATCTATCCTCACCTAAAAAACGCAAATACATTTCAAGAGCAGGCTCGTTATCTATCGTATAAATAAGATTTCCTTCACTTTTTGTAACCGTCCTGAGCACCCCCATTGGCTTCCATCCGGAGATAGCCATACCCTCTAAGCTAATTTTTTCTTCATTCAATACCAATGATACTATTCCATGATCTGTCGATCGACCATTTGTAAAAACATAAGTACCGGTAAATGTAATATCATCGCCTGCCATACCACCAAAGAGATTGACCTGCGGGCCTGTTGTTTTTTCAATACTGCGAACCAGGGTTTCTCCATCTATCATTTTTCCGTTTGCGGATAATAATGTACTGCAAAGAATGAAAGCAGGTTTGTTGAATTTTTGTAAAGCAGCTTTTGCCATAATAGTTGCCGCATCATCCAACGTTCTTTCGTCGATATCTTCAAATAAAATACAATAGTCATTCCTATTTATATCAAATAGCATTATCGCAGCTTCGCCTTCACTTTGATGGCCATTAATAAATTCGCCTGAAGATGTAGCGCCGATAATATCAACGCCTTCTTTATCTAAGATTTCGCAAACAGCTTTTCTATCCTGTTTTATAGAAATAAATACGATAGCTATGGTTGGCCTAAATCCGTCGGCCATGCTTTGCTGCAATGCTGAATGAATTTCTTCTGCAGAGCTTCCTCTCATAGATTTTGCCTTCATAAAATATTACTACTGGTTGGTGGTGAAGTTAGCAAGCGGTAAATGGGCCCTTAAAAAACTAAATATACTTAAATGCTAAGGTTCATCTGGAAAATACAGGAATAAATGTGCTATAAATCTCTATACAGTCATTAAAAAATTTCAGAGATATACTTCGGGTCGGGCCCTTTTTATACACAAGCACAATATTTGACGCACCAGTAAGTTTAAAAAGTAGCTCTTGCCATTATTAGCTGTTTTAATCAATAACTTAAAACACGTGTGTATGAAAACGACGACTTTTGGCAACCATCTTCACCCAGCACTTGAGCAACTACACAGGAATACTAGTTTATGGATCGGTCATTTGAATTCAGGCCCGGCAGATCATCTTGCAGGACAAACTTTCAATGTCCTGAAGACGGTTCACTTAGCAAGATCCAGGTTTATTCGATCGCTGTTTCTCGCCCAGGTAAATTGATCCTCACTTTGCATGAATTTGACAAGCAAAGAAAAAATTGGGGACAAATTCTTTCATCTGCAGAGATCGAGGTAGATGAAAATGATGCAGAGAACTGGATACAATTCCCTCTGCAAACCGTGCACTTACATAAGGATAACACGTATGGGTTTAGACTTAAAAGTCCAAACACCCTGGTAGCAATTGGCGAAGCAGCTTGGTCAAGCAAAACGCCATTTGCTTACGGTGAAGAATGGAATATCAATAATATTGAGAACAAAGATCATTATTATCGTTATTTCAGCCTGGCATTTAAAGTGGAGTTGAGAGCTTAACCTGGATAAACTTGAAATAAAAAGGGCGACATGATAATGCCGCCTTTGAATTTTTTACCAGATCAATTGCGGATATTAACTCTCATACCCGGCCCACCGTTATTCTGCATCATTTCCTGCATCAGCTTTTCTCTTTCTTTTGCAAACTCTTCTGCAGTTACTTTTTTCCCTTTTGAAGGTTCTTTGATCTTTACGGCATCAACTTTTGGAGAAATTTCAATTGCTTTAAAACTATTTCTCCCATTATTTACATCGATCTCCAAAATAGTTCCCGGCAACTGTCCCTGGTAAGTATCAGGTCCAAAAGAACCGGGTATCTCATTGGTAAACCAAGCTACAATATTCATTGTGTCCATCACTTTTTCTCTTTTTGCTTCACCATTATCCATTGACATCCGGAAACTCTCCTGCATTCGTTGTGTGGTTGCTTTCATACAATTATGCCCGAGGATCATCTTTGTTTCTCCGGCAACTTTCCAACTCATTTTTTTTATACTGTCTGCTATAATATAACTCTTACCGCCTAACTCTCTTTGATCTATTTTTTTACTTTCAGTAATGTTGTGAAAAGCAACATCATCAGTTCCGGGCACACGAATGACCATTCTCATGCCGCCACCGCTATCACCAAAACTTGTTTCGTCGCTTTGACCATCATCCTCAACAGCCTGCCATAAACTTTTCCCTTCAGCAAAAAAAAGTTCAAACTTATCTTTTCTTTCTTTTGGGATCATATTTTGAAAGGCAGGATTATCATCATTGATCCTGATCTGTAATTGCATTGTTCTCTCGTACACGATCTTACCTTCTTTTACCTGTGCAAGAGAGGGAATAGCTATAAGCATAGCTGAAGCAATCAATAAGCGTTTCATATATAAATTAATGTTTTGGCAAAACTAATTCCGACAGTGGGGGGTACAAGTTAAGCTACCTTGGTTTAAGGTTAATAAAGGTTAAGAGCATTTTTAACCCCGTTATCTAATGGCTAATTTTGTTTTTCAAATGAACAGGTCCGGAAATATATCTGGGGGTAATCGTAAACTCAGTTCGCATAGCGGATGGCAGCTGTTATTAATGGTAATTCCCATTCTCATAATTGCCGGGTTCCAGGTTTTCTGGCTTCGGGAAAATTATATCAAGGAAAAAAAGAACCTTGAATTTAGAAGCAATATTCTTTTTAAGGAAACAGTAAGAAAGCTCCAGGCAAAAAAGCTGAATCTTGATAAAGTTTTTAATGACTCAACTGGTAAAATAAGAGTTGAAGTAATGAATGGTGAAGCGATGACTGGATTTCCCGGTCACCCGGAAGATGAGATCGCTAATGCAATAAATAATGTAACGATACGGGTAAGTGATTCATTGCGAAATGCAGGGATTGACCTGGAAAACGGGCCGAATGTTATAATAAGAAACAGAGAACTACCAGGCGATTCGATGCGACGTAAAAAAGGGAACATGGTTATTTCAATGAGCGAATCCTTTTCAAAGACCGGAGATTCAAACAAAAATTTTAAGTTTGAACGCAAAGGTCCTCCCGGAGAAATTTTTAAATTCTTATACAATGTTGATTCATTACAGGATTCATTGCGTGTAAAGGAAATTGATTCAGCTTGCCGCATTGCTTTCGACGAAGAAGGAATGAACGTTCCGATCTCTATTTTAAAAGATACAACCATTCATCGTCGGGATAGATTTCCACAGGAGGAGATGAGGGTACCTAACAAGATAACGATCGGCTTTGCACATCCTGTTACTTATGAGTTAAGTCTTGGTAAAACATTGGGATATTTGATCAAAAAACTTGCTTCTCCAATTTTGTTTTCTTTATTCCTTGTTGGCGTAACAGTCATTTCATTTCTTTTACTTTACCGAAACCTGCAGCGGCAACGAAAACTTACTCAAATAAAAAATGAATTCATCAGCAATATCACTCATGAGTTAAAAACACCCATTGCCACAGTAGGCGTAGCTATAGAAGCATTAAGAAATTTTAATGCGATCAACGACCCGCAGCGAACCAAAGAATATCTCGATATTTCCCAAAACGAATTGCAACGTCTTTCATTGCTAGTAGATAAAGTGCTGAAGCTTTCCATGTTTGAAAAAAAGGAAATTGAATTGAAATATGAATTGCTTGATTTGAAAGGCGTGGTGGATGAAGTGGTTTCCTCCATGCGTTTGCAAATTGAAAAACATCATGCGACAGTTTCTATAAATACGGAAGGAGATACCCATTTACAAGCAGACAGGTTGCATTTACTCAGCGTAGTTTTTAATTTGCTTGATAATGCAATAAAGTATGGTAATGGTAACACTACGATAAAATTTGAGTTGAAGGAAAAAGAAAACGAGGTTGAGCTGTCTGTCGCAGATAATGGTATTGGCATTTCCCCGGAGTATAAAGACAAAGTGTTTGAAAAATTTTTCCGGGTGCCTCTTGGCAATATGCATAATACAAAAGGCTATGGGCTCGGATTAAGCTATGTGTCACGCGTTGTTCAAAGACACAAAGGAAAAATAGAAGTTGAAAGCCAACCGGGCCTGGGTTCTAAATTTATTATTACTTTGCCTAAAGTAGTCTAACTATTCACAAAAGAACATGAGCAAAACAAAAGTTTTATACGTAGAGGATGAATTGTTTCTTGGCAAGATCGTAAAAGAAAGTCTTGAAAGCCGTGGCTTTGACGTAATAATGGAAAGTGATGGCGCAAAAGCAACCGCTGCCTTTAAAAAGTCAGAGCCCGATATCTGCGTACTTGATGTTATGCTGCCAAACAAAGATGGTTTTACCATTGCAGATGAAATAAGAGAAGAGAACGAAGAAGTGCCTATCATCTTTCTTACCGCGAAAACACAAACCGAAGATGTGGTAAAAGGATTTTCACTTGGGGGTAATGATTATATCCGCAAGCCTTTTAGCATGGAAGAATTGATCGTAAGAATTCAAAATGCTCTTCGCAATAAAACAGAAGCTCCTAAAAAAATTACAGGCGATAGTGTAACGATGGGTAAATACACTTTTCAACTCAACCGCCAGGTATTAAATGATGGTAAAGAGGACCGCAAGCTTTCGTACCGCGAAAGTGAACTATTGAAAGTATTATATGAGCATCGTGATAAGATCATTGATCGAAAAGATATTCTTAATCTTCTTTGGGGAAATGATAATTTCTTCAACAGCCGTAATCTCGATGTATACATCACCAAACTACGTGGTTATTTAAAAGAAGACCCTACTTTAGAAATCATTACAATTAAAGGGATCGGTTACAGGTTTGTAGTAACCTGATCTGCTGCTAGTCATTCATTTTAAATCTGTTCTCAATAATGTATCTTTCCCAAACATTATAAAATGAAATTTTTTCCTGGCAATTGTTGAGAAAAGAATTTCATTTAGAAAAATCTGTAACTTAAATCATGAGAAAAATATTTTTCTTTTTACTTGTTCCCGTCACCGTATTCTCTCAATCTTTTTCCAAAGAAGAAATTTCCCGTTGGGAAACACAGGCGAAGAATGTCACTATTATAAGAGATAACTGGGGCATACCGCATATTTATGGAAAAACGGATGCTGATGCTGTGTTTGGTCTTATGTATGCACAATGCGAAGATGATTTTAAAAGAGTGGAGATGAATTATATTGAAAAGCTCGGAAGGATGGCAGAAGTAAAAGGAGTGTCATCATTATATGATGATCTGCTGATAAGAATGATCATTGATTCTGCTGATGCCGTAAAAGATTATAATAACTCACCAGCATGGTTAAAAAAACTGTGTAACTCTTTTGCAGACGGCATTAATTATTATTTATATAAGAACACTATTACGAAACCAGCCTTATTAAATCGTTTCAAACCATGGTATCCTTTATTATGGACAGATGGAAGTATTGGTGCTATCAGTACCGCTGATATTTCTGTAAATGAATTAAAAAACTTTTATTCCGGTGAACCACCTGTTTCATTTGTTAAAGAACCAGAAGAAGACATACTAACTGGTTCAAATGGTTTTGCTTTTTCACCAAAGATCACGGAATCAGGAAATGCGATCCTTTATATCAATCCGCATGTTACTTTTTATTTCCGTCCAGAAGTGCATATGGTGAGTGAAGAAGGGCTAAATGCTTATGGGGCGGTTACATGGGGACAATTTTTCGTTTACCAGGGATTTAATGAATATTGTGGATGGATGCACACTTCAAGTGCGGTTGATGCAGCTGATACTTATATTGAGAAAATTTCAAAAAAAGACAAGAAGTGGGTGTATCAATATGATGGCAAGTCAAAGCTGGTTATTCAAAAAAGAATTTCAATCAAAGCAAAAAAGGAAACCGGCATTGAAACAACTAATATCAATGCATTATTTACACAGCATGGCGCCATCATGGCAAAAAGAAATGGGCAATGGTTGAGTGTAAAGGCAGACAACAGGATTATGAATGGATTGATGCAATGCTGGCAGAGAACAAAAGCAAAAAATTTTAGCGATTTTAAAAAGACTCTTGATCTCAAAGGAAATATTTCAAACAATACTGTTTATGCAGATGCCGAAGGAAACATTGCTTACTGGCATGGCAATCGTATTCCTAAAAGAGATACAAAATATGATTGGAGTAAAGCTGTTGATGGAAGTATATCTGCAACCGAATGGAACGGCTATCACAGCATCAATGAAACAGTTCACAGTATAAATCCCCCAAACGGCTGGCTGCAAAATTGTAACTCTACACCATTTACGGTTGCTGGAGCTAACAGTCCTAAAAAAGAAAATTACCCAGGCTATATGGCACCTGATGGAGAAAATTTTCGCGGCATTAATGCAGTGAGAGTATTAAGTGAGGAAAATAAATACACGATCGATAAAGTGATCAAAGCAGGATATGATAAAAGACTATCGGCATTTGAAATCCTGGTTCCTTCATTGATCAGTTCATTTGACAAAAATGTTCATGGAAATGATACTCTATACAATAAGCTTTATGAGGCAATATCAGTTTTAAGAAAATGGGATTTTCGTTGCGGAGAAAATTCAATTGCTACAACTTTGGCAGTTGAATGGGGGCAAAAGATCTTACTATCTATTTTTAAAACAAAAGTTGTCGATGATGAAGAGGCTGACCAGGTTGATAAAGCAAAATACTTTGCGGCAAATGCAAAGCCCGAAGAATTATTGCAGCCATTATTAGCCACAATTAATGATCTGAAGAATAAATTTGGTCGCTGGCAAATAGAATGGGGTGATATCAACCGCTTTCAAAGGATATCATCTGATATAGATAATAAGTTTGATGATAGTAAACCAAGTATTCCAGTTGGATTTGTTTCTTCCACTTGGGGAATGCTTCCTTCATATACCAGTCGCAGTTTTCCCGGCACTAAAAAAAGGTATGGAGTAAATGGTAATAGCTTTATATGTGCCGTAGAATTTGGAAAAAGAATAAAAGCAAGATCATTGTTGGCAGGTGGAGAAAGTGGCAAAGAGAATTCAAAACATTTTTTTGACCAGGGATCGATGTACAGCCAGGGTCAGTTCAAAGATGTTTTATTTTATAAGGAAGATGTGATGAAAAGTGTGGAAAAAATGTATCATCCGGGAGAATAACAAATCGCATAAAAAAAGAGTTGCTTTTTTTGCAACCCTTTTTTTTATTATGTCAAACTCAACTGAATTTGTTACTAGTTTCACTTACAGTAGATTTTTGACCAAAGAGATTACCAAAACTCCCCATGTTTTTATCTAAAAAGTCTCCTCCTCTTTTTTTAAGGTCAGCTTTTTGTTCAGGAGTCATTTTAGTGTAACGATAAACGCCATAGGCTGCAGCGGCGAATATCAAGCCTAATAATTTTTTTTGCATAAGTTTTTATTTTAAGTTTTTAGATTTATTGATATAAGACATAAAATATCGTGCCGTAATTTGGCTGCTATGCCGTTATATTTTTTGTAGAAAGTCAGTGAAATTTCTTTTGCAAACAGAATTCGTATAAAAGTCTTATTTTAATTTATCGTTTAAACCTATTATCATGCCCCATCTTCTTGTTGTTGGAGCCAATGGTGTATTAGGAAGTGCCACATCGAAATTTTTTCTTCGTAATGGATTTAAGGTGTCTGCCTTAATAAGAAACCGAGAAAAAGCAATTGAAATAGAAAAAGCAGGAGCCACAATTTTTCAGGGTGATATAACAAATACAGCTTCACTTAGGAATATATTCAATGAAGCTGATGTTGTGGTTACAGCCGCCCATGGTATGCTCGGTACTGGAAAAAACAGATCCCAAAACGTAGATAATGAAGGTCACAAACTCATCATCAATGAAGCAAAGAGAAGCGGAGTCAAGCATTTTATTTATACATCAATTAATTCTGCTTCTCCTGATCATCCAATTGATTTTTTTCGAACAAAATATTTAATTGAGCAATACCTGATAAGCAGCGGATTGAATTATACGATTCTGCGATTGCCTGCTTTTATGGAATGGCACGTTTATAATTTGCTTGCAAAAAACATTGTTGAAAAGGGGAAGGCAACGATTCTTGGCAGGGGTATCAATCCCACTAATTTTATTGCGGTTAAAGATATCGTTGCGGCAATGATTTCATCCTTTTATCAATAAAAAAATAACGTGTATTTATTTTGTCATTCCAGGCCTGCAGAACAATTAAATACTTATAGGGTGCTTATTCTATGATCCGCAGCTTGGCATAGTTCAGCATTATCTTTTTTTCTCCATTGTTTTCAAACTTTATCGTAGCGATCGGATTATGTGCTGCTCCTTCTTTTTTTATCACTTCTCCAAAACCAAATTTTTGATGCTCCACTTTTTGTCCCACCTGCAAATCAGAGACATCGCTGGCTTTAAAATCTGCAGAAGGTACATGTTCAATAACTTTTTGGATAGTTGTTTTCGGCGCTAAATAAGATGGAGTTTCTTTTTTTGTTGCCGACCGGTTGTCAGAGGTCCAGTCCTTGCCACTTCCTCCCCATCCTTTCATTCGTTCAAATGCAGTTCCATTGCCATAACCCTGGTTTTTTGCACCACCGCCTGCAAAACTTCTATCAATGAAATTTTCAGGAAGTTCATCCATAAAACGACTTGGTTCATTTTGCACTAAGGAACCAAAACGATAACGTGTATTGGCATAAGTGATCCACAATCTTTTTTTAGCTCTTGTTATTGCTACATAAAACAATCGCCTTTCTTCTTCCAGTTCTTCTCTTGTATTTATGCTAAGTGCATTTGGGAAAAGCATTTCCTCGAGACCAGCAACGAATACTACTGAAAACTCAAGGCCTTTTGCGGCATGTATTGTCATTAATTTTACGGTATCTGCATTGGGATCTTTGTCATCTGCATCAGTTAATAAAGTGATCTGTTGCAAATAGCTTCCGAGGCTTTTATCGACCACCTCTCCTTCCTCATTATCCGGGCTTTCGATCCATTCCTTTATTGAGTTTAGTAATTCCTGTATGTTCTCATATCGTGCTACCCCTTCTGTGCTTTTATCATTAAAAAGTTCCCTTACAAAATTTGTTTGCTTGCCTACATGAAAAGCTACTTCATAAGCATTATGCTTTTGTAACATACTTTGAAAACTCTTTATCATTATTACAAAACCTTCAATAGCTTCTAATGTGCCTGCCTTGAACCCAAAGGTTTTTGCCTGTTCCAGCACTTGCCACATGCTTATATTATTTTCATTGGCAAAAAGAACAGCCTTGTCAATGGTTGTTTTGCCAATACCTCTGGCCGGATAATTGATGATACGCTTCAGCGCCTCTTCATCTCTTGGGTTAATAGTAATTCTTAAATAAGCGATATAATCCTTGATCTCTTTGCGTTGATAAAAACTAATGCCGCCATAAATGGTATAAGGAATGCCCATGCGACGCAGCGATTCTTCAAAGGCACGGCTCTGTGCATTAGTGCGGTAAAGAATTGCAAAATCCCTGTTATAAAAATGATTACGAAGCTTTTGTTCCTGTATAGTGTCAGCTATAAATTTTCCTTCTTCATTATCGGTCATTGTTCTTACAATACGGATCTTCTCTCCTTCTGCATTTTCCGTCCAAAGATCTTTTGGTATCTGGCTTTTATTTTTTTTAATAACCTCGTTGGCTGTATTTAAAATGCTTTGTGTGCTGCGATAATTTTGTTCCAGTTTTATTACTTTTACTTCTTCATAATCTTTTTGAAATTGCAAAATGTTTTGGATCGTAGCGCCACGAAAACTATAAATGCTTTGTGCGTCGTCACCCACTACACACACATTTTCATGCATGGCTCCAAGTAATTTTATTATTTCATACTGTGCAGGGTTGGTATCCTGGTATTCATCAATTAAAATATACCTGAACTTATGCTGATACTTACTCAGGCTTTCAGGAAATGTTTTTAATAACTCATAAAATTTTAAGAGCAGATCATCAAAATCCATTGCGCCGTTCTTAAAACAACGTTTTACATAGGCATCATAAATTTGACTTATTGCCGGGCGATTGCTGCGCAGATCTTCCTGCTGAATATAATAGTCGTTGACGTATTCTGCTGGCCCTACCAAAGCATTTTTAGCTGAAGAAATCCGGTTATAAACTGTTGAAGGCTTATAATGTTTATCATCAAGATTTAATTCATTGATCACGGTTTTCACCACACTCTTTGCATCATCTGTATCATAAATAGTAAAGTTGTTTGGATAGCCCATTTTCGGCGCCTCGGTCCGAAGAATTCTTGCAAATACGGAATGAAATGTACCGATATATAAATTTCTTGCTTCATTGTTGCCAAGTACATGCTCGACCCTTTCCTTCATCTCCTTTGCAGCCTTATTTGTAAAAGTGAGAGTAAGAATATTAAAAGCATCTACGCCATTTGCCATCAGGTGAGCCACCCTGGTTGTAAGTACTTTAGTTTTTCCACTGCCGGCACCGGCCACGATCATTAATGGGCCATCAATATGTAATACGGCCTCACGTTGTCTTTCATTCAAACCTTCTAAATAATTTGTCATTTTGTTTTTTGTCACCCTGATCTCGCCTCAGGCGAGACGAAGGGCGGTCATGGCTGCAAATTACATCATCATTACGGCTAAAAAATTTGTCTTAAAAACTTTTACTAAATAAAAACCCCGTCTCGACTTAGGGGAGACGGGGTATCGTATAGTTTTCTTTTTTAAGAAGGATCTTTCTTCGGTTCCAATAGCTGGAAAAACTGATCTAATTGTGGCAGGATCACTATTCTTGTTCTCCTGTTCGCGGCTTTGTTTTCTGCAGAACTGTTTTGAACCACCGGGTTGTATTCTCCGCGGCCGGCCGCCGACATTTTTTTGGGATCAAGACCATATTCTTTTTGTAAAATTCTTACTACTGAAGTAGCTCTTTTCACACTCAGGTCCCAGTTGTCGATCAGTACACCACTTCGATAAGCAACATTATCAGTATGCCCTTCCACCATAAATTCTATATCCGGTTGATTTTTTAATACAGCAGCTACTTTACCAAGCACTGTTTTGGCCTGGGATGTTATTTCATATTTACCGCTTTTGAAAAGCAGCTTGTCAGAAATATCAATGTAAACAACTCCTTTATCCACTTTAATATTTATATCCTGGTCATCCATGCTACCCACAGCGCCTTTCAGGTTCATTACCAATGCGAGGTTCAATGAATCTTTACGGGCCATGGATGCCTGCAGATCCTGTATATAAAGATCTTTGGCGCCAATATTCTCAAGCGATTTTCTGATGTTAGCTGCCTGCGCTGAGGATACTACAGAAAGGTCTTCCATTTGTTTTAATACAGTGGTGTTAGTCTGTTTCAAGAAATCGATCTGCTTATTAAGGTCAGCGATCTGATTATTAAGAGTTGCTTTGTCATTTTCAAGGGCCGATTTCTGACGCCCCAGTTCTGCTTTATCATCATTACATTTTGTAAGATCGCCCTGCAGTGCAGTATGTTTTGTTTGCAGTTCCGCATAATCTGACTGCGATTTTTTAAATTTTTTACTGCTTACACAAGAAAAAAGAAAGAAAGTCGATAGCATTGTTACTGCTACTAATTTGTATTTCATGGTAAATGTTTTTGGTGGCTGAAGGTATAAATTCAAAAGTATTTGGTCAAAACAATTCTACCGAAAGCTAAATGTTAAAATTGAGTATTTGTTTGATAAGTATATTTTACCCGGCAAGGTCTTCATTTGAGGAAATGCTTTCAATATAGGCAATGACCTGTTCACGGGATCTATTCATTATTTTCTCAAGTCTTTGTATTATTTCTTCTTCTTTGCCGGGAATATATTCAAGATCCTCATCGGTAAGGTTGATGTCATTTTCTTTCATTCTTTCTTTTACTATTTCCCAGGGAGCCTTTAACCTCAATACAGATGAATTTTTCATGTTCAATGTTTTATGAATGACAGGTAGAAATAAAACCTCTGGGTTTCAAAATCAAACCCGGTGCCAACAATGAGGTTATACAAAAAATCCCATATTATTTTGGTAACTTAGGATAGCATGAAATAATACAATATGCAAAGCCTGCTTGTATTTTGTTGTCTTTCTCTTCTTTGGATAAATGGTTTATCGCAAAGGACTATAGATGTAGATAAAGACCCTAATGCAAATGGTGGGATACTTCAAAATGCATACACTGTGGGTGGTAAACCATTTGTTACAGCGAAATTTTCAAAACTTATCGAAGGTTCCCCATTTTTTAATGAGCAAATGATGCGTGGCACAATAATTTCGAGCGAAGGAAAAGAATATAAGGATCTCGCTGTGCGACTCAATCTTTTGGAATCACAGGTTAATTATTTAGGAAACAAACAAATTGAAATGATAACTACTTCACCTGTCAAAGAAGTAGTATTATCAGATACTGTTCAGAAAATTGATCATCGCTTTATTTTTTCTGAGTTTGTGGAGATACCTGACAAACCGGAAAGGGATTTTTACGAATTATTAGAAACCGGGAAAGCAGGATTATACAAGCAGTACAAAAAAAAGCTATTGGAAAGTAAGCCGTATGGCTCTGCTACTATAGAGCAAAAAATTCAAACCGACATACGCTATTTTATTTTAGTGAACGGGCAATGGATAAGAATAAAGAAAATGAAAGATCTTACTACTGCCTTTTACAAGAAAAAAAAAGAAATTGAAAAATTCATAACCGAAAAAGAGATGTCTGAGAATAGTGAATCTAACTTCGAAGCAGTAACCGCTTATTACAACAGCTTGTTTACCGGTAAATGATCAATGCAGTATATGAGAGGTATGAATAATCTTCTATTTCCATTTTATATTACATCCAATACCAGGTCTTTGTTCTTGTGGAACAGGTTCATTATTTATTAAACAATCTAATGCTTGACGAATATCTTTCCCCGTTACTGGTATTTCATTACCCGGGCGACTATCATCCAATTGTCCGCGATAAACGAGCCGAAGATCGTTGTCATAAATAAAAAAGTCAGGAGTACAGGCTGCATCATACGCTTTTGCTGTTTCCTGTGATTCATCATATAAGTACGGAAATGGATATTTCAGTTGTTTCGCCAACTGGGTCATTAACTCAGGAGAGTCATTAGGATGATTTATAACATCATTTGAGCTGATAGCGGCAAAACCAATTCCTTTGTTTTTATAGTCATTCGCCAATCCTACTAATTCTGCATTTATATGTTTTACAAAAGGGCAATGATTGCAAATAAACATGATCATGGTTGCTGTTTCGCCCTTAACATCTTTCAGTGATAATTGTTTCCCGCCTATAGTATCCGGCAGTAAAAAATCAGGAGCCTTTGTGCCCAGTGTAACCATCGTTGAAGGAGTTCTTGCCATAATATAAAGGTCGTTTCAGCGTAAAAAAGAAAGATAATTTCTGTTATGCTGCTTTTGCCAGGTTCCTTTTTTTCCTGTTCAGGTATTTCTCAAATATTATTTCACTCATCGGTTTATTGTAAACCTTACTTTCTACCCATGAAATGACATCGAGATATGCAAATGATCTTGTTTCAAAACGATTCTTTTCAAGATGTTTTATTTTATCCAGGAGCTTTTCAAGTTCCGGTTTTATCTTCTTTGGAGAAACATTGAATGATTGTCTAAGGAAACGAAACATTTCTTCTTCCACAACCGTAAGATTTTTCATTTTCGCCATATACCTGTAAACGGATTTTATGAGTGATTCAATGATCT
>Ga0193740_1000318_pt1 | contig 13749 bp, 12 predicted proteins | sample L2s1metaG_FD_145072 | JGI IMG/M metagenome (GOLD analysis project Ga0193740, IMG submission 145072) | Soil microbial communities from a riparian zone of the East river system, Colorado, United States - L2s1 | ecosystem: Environmental > Terrestrial > Soil > Riparian zone | place: USA: East River... | reverse complement strand
CTTGCAACCTTTCAGTTTTGATATGTTCAACAATTTGTTTGAAATAGGGTCTTTTGAATTCATCTTCAAGTACTTCCTTCCATGAATCTTCAATTTTTACCTGCATCTGTCCAGATTTTACGAATGAAGTTATTGATAAAATAGAACCAGGGAACAGGTGCATGAAGTATGACCCAACCTGGAATAATTCTTTCAACCTTGTGAATTCACCAGCTGATTTGTTTGTGGTTTCACTAATCTGGTATATCGTAGATCCTTATTGGCGAAAGGCTTTAGTAAAATCGCTTATGAACAGCTTCGGCAACGTTTCCGTAAAAACCTGGGCTTTTGCTTGAATCTTTAAGTTTATTTTGCACCGAAATTTATGGAGAAATGAAACAAGTTTATGCTGTTCATCCTAACGATTATAAAACTTACAATACTGAGCTGATTCGTGACAATTTTCTTTTGCAGTCGTTGTTTGAAAAAGGGAAGGCCAATTTTGTATATACCCATTACGACCGGATGATTGTAGGTGGTGCTATGCCTGGTGATAAGGAAATTGAACTGCCCAATTTCGAAATTTTGAAATCGGGTTATTTTTTGGAAAGAAGAGAGCTGGGAATAATAAACGTGGGTGGTGATGGAGTGGTAACGGTTGATGGTGAAAAATTCACTCTTTCGAAGCTGGACTGCCTGTATGTTGGCAAAGGCACGCAGAAACTTGGGTTCGCGTCTGCTAATACCAGTCAGCCTGCTATTTTATACGTTTTATCAGCGCCGGCGCATACAAACTATCCTACCCGTTTGTTACAAAAGAAAGATGCAGAATCCAACAGCCTTGGTGCGTTGGAAACCAGTAACCAGAGGACAATTTATCGCTACATTCATAAAAATGGAATACAAAGTTGCCAATTGGTGATGGGATTGACTATCCTTGATAAAGGAAGTGTATGGAATACCATTCCTCCTCATACACATGACAGGAGAATGGAAGTATATTTTTACTTTGATGTTCCTGATAACCAGGTAGTGTTTCATTATATGGGATTGCCCCGGGAAACCAGGCATATCATCATGAAAAATTATGAAGCAGTTGTTTCTCCACCGTGGAGCATACATGCCGGTGGTGGTACCAGCAATTATGGATTTATCTGGGGAATGGCTGGTGAAAATTTAGAATACTCAGACATGGATGCACTCCAATTAAATGAATTAAGATGACGGAACAGTTTTCATTAAAGGACAAAGTTGTTATTGTAACCGGTGGTACCGGTATCCTGGGAAATTCATTTGTAAATGCCATTGTTGAAGCAGGTGGAGCTGTCGGTATCCTGGGTCGCAATGAAAAAGTTGCCGGAGAAAGAGCGGAGGCTATCAATAAAAATGGCGGTATGGCTTTAGCCCTGGTGGCCGATGTAATGGATGAAGAACAATTGAAAGCCGCAAAGGAAAAAGCAGTTGCGCATTTTGGAAAGATTGATGGACTGGTGAATGGTGCCGGCGGTAATATGCCTGAAGGTGTATTAATGCCAGGACAGGATATTTTTTCAATGAACCTGCAGGGCATGAAAAAGGTGATGGACATCAACTTGTGGGGAACCATAATTCCAACACAGGTGTTTGGTGAAGCCATCGGCAAAAACGGAAAAGGAAGTATTGTGAACATTTCTTCAATGAATTCAAAAAGGGCTATCACACGGGTGCTTGGATATAACATAGGTAAAGCTGCTTTGGATTGTTACAATCAATGGTTTGCCGTTGAACTGGCAAGACGTTACGGTGATAAAATCCGAATGAATGCTATCGCACCGGGCTTTTTCCTTACAGAACAAAATCGTAATCTTCTTACAAAACCTGAAGGAGGATACACTGAAAGAGGCGAACTGGTAATAAGACAAACTCCATTCAATCGCTTTGGTAATCCCGATGAATTGAAGGGGGCGTTAGTATGGTTGTTAAGTGATGCTTCGGAATTTGTTACAGGAGCGATGATTTGTGTGGACGGAGGTTTTTCTATTTTTGGTGGAGTTTAATTTTTTTCATTACCATACCCGTCAATTAAAACGTACGAGGATGTTTCAACTAAATGGAAAGATTGCTGCGATAACCGGTAGTGGAAGCGGGATTGGTAAAGCCGTTGCATTATTATTTGCACGGCAGGGCGCAGAAGTTCACCTGGTTGATCTTAACGAGGAAGCTATAAATGCAACCACAAACGAAATTGAGCAGGCCAACGGAAAAGCAGTTCCACATGTTTGTAATGTTACCAATCAACAACAGGTAAAAGAGATTTTCAACTCAATTGGTAAGATTGATGTTTTAGTGAATAGTGCAGGAGTTTCTCATGTTGGAAACATAGAGATGACCTCTGATGACGATTTTGACCGCTTGTACAAAGTGAATGTAAAAGGTGTATACAACTGTATGCGGGCGGCTGTTTCCCTGATGAAGCAAAACAGGTCGGGCGTGATTTTAAACCTTGCATCCATTGCCAATCATGTGGGCATCCCGGACCGTTTCGCCTATTCAATGACAAAGGGAGCTGTTTATGCAATGACCTTATCTGTTTCGAAAGACTACCTGCATGATGGCATTCGCTGCAATTGTATTTCTCCGGCACGTGTGCATACTCCCTTTGTTGATGGATTTCTTAAAAACAATTACCCTGGAAAGGAAGAGGAGATGTTTGATAAATTGTCAAAATCCCAGCCAATCGGAAGAATGGCAAAGCCCGAGGAAATTGCACACCTTATTTTGTATTTATGCTCAGATGAAGCTTCATTTATTACCGGTTGTGATTATCCAATTGATGGGGGTTTTATCAATCTCAATAATTAACCGGATGAAAAAGTTATTGCTTGTTCTCATAGTCATTACCAGTAGTAACCTGGCCTACACTCAGGAGTTTATTCAACCAGTTCCTGATTATACACCCTCCACAGTAAATATTGATGAACGCAGCAAATTTCAGAACATGAAGTTTGGCTTGTTCATTCATTGGGGTATTTATAGTGTATTGGGTGATGGCGAATGGGTAATGAGAGTAAAAAATATTCCCTATAATAGCTATAAACGCCTTGCTGATTTTTTCAATCCGCAACAATTCAATGCAAAAGAGTGGGTTCAATTAGCAAAAACTGCCGGAATGAAATACATCACGATCACATCACGTCATCATGATGGATTCAGCATGTTCAACACGGCAGCTACTTCTTATGATATTGTTGATGCTACACCTTATCGAAAAGATCCGTTGATGGAATTGGCTCAGGAATGTGCAAAGGAAGGAATTGAATTGCACTTTTATTATTCGCTTCTGGATTGGGGAAGACCTGATTATGGTTTTGGACAACCTATTGTTAACCATGAACCCCAAAACACAGACTGGAGCAGTTACATCAACTTCATGAAAACACAACTGACCGAGCTGATAACAAAATATCCAAATGTTACCGGTATCTGGTTTGATGGCCACTGGGAACGTCCGAATGCCAACTGGCATTATGATGGGATTTATTCACTCATTCATCAGCTCAATCCAAAAATTCTAGTTGGTAACAATCATCATCTTGCTCCATTTAAGGGTGAGGACTTCCAGATGTTTGAAAAAGATTTGCCGGGAGAAAATACCACTGGATTCAGTGGTCAATCAAAAATTGGTAGCCTCCCTCTCGAAACCTGTGAAACTATTAACAACAGCTGGGGATTTAATATCAACGATAGCCGCTATAAATCTGTAAAACAGATCATTCATTATTTGGTAAATGCAGCAGGCCGAAATGCGAACTTTTTGTTGAATGTCGGCCCCATGCCTAATGGTAAAATTCAACCTGAATTCACCGATACACTTGCGAAAGTGGGCAAGTGGATGGGGAAATACGGTGAAACCATTTATGAAACACGGGGCGGTAATATAGCACCCCAAAAATGGGGAGTAATTACACAAAAGGGAAATATTTTGTATGCACATATTCTCAACCGGCTAAAAGAGCCATACGTGTTTATCCCTGATCTAAAACAAAAGATTTCCAGGGTAAATCTTTTCGGCAGTTCAGGAGAACTAAAATTCAAACAACAGCCCGAAGGAATATTTGTTTACCTGGCAAATATTCCTTTAGATAGTATCGATACCATTATACAATTGCAATAAACAGCCAGTTATGAAATTGATCCGATGGATGAACGGGAATAAACCAGCTACAGGAATAATAATTAACGACGAATATTTCGATACTTCGTCTTTTGGGGAAGACTATAATGAAACCTTTTTCGAAAATGAGGGAGTAGATCGTCTACAAAAATTTATTGAGTCCCACCAGGATCGGATGCCAAAACTTGCAAAAGATGTTCGGCTGGCAAGCCCAATTGCGAGGCCTTCAAAAATTGTTTGCATCGGGTTGAACTATGCCGATCATGCCAAAGAAACCAATGCGCAAATTCCCAAAGAACCAATTATATTTTTTAAATCAACAACTGCACTTGTAGGACCTTTTGACGATGTCATTATTCCTAAGAATTCCCAAAAAACAGATTGGGAGGTGGAACTGGCCGTAGTTATTGGAAAGAAGGCCTCTTATGTGGAGGAGTATGAAGCTTTGAATTATGTGGCTGGGTATTGTTTGCACAATGATCTCAGTGAAAGAGAATTTCAGCTGGAAAGAAATGGTCAATGGGTGAAAGGTAAAAGTTGTGACACCTTTGCACCGTTAGGCCCGTTCCTGGCTACAAAAGATGAAATTGCAGATGTAAACAATATGAAACTTTGGTTGAAACTAAATGGGCAGCTAATGCAGAACGGAAACACTTCCAATTTCATATTTAAAATACCGTTCCTGGTTTCTTACCTGAGCCAGTTCATGACCTTACTCCCGGGGGACCTTATTTCCACTGGCACACCTGCAGGTGTTGGTTTGGGCATGAATCCACAAGTGTACTTAAAGCCGGGTGATGTAGTTGAATTAGGCATTGATGGATTAGGTTCATCAAAACAAAACGTAAAAGCATATCATCAATAATTTGTTATGGATCTTCAATTAAAGAATAAAGTCATCATTGTTACGGGAGGCGCCAAGGGAATAGGAGAAGGCATTGTCAACGTGTTGGCAAATGAAGGAGCCACACCTGTAATTGTCGGCAGAAATGAAGATGATAACAAAAACCTGATGAATGAAATTATCAATGATGGAAAAAAGGCATTCCAGGTTGTTGCTGAACTAACAACTCCTGCTGAGTGCAAAAAAGCCATTGATGCTGTCATTGCAAAATTCAATCGCATAGATGGCGTTGTCAATAATGCCGGAGTGAATGATGGAGTAGGATTGGAAAAGGGCAACTATGAAAAATTTATGGAAAGCCTGCACAAAAACCTGGTTCACTATTATCTCGTAGTGCACCATGCATTGCCTGAATTGATCAAATCAAAAGGTTCTGTTGTAAATATTACCTCAAAGACAGCGGAAACGGGACAAGGCAATACTTCTGCGTATGCTGCCGCTAATGGTGGACGCAATGCCCTTACAAGAGAATGGGCTGTTGAACTTTTGAAATATGGCATTCGTGTCAACGCCGTGGTCGTTGCGGAATGTTTTACTCCCTTATATGAAAGATGGATTCAAACACTTTCAAATCCGGAAGAAAAATTAAAAGAGATCACTTCAAAAATTCCATTGGGTAACCGAATGACAACAGCAGAAGAAATAGCTAATATGGTTGCTTTTTTGTTGTCGGAAAAATCGAGTCATACAACTGGTCAAATCATCCATGTCGACGGAGGTTATGTTCATTTGGACAGGGCGTTGGCGAACAGCTGAGTCAATTAAGAACTTCCGAAATAAATTGTTTTGTTTACCTGCGCTATCCTTAAATTTATTTCATCAAACACCCTATTATGTGCCAGGACCATTTTCCCGGAAACCAGGAAAAGCCTTCCCTTCATGAAAGTCGTCGACGCTTTTTAAAGCAATCGTCTGCCTTAACAGCTATTGCTTTAAGCCCCGCTGCTGTGATTAAAGCAGCTGAAAAAAAGCTGGACGAAAAGGCTGCAGGCTATTTTGAAAAAGTTAAGCTTTCAATTGAAGTAAATGGCGAACAACATCAGCTTTCTGTTGAGCCTCGGGTCACCTTATTGGATCTTTTAAGGGAGCAATTGGATTTGACAGGTACCAAAAAAGGTTGTGACTATGGACAATGCGGTGCCTGTACCGTTCATGTCAATGGCAAAAGAGTTTTATCCTGTTTAAGTCTTGCTGTAATGCAGGACGGGAAAAAAATATCAACCATAGAAGGCCTTGCAAAAGGCGATCAGCTTCACCCCATGCAGGAAGCATTCATCAAACACGACGGATTTCAATGTGGGTATTGTACACCGGGGCAAATCATGTCGGCAGTTGCATGCATCAAAGAAGGGCATGCAAACAGCGAAGATGAGATACGGCAATATATGAGTGGGAATATTTGTCGCTGCGGTGCTTATCCAAATATCGTTGATGCCATTGTAGAAGTGAAGAAACAGGGAGGTGCACTATGATCAACTTCAATTATGTAAGACCATCTTCTATAAAAGCGGCAGTTGATGCTTTAAACAAGGATATCAACTCGCAATTCATTGCCGGTGGAACCAATTTGGTTGACCTGATGAAAAGAGGCATTGCGTCTCCTCAAAAATTAATTGATGTTACCAACCTTCCGCTTAAAAATATTGAACAAAGAGGTAATAATATCCGTATAGGTGCACTTGCATTGAATAGTGAAGTATCGGAACATCCACTGATTGTCCAAAAATTGCCTTTGCTTTCACAGGCCTTAAAGGCAGGTGCATCGCCGCAACTTAGAAATATGGCAACTGTTGGCGGCAACCTTTTGCAAAGAACCCGTTGCACTTATTTTTATGACATTACAATGCCTTGCAATAAAAGAAAACCAGGGAGTGGTTGCGGCGCACTGAACGGATTTAATCGAATGCATGCGATTTTTGGTGCTTCCGAAAATTGCATTGCTGTCCATCCAAGCGATATGTGCGTTGCGTTGACAGCACTTGATGCAACAGTTATAGTTAACAGCAGTAAAGGAGAACGGAAAATTTTATTTAAGGATTTTCATCGCCTCCCCGGAACCACTCCGGAAAAAGATAATAACCTGCAGCGGGGTGAGTTGATCACTGCCGTTGACATTCCTGTTAATGATGCATTCTCCAAAAATGCTTTGTACACAAAAATCCGCGACAGGGCTTCGTATGCGTTTGCATTGGTTTCTGTAGCAGCAGCGTTGGATGTAAAAAATAATACCATTCAAAATGCAAGATTGGCAATGGGTGGAGTGGCGCACAAGCCATGGAGATTAACGGAAGCAGAAAATTTCCTGAAAGGGAAAACAGTCTCAATAGAAAATTTTAAACAGGCTGCAGATATGGCCATGAAAGATGCAAAAGGTCATGGACATAACAATTTCAAATTGAAATTAGCTCCTAACACTATCGTCCAGGCGCTCAAAACCATTTCCGGAATTTAATAAACTGTAGTCATGGATAGTTTTTTCAATAAAGTTTTTTTCGATGATGATCGTGTAACGGGTAAGGCCATTGTTACAGGCAAAGCAAAATATGTAGCGGAGCACGAGGTAAAAGATGTGACTTACGGCGTATTGGTTGGAAGTACCATTACAAAAGGAAGTATTGCAGCAATTGATACAAAGGGGGCTGAAAAAGCACCGGGTGTATTAGCTGTTATCACCCATTTAAATTCACCGAAAGTGCCGGGCTATGATGCCGGTGCTAACCCGGTGAAAGGTCCAACAGGAGGGAGAGGTCTCGAGGTGTTTAATGGCAATACCATTTATTTCAATGGACAACCCATTGCCCTGGTTATTGCCGATACGTTTGAACGAGCAACGTATGCAGCTTCTCTTATCAAATCACAATACAATAAGGAAGAACATCGAACTGATTTTGCTGAGGCTGGCAGGAAAATTATTGCGCTGGAAGGTGCCCGTTATAAAGATAATATTCGTGGAGAGGGAGATGCCTGGAAGAATGCACCTGTGAAATTGGAAGCAGAATATATCGTTCCTCTCGAGGTCCATAACCCGATGGAGTTACATGCAACGATTGCGATCTGGGAAGGTGACGACAAAGTAACTGTTTATGAAAAAACTCAAGGTGTCAAATCTGCACAGCGAAGCATTATGAACGCTTTCAAACTGAAGGAGGAAAACGTTCGGGTGTATGCGCCGTTTGTTGGTGGTGGTTTTGGAAGTGCATTAAGAACCTGGCCTCACGCCATTGCTGCACTCATTGGTGCAAAAAAAGTAGGAAGGCCTGTAAAACTGGTATTGACACGTGATCAGATGTTTACCATGGTAGGTTTTCGCCCATATACAGTTCAAAGGATAGGCATCGGTGCAGATACTAATGGAAAACTTGTTGGAATTACCCACGAGGCAGATTCCATGACGTCTATGTATGAAGAATTTAACGAAGGAACCGTAAATATTTCAAGGTTGTTATATGCCTGTCCAAATGTAACCACACGCTACAAAGTTTTTCCTTTTAATGTAAGTACACCAACCTGGATGCGTGGTCCCGGCGAAGCTACCGGGGCGTTTGCACTGGAATCAGCATTGGACGAATTAGCCTATGCTCTGAATTTGGATCCTGTTGAATTGCGGTTACGTAATTATGCCGAGAAGGATCCGGAAAATGGCAAGCCCTATTCAAGCAAGTTTTTAAAGGAAGCCTATGAATTAGGCGCAGACAAAATTGGATGGAAAGATCGCAACCCGAAGCCTGCATCCATGAAAGAAGGCGAGTGGCTGGTTGGGTATGGAATGGGCACCGGTGTTTTTGGTGCAGGAAGAGGAACAGCGAAAGTGTTGGCAAGAATTTATGCCGATGGAACCTTGCTTGTTCAAAGTGCAGTGAGTGACAGCGGGCCCGGTACAGCAACTCCAATGACTTTGATAGCTGCGGATGTGATGGGAATTCCAACTAACAAAATAAGTTTTGAGTTAGGTGATTCTTCCTTGCCTCCTGGTCCGACACAAGGAGGTTCAACAACAACGTCCACCCTGGGTTCAGCGGTTCATGATGTGTGTAAATCATTACAAAAGAAATTGGCTGCGTTAACAATAAAAACTTCTTCATGGGAAAATCTAAAGCCTGAGGAATTGATTTTTGAGAAAGAACATATTCATTCGCCAGATAAGTTGCGAAAAATTTCATACACAGATGTTTTAAAGCAAAACGGTTTAAACCAATTGGAAGTAACCGAGGAATCGAAGCGAAGCGAAGAAATGAGTAAGTACAGTGCTTATTCTTATTCCGTACATTTTGTAAAGCTTATGGTTCACCCTGTAACTGGGGTTATTAAAATTTTACGTGTAGTAACTGCCAGCGACGCTGGAAAAATCATAAGTCCCAAAACAGCTGAAAGCCAGGTGATCGGTGGAGTAGTTGGCGGAATGGGAATGGCCTTGATGGAAGATGGGGTAATTGACCACCGGTACGGCCGTTGGGTCAACTATAATTTTGCTGATTACCATGTTCCCGTACACGCAGACGTGCCTCACATTGAGGCTTTGTTTGTAAACAAGCCCGATCCTGTTTTAAACCCTGTTGGTGCCAAGGGAATGGGAGAAATAGCATTGATCGGTTTTGCAGCTGCCGTTGCCAACGCAGTGTACCATGCAACAGGAAAAAGAATACGTGAATTACCCATTACCTTAGACAAATTGATTTAACTATTGAATTGCATTCTCCTTTGTACAAATACTAATAAAGTTGAACGTAAAATTAACTACGCAAGTGACAACAATAATGATCTTAAGCCATCATTGTCATTTGCCTGCATCCGTGTGGCATGTTTTTCCTGCTCCATTAAAATTTTGATTGATTCAGGGACTTCGACTTTTGTATGCGTAACGGACTCGATAACGTCGTAAAATTTTGATGGGTGTGCAGTTTCCAAAAAAAGTCCATTTTTACCTGTGTGTTCACTTAAATAACGTTGCAAAGCAAGAAAACCAACTGCACCATGAGGATCCAAAACATAATTTGTTTGCCTGAACACTTCGGCAATGGTGTTTTTAGTTTCTTCATCTGAAATGCTGTAACCGGTTAACACATTTTTTAATGAGCCAAGATTTTGTTTAAATAATTCCATGATGCGTACAAAATTGCTTGGATTGGCAACGTCCATTGCATTTGAAATAGTAGCCACAGAATTTTTTGCTGGATAAACGCCGTTGTTTAAATATTGAGGAATTGTATCATTAGCATTGCAGGCTGCAACAAAATGAGTAATTGGAAGACCAGATTGATATGCGAGTAATCCTGCACAGATGTTCCCGAAATTTCCGCTTGGTACAGAAATTACCGGAGGATTTTTTTTATCCTTCCATTGTTGGTATGCAAAGAAATAATAGAACTGTTGGGGTAACCACCTGGCGACGTTTATTGAATTAGCAGAAGTAAGGAAAGTCTTTTTTCTTAACTCCGCATCGGCAAAAGAATTTTTCACCATTTGCTGGCAGTCATCAAAACTACCCTCAACTTCCAAAGCAGTAATGTTCTTTCCAAGCGTAGTTAATTGAACTTCCTGTGTACTGCTTACTTTTCCTGAAGGATAGAGAATAACCACATTCACTCCATCCACATTGTAAAAGCCATTGGCAACGGCACCACCGGTATCACCTGATGTAGCCACCAGTACAGTGAGTTTTTTGTTTTCATGTTTTACGAAGTACCCAAGGCAGCGACTCATAAACCTTGCACCAACATCTTTGAAAGCCAGTGTAGGACCATGAAATAATTCCAATGCTGAAATTTTATCTGTGATAGGCACCAGGGGAAAATCAAAAGCAATAGTTTCTTGAACAATTTTCTTTAACTCACCGGCTGGAATGGTATTTTCTATATAAGGTTTAATAACTGCTAAGGCAATTTCTTCCCTTGATACGTTTTCAATTTCGTCAAAAAAACGTTTGGTCAACTGGGGTACGTCGGATGGAAAGTACAAGCCTTTATCCGGCGCCTGTCCCTGGATTGTTGCCTGTTTAAAATCTGCTGTAATTGATTTATTACTGGTGCTATAAAATTGCATTTCGTATTCTGGTGTTTAATTGTTATAAGACTCTGCAACCTTCATTATTAATGGTGGTAACGTAAGTGTGATAGTCTAATCCTAGTTGATTATAAACATCTTTCATGATGTTTTCTGCAGCAACTGCAGTTACTTTGTCTTTACTCAACATGAACAGCGAAGGCCCGGAGCCCGAAATGCCTCCTCCTAAAACTCCAGCTTCTTTGCATTGTTTTTTTATGGTATCAAAACCGGGTATCAGTATACTTCTTACCGGCTCAATGATTACATCTTCAAGCGAGCGGCCAATAAGGTCATAATCACCTTTTACTAAGCCCGCAACCAGGCCTGCAATATTGCCCCATTGTTTAATGGCATCTTTCAGCAAAACCTCTTTACGTAAAATTTGTCTTGCATCAGACGTTTTCACTTCTATCTGCGGATGTACAACTGTTACAAACAGGGGTGGCGGTGTAATGGAAACAATATCCAAAGGAAAGATGCAACGGATTAAAGTTACACCACCAAATATCCCGGGGGCAACATTGTCGGCATGTTTAACACCTGAGGCAACTTTCTCACCAAACATGGCAAATTGAACAAGTTCATTTTTGGTAAATCTATTGCCAAGTAAATGGTTAGCTGCAACGACCACACCTGCTGCACTTGCTGCACTTGATCCTAATCCGCTTCCTGGTTTAATATTCTTTTTGATGCATACTTCAAATCCAATGTCATCGTCGATAGTTTTTAATATTTCGATGAGCGGTGCGCCGGCGGTATTTAGTTGCGGGTCAGAAGGCAATGCATAGCCATCTGTACTATGAATGGTGATCTTTTTCCCGGTGATCAATTTAACTTCCATTTCATCATTTGGCTCATGCAGGCACATACCTAATACATCAAAGCCGCAAACCAGGTTGGCAACCGTAGCAGGTGATTTTATTTTGATTGAATTCATCTTCGAACCTCTTGACCCTTTAAACTTGTTGAACCTCTTGAACTTCTTAAACCTCTTGAACCTTTTGAACCTTTAAACTTCCCTAAGCTCTTACCGTCCTGATAATATCTGCAAATACCCCTGATGCCGTTACTTCTGCTCCTGCTCCTGCACCCTTCACCACCATAGGCTGGTCTACATACCGGTTGGTATAAAATAAAACAATATTGTCCTTGCCATACAAATGATAAAAATCGTGGGCGGGATCAATGTGTTTCAAACCAACAGAAGCTTTCCCATTTTCAAATGAGGCTACAAATTTTAATTTCTTTCCCTGGGCTGAAGCATCGCTGTAAAGTTTTTTGAAATAGTCTTCCTGCCTTTCCATTTCTGCATAAAAATCTTCAACAGTGCCCTGCATGCAGGTTTCAGGCATGAATGAGTTATTGGTGATATCATCCATCTCCAGTTGCTCGCCCGATTCTCTGGCCAGGATCATGATCTTTCGCATTACATCTTTACCGCTTAAATCCAGTCTTGGATCAGGTTCGGTGTAACCTTCGTTTTGTGCCTGTCGAACCACCTTCGCAAAGCTTGTATCGCCATTGTAATTGTTGAAAACAAAATTTAAGGTGCCGCTAAGCACTGCTTCCATTTTATTAATGCGATCACCACTTCGCAGCAAATCGTTGATTGACCCGATAATAGGTAAGCTGGCACCTACGTTTGTTTCAAACAAGAAAGAGACGTTATGATCTCTCGCCATGTCTTTCAACTTTTTATAATAGCTATACGGAGATGAACAGGCGATCTTATTGCAGGCAACTATTGAAATGCTTTTTGAAAATATTTTATCGTAAGCATCGGCCACTTTTTCCGTTGCAGTAACATCAACGAATACCGAGTTACGCAAATTCTTTGAATGTATTTTAGAAATAAAACCGTCAAAATCGGCCTCTTCACTGTTGTTTAAAGCTTCTTTCCAGTTTTTCAGGTCAATGCCTTCATCGTTGAATTGCATTTTTCTACTGTTGGTTAAACCAATAACTCTTAACTGAAGCCTGAGATTTTGCTGAAGATATTGCTGTTGTTGTGCCAGTTGAGCCAATAGTTTTCCTCCAACATTTCCCGTACCTGCAATAAACAGGTTGACTTGCTTAAAGGCTACTTCGAAAAATTCTTCATGCAAAACGTTCAATGACTTTTTGATGTCAGCAGTTGCTATTACTGCTGATATATTTCTTTCGGAAGAACCCTGGGCAATAGCTCTCACATTCACGCCATTTCTTCCCAATGCGCTGAACATTCTCCCGCTGATGCCCGGGTGACTTTTCATTTTATCGCCAACCAGTGCTATGATGGAAAGATCAGTTTCAATTGTCAACGGATTTACTGCGCCTTTCTCAATTTCAAAGGCAAACGCTTTGTCAATGGCATCTTTTGCCCTGGCTATGAAATGCTCATCTACACCAACACAAATAGAATGTTCGGAAGATGCCTGCGTGATCAGGATAACATTGATACCATTACTGGCTAATGCTTCAAACAGGCGCTTTGAAAACCCGGGAATACCAACCATGCCACTTCCTTCCAAACTTAATAATGCGATTTTATTGATGCTTGAAATGCCGGTTATAATATTCCCGTTTCGATAAACATTAGAATGCAATAGTGTGCCTTCATCAAAAGGACTGAATGTATTTTTTATCCATACCGGGATATTCTTACTCATTAAAGGCTGGATGGTGGGAGGAT
>Ga0193740_1000317_pt1 | contig 13755 bp, 16 predicted proteins | sample L2s1metaG_FD_145072 | JGI IMG/M metagenome (GOLD analysis project Ga0193740, IMG submission 145072) | Soil microbial communities from a riparian zone of the East river system, Colorado, United States - L2s1 | ecosystem: Environmental > Terrestrial > Soil > Riparian zone | place: USA: East River... | reverse complement strand
TACTTTTGAAATTTAAATTAATAATGATCTGAGAAACGAGTACTGGAAAGAAGACTAACTATTTAGCAGATTAACGCTTAGCAGAAAAAATCATTTACTTACCAAAAACTAGAACTCAAATTTGAAGCACAAAGATAGTGGTTATTGACCGAATGCTCTTTTTTATTTTCATTGGCATCGTTAATAAGGGTATAATAATTTTCATTTCACATTTTAAAAAAAATATGTAGCTTTTAGCTCCATTTCGTAAACCAAAACAAAACATTATGAAACGAATCACCATCACAGCAATTATGCTTGTTGCTGTAACCGTAATCACCACGCAATGTACAGATGCGAAAAACGAAGAAACTAATGAAGTAAAACCAACGGTTGCCCAATTTGGCGGCTTTGATAGCCAGTTAAAATGGGGTGAACGTCTTGTCTTCATTTGTGGCTGCAATGATTGTCATACACCTAAAAAAATGGGACCCAATGGACCAGAGCTTGACATGAGCCTGATGCTTTCAGGACATCCTGCACAATTGCCTCCTGCAGACTATGATCCGAAAGAAGCTGCTAAAAAAGGTCTCATAGTTACAAACTTATTTACGGCCTGGACCGGGCCTTGGGGAACAACTTATGCAGCAAACCTTACTTCGGACTCTACCGGTATCGGCAGCTGGAAGGAAGAACAGTTTCTGAAGTGCCTGCATGAGAAGAAATGGATGGGACTTGAAAACACCAGGCCACTTATGCCGCCAATGTCCATGTTGCCTTTTAGCGAAATGACGGATGATGAACTGAAAGCAATTTTTGCTTATCTCAAAACAACACCTCCCATTAAAAATGTTATTCCTGAGGCAGTGTTGTTACCGCCACCACCAGCGAAATAAATTTCCTTTATAATTTTTTTAAACCCTGTAGAATGATCGCAGGGTTTTTATTTTGCAGGGCTCTGATCGAGATCCCAATTATCTGTACGAAATGGACAAAGCGGTAATCCCTCTTTGCTGAAAACATTTCCAATTATAGTATTGCCAAAAGCATAACGTACTTGCGCAGGTTCGGCAACATTATCATTCCATACAATTATTTTATCTTTTTCAATTTTGGCTTGTGCAGGAAACCACTGTTCAGTTTTTAGATCAAAGACCATGAATCCTTCGATCGCATTGTTATCCTTGAAGCCTTTCGGAACGTTATCAAAACTTAGCGTGACCTTTTCTTTATTTCTTGTTTTGCTTTTATACATCGGGCTTTTATAAGCAATTCCTTTTTGCTTATATGTTTCAGCCAATGACCAGTTAGCAAGCCGGTATCCAACATCGTGTTTATTCGGTGGATGGAGATTATTGACGTTGTCTATAAGGTCAGTTATTACAACCATTCCAGTATTAGGAAAATTCATCGCTTTTGTTTGTGCTTCCTGCACTAAAGCACCAACATTATTATTCCCATATTTATAAGGAGCAATTTGTACATAGTAAAATGGAAAATCTTTTTTCCAAGCTTCACGCCATGATTTGATCATGGTAGTAAATAACTTGTAATAAGCATCATTATTACCGACATTACTTTCTCCCTGGTACCAAATAACACCGGCAATATTGAATTTGGTAATTGGATCGATCATGGCATTATAACAAAGCCCATCATGATTTGGCCACCAACGAAAACTTTGAAGGCGAGCGGCTGCTAAACGAAGTTCATCATCATTGTCAAAAATGGATTCCGGTGTCCATACTTCTGCCGGTGTGCCGCCCCAGCTTGAATTGATCAAACCAACCGGCACATTTATGTCTTTGTTTATTTTTTTTCCAAAGAAATAGCCAACTGCACTGAATGATTTTAAAGAATTTGAATCACAAACTTTCCAATCCGCTTTCACATCATCTTGCGGATGGTTGGCCGTTGTTTTGGGAATATTGAAAAAACGGATATTGGTATTATAGCAGGTGGGCAATTCATCTTTGACGTCTTTTAATCCATTCCAATAACTCCATTCCATATTTGATTGTCCTGAACAAACCCAAACTTCTCCGATCATAACATCATTCAAGACAATTGTGCTATACCCTTTTAGCGTAATGGTATATGGACCACCAGCTGATGGGGTCTTTACTTTTATTTTCCAGTTTGCACGATTATTTACCGCTGTGGTGTCAGTTTTTCCATTCCAGCTTGCAGTTACTAAAATTCTTTCACCAGGAGTTCCCCAGCCCCATAAGTTTGCCGAGTCGTTTTGTTGCAGCACCATGCCTGAAGAAATAATTGCAGGTAATCTTAATTGAGCTTCTGACTGAGAAGAAAAAATTAAAAGAATTAGTGCAGTTAACGAAAAGAATCTCATTCTAGTCCGGTTTTGTGGACTTTAAATGTAAGAATTTTATCAGTTGGTTAGAAAAACAGTTTAGGTTCTATAGATGGCTGGTTTGGGAGGCTGTGCTAAAAAGTAAATAATTGGGTTTAATCTATGAAAACAGATTAACCATATTAACCTTGGCCCTAAATTGAAACATGCAATTGTTTCAATTTAGGGAGAAAGTTTCTGCGTTGTATGTCGGAATCATCAATGCGAGGGAAATTATTTCAGCAATCATTTTGATTATTATTTTTTTAAGATCAATCGCAAATCCTTTTCATGACTGGTAACACCGATCCATTGACTGAACGCAGAAATTGGATTTGTGTCATCCTGATCATTGCCTGGATTGTTTTTTGCATTAAACTCTTCAAGTTGTTTCAAATATTTTTCTGTTTCAACTTTTCCAAGTGTTACAAGACTTCCGCCACCTTCAAAATAATAGTGAGTGGCAATAAATCTTTTTACATGCAGTCTTGTTTCTTTTGGTAAAAAATTTTGAAGCTTCCAGAAACTTCTGCTTCCAGATTTTTTTATTGCATCTAATACATAACCGGGACCGCTGTTGTAAGCTGCTATTACTAAAAGCCAATCTTCAAAATATCCATACAGCGTTGTTAAGTACTTTGCTGCAGCCACGGTACTTTTCCACATGTGCTGACGTTCATCATATTTCGCGGTTATCTTTAATCCTAGTTCTTTTGCTGTGCCTGGCATAAATTGCCAAACACCCACTGCGCCAACACCAGACTTTGCATTTGTTTTGAGTTTTGATTCTATGATCGCCAGGTATTTTAATTCAAGAGGGATCTGGTATTGAGTAAAGACTCTATCAATGGTGTTTAAATAATCACTTTTATTCAGTTTTATATTTTCAAATAATTCGTCAAAGTCTTCAGCATAATCCTGTACAAACTTTCCCATTGACTGGTGTAAGGGAACTCCTGGAACTGATAAAGAGGATTTACCTGTTACTGATAAAAGAATAGAGTCATTGTAAGCAAGACCATTCGGAGTAAGAGGACTTATTCCTCCATTTGATCTCAGAATAAACATGAAAAATAATACTAGAAAAGATCCGGTCTTAATTTGTTTCTTGTTCAACATCGTTTTAAGTTTTTTAGGTAAAACAATGCCGACCCAAGGTGTTGGATTTCTAATTCGAAAAATTAATCACAGGGGTATTGGAGTAAAAGGGTTGTTAAAAAAATTCCGGGGGTACGGTTATTTGGCTTTTCATTTCCGGAATGGAAAAGGTTGCCATAGGAAATTGATTGAATGAACCAAAAATAGAAACCAAAAACCGGATCGCATAACATAATGCAATAGGAAATGCACTATCAAAAATTTAATTCAATGATTCTCATTGAAGTTTTTTTACTCGTGTTGTTAAAAAACGAATAAATACGTGAATAAAATGATGATTTTTTTAATGTTTTTTTTGGAACAACCCTGATTTGCAAGAATGGTGCCGTTTTAAAAGATATTTTTGTTGTTTTTTATTTGTGATAGTTCAGCAACTTTGAGAAACAAAATCAAGAAATGGCTCAACCAAAAAAAGCTGCCATCGGATTTATTTTTATAACCCTGTTAATTGATGTAATGGGCTGGGGATTGATCATACCAGTGATGCCCAAATTAATTGCTCAATTAAAAGATATTGAAATAAATGATGCCAGTGCTTATGGTGCCTGGTTGCTCTTTGCATATGCATTCACACAATTTCTTTGTGCTCCACTTATAGGAAACCTTAGTGACCGTTTTGGTCGCCGCCCGATCTTGTTATGTTCTTTATTAGGCTTCGGTATCGATTATATTTTTCTTGCATTAGCTCCGAGTTATGGATGGTTATTTTTCGGTCGCGTTATTGCTGGTTTTACAGGTGCAAGCTTTACTACTGCTGCTGCTTATATTGCCGATATAAGTACTGCGGAAACGAGGGCAAAGAATTTTGGAATGATCGGTGCTGCTTTTGGATTGGGATTTATTATTGGCCCTGCATTAGGAGGCTTACTCGCTGGTTTAGGTACCCGGGCACCTTTTTATGCTGCAGCTGGTCTTTGTTTATTGAATTTTCTTTATGGGTATTTTGTTTTGCCAGAATCTTTGGATAACGAGCATCGGCGAGCTTTTGAGTGGAAGAAAGCTAACCCACTTGGTTCGTTAAGATTTTTAAGAAAAGCTCCAACAATTGCTGGACTGGCACTTTGTTACTTTCTTATATATCTCGCTGCAATGTCGGTACAGGGGAATTGGAATTATTTTACAATATATCGTTTTCATTGGACAGAAAAACTGGTAGGTATTTCATTGGCAGTTGTTGGTTTATTGGTTGGAGTTGTGCAGGCGGGCCTAACAAGAGTTGTAAACCCGAAGTTGGGCAATGAAAAAAGTATTTATATCGGGTTGCTATTATATACATTGGGACTTTTTTTATTTGCGTTTGCAACACAGGGATGGATGATGTTTGTTTTTTTGGTTCCATATTGCCTGGGAGGAATTGCTGGTCCGGCCTTACAATCAACAATGTCAGGTCATGTTAAGCAAAATGAACAAGGTGCTTTGCAAGGAGCATTAACAAGCCTTATGAGCCTAACGACGATCATCGGTCCGCTGATCATGAATAACCTGTTTACTTATTTCACGCATAAAAATGCTCCGTTTTATTTTCCTGGAGCATCTTTCTTTTTAGGAGCTCTTTTTATGTTGGGGAGTACTATAATCAGTTATTCAGTGTTTAGAAAAGAAAAACATCAACTGCAGACAATTTAATTAATGCTAAACAAGATGTTTCTTAATATAATCATCTATGGAAAACTCTCCACCGCCTTCAAAAAGAAAAAAGACAAGTAAAACAAGTACAAGCAATGAAAACACTAATTCTGAACCGGGTGTAAAAATCCCGACTGACAAATTAATGATAACTGCTCCAATTAGGATTGGAATTTGTATCAATGCGGATAACCTTGTAAACAATCCTATTGTGATCATAAAGCCACATAGCAAATGTATCCATGTAACTACCAGTGCGATCCAATCCGGCAAAAAACCAAAACTGCTTTCAGCTAACAAAGCTTTTAACGACATGATATCACTGATAAAAGAAATGCCTTTGGAGACAAGAGCAATACCAAGAGCAGCACGAAGTAATAATAATAATCTTGGGTGAGTGGTGCTCCATTTGTCAAGTTGGTGTAAAATAGCCATAAAAGATTTTTTAAAAGAGCAAAAACAATGACTATAAAAGGTACACCAAAATTATACCGGAAACCAAAAATATTTTTTCACTATTGTTGTAACATCCTCTGTATTACCATGTAACTTAAAACGATAAGAAGCAGAATTATGAAGATGGCGATATAAAGCCACGGCTGATCTTTAAAACGGAGCTTTTCTCTTTTTTTCTTTTTCTTCTCGAGTTTTTTATGAAGGTCACGATTAAGCTGTTCTACAAGTGAAGATATTTTTTCTTTATTTTTTATTTCCTGTAAGCCATCCATTGCATCATCCGTAAAGTTTGTAGCCAACATTTTCTTTTCTACATCATGCCGCTGTTCATCCGATAGCCTGCCCTCCAGGTATCTTAATAATGTTTCCTGGTCTACTTCTGGTGAAAGATGAGATAATATATCTTTTAACTTGTCTGACATTTAACCATTCATTTTTTTCTCAATTAAGATCCTCATGTTTCGCTTCCCGTTTTGTATATGACTTTTTACCTGCATCATACTATAGCCAGTTTGTTCTGTTATTTGATGATAGCTTTTCTTTTCCATGTAAAACAAAGTTACACATAGTTGCTGGTCAGCATTTAATTCTTTCAACGCTTCTCCCATATACTCGTATGTCTTTTCATTCAACAGTAAACTTTCTTTATCTGTTTCATCAGTTTCTGCAGGAATGCTTTCTTTTACTTCGGTTGTATTTTTACCGGGCTTGTCTCTCAGCTGCATCAGGCAATGATTTTTTGCCACCATGTATATCCAGCTTTTAAAATATTCAACGCGGTATTTTTGCAGTTCAGTTATGGCTTTAAGGAAAATTTGTTGGACACTATCTCTTGCCAGTTCTTCATTCTTTAAATATTTCATGCAAACACCCAATAATAACAAAGTATACCGCTCCAATAAAATGCCGAGCCACTGGTTATCCCGGTCAGCATAAAATTTTTCGAGTAACTCCAGGTCGCTTATATGTTTGTTTAGTTTTTGGTTCACGGGATGAAAATAGCTAATTTCATTTTCTATGATGCGGGAAAAGGCAAATTTCACAAGAAGTGCTAAAGCTCATCTGGACTAACAACATAAATAGCAGTGTTTTCTTTTACTTTAAAGCGTATGGTAATAATAAGTGCATAAAGATTGGATCCAGGCAGAATGCCCCATGCGATCGTAACCGGTGCAATTGAAAAAGGAGAGACAAAATAATTATAGGATTTGGTCGTGAGACTGCCATTTTTTTCCTTATAACTATTAGAAGTATTACTTGAGAAACGATCTGCCTGGTTATTATGAAACCGCTTAAACTCTTTTTCTACGATTTTGCTGTTTATTTCACCACTATCACTTATTGCCAGTAACTGTAAATTCATGATGGTGTCATGAGTTTTTAATGAATCATTATGAATGATCTCTTCTTCGGCAAGGATAAGTCTTAGTTCTTTTGGAACAAATCGAAATGGATTAAAGTTTTTATAAGTACCGGTTATAAAAAAAGAGGAGGTATCTGTACGCCGGCCATATGTTTCTATAGTAAACCAGGGATCTTGCTGAAGTGAGGCAACAAAACTACTGAACTTCATATCGAAAGGATGAGTACGGAAATAATTTTTTAATGTTGATTGTATTGGGTTTTGTGAATAACCAGTACTAACTATTAATATAAATAAAAGGAATAAAATTCTTTTCATTAAAAAACGCCTTTTATCCATTTAATGAATAAGGCATCCCAACCTAACATTTTTATAGCAGTATAAAAAAGTATGATTGCAAAAATTTTCTTAAGTATATCCGTTGGTAACGAAACAGCCAGCTTGCTACCAAGGTAAGCACCTCCAACAAAGCCAACCGCCAGCAGGCCTATAACTTTCAGATCCATCGGCGTTCCCATTTTTTTACATTGATCGTAATAGTACAATGAGGCGATTAACACTACTGGTAGGGTAAGTACTCCCAGTGATGTTCCTTGCGCCTGGTGCTGGTTATAATTCAAAAAAAATATCAATGCAGGCACCATGATAATGCCTCCGCCAACACCCACCAGCCCGCTGAGCATGCCAGCGGCCAGGCCGATTATTAATACGGTTAGAATAATTTGGACTGTCATTTTCTGTTGTATAATATTTTGATTGAATGATTGCATATAAAAGTTATTCAGCACTTTTACCCTTGTAATTTTGTTTGTAAAACGCAATTGCATCTTCAATTACCTTCGTAGCCGTTTCTTTATCCTGGAAATTGTCAATAACAACTTTTTTATTTTCCAGCACTTTGTATTGCTCAAAAAAGTTCCTGAGTTCAGTAATGATATGTGGCGGCAATTCTTTTACAGATTTTATATGATTAACTGATGGGTCTTTTGCTGCTACAGCAATGATCTTATCATCTACCTGCCCCTGGTCGATCATTTGCATATTACCGATCACATTTGCTTCAACAAGACAAAGCGGTTGTATAGCTTGTGAACAAAATATGAGAATATCAAGTGGGTCGCCGTCCTGTCCGAGGGTTTGCGGAATAAAACCATAATTGATGGGGTAATGAAAAGATGAATAAATAACCCGATCGAGTTTTAGAAGGCCAGTCGGTTTATCCACCTCATATTTTGCACGACTTCCCTGCGAAATTTCAATAACTGCATTTACGGCTAAAGGTGCATTTTCACCATAATGAGCGCCGTGCCATGGATGATAGACAGTAAGCATAAAAAACTATTTAACGATGCGAATACCAATAAATGTTGCCAGTAATCCGCCAACAACACTTGCGGTTAAATAAAATACAAATAAAAGGATCCTGTTTTCTTTTAATAAACCAATTCCTTCCAAAGTAAATGCGGAAAACGTTGTGAACCCACCGCAAAAGCCAGTCATCAATAATAATTTCATTTCTTCATTCCATGTTAGTGAGCGGCTAACCATACTCCATAAAATTCCGAGCAAAAAACAACCTGCAATATTTACCAGCAATGTTCCTGTTGGAAATGCCGCGGCGCTTTGCACTTGGAAAAATTTTTGTATCGCATAACGCAACATACTTCCCACAGCGCCACCCAATCCAACTATCAAAAAGTTTTTGATCATTGAGGAATTGAATCTTTTGGTTGAAAAGTAAAATTCAGATCAATAAACCACTGTCCATTCAGCTTTACTATTTTTAATGAGTCAGGTCTGTTTTTATAAGAATTTGAATAATGCACAATAGTTGTTGAGTCATTTACTTCATGCGTTTCTTTCAGAAAACGGATACTGGCAGTTTTGTATGCCTTTTTATCTTCCGGAGGGAGGCTATTATTGTAATCTTTTTCGTAAATGTCGATCATCTGGTTGTTAGTGGAATCATTCACTAAATAAGTTCTTGCTTTTTTATAATCACCATCCAATGCAGCTCGAAGAAATTTGCTGGCTGCATCCATTCCATTTGCTGGTTTTATTTCTTCTTCTTTGGTTGAATCGTTACAGGCTGATAAAAGCAAGATCAATAAAGGCGTAAGCTGGATCAGTTTTTTCATTGATGCAATGTACTAAAAACCTTTAAGTAGTGAGTTTGGGCATTACAGATATTAAACAAAGCACCCTCTCCAAAAGGAAAGGGTGGTATAGGTTAATAGCTGAATAAAATTGTTACAGTACAAGAGTGCGACGCAAGGAACGTTGATAGTAGCACGAAAGCTGGCTACATCGTTTTATTTTATCTCGCCACGATTCTCTTCTTCTTTTCTTTCTTTATCGTAAGCCCTCAGAATTGATTTCACAAGGCGGTGACGTACCACATCATCTTCATCCAATTCAATATGAGCTATGCCATCAATATTTTTCAAAATGCGTGAAGCCTTTTGTAAGCCGCTTCGTTGATTCCTTGGTAAGTCAACCTGTGTAATATCACCAGTGATGATCGCTTTTGCATTTGCACCAATGCGAGTCAGGAACATTTTCAATTGCAGGTCAGTTGAGTTTTGCGCTTCATCCAAAATGATAAAAGCATTATCAAGCGTACGGCCACGCATATAAGCAAGCGGTGCAATCTCAATTGTTCTTGTGCTCATATAATAACCGAGCTTATCAGCAGGTATCATATCATCCAATGCATCATACAGAGGACGCAGATATGGATCGATCTTTTCTTTCAGGTCACCGGGAAGGAAGCCAAGATTTTCACCGGCTTCAACCGCAGGACGTGTAAGAATTATCTTCTTCACTGCTTTATTCTTTAAAGCTCTTACTGCTAAGGCAACAGCAGTATATGTTTTACCAGTACCGGCAGGTCCGATCGCAAAGACGATATCATTCTTCTCCGCCATTTGCACCAACCGTTTTTGATTAGCCGTTCTTGCACGAACAGTTTTGCCATTCGGGCCAAACACTAATACATCATTTGGGTTACGGTCAATAAAATTATCAACCGTCTCAGCATCATCACCACCGAGAACCTGCTCGAAATAATTTTCACTCATGTGGCCGTTTCTTTCCAGGTACTGCACTATGAGTTCAATTTTTTCGCGGGCAGATGTTACCTGCTCTGGCGAACCACTGAGTTTTAACTGGGTACCTCTTGATAAGATCTTTAAGAGGGGAAATTTCTTTTTCAGAATGTCGAGCTTGCCGTTGTTTACGCCAAAGAACTCGATAGGGTTTACGGTTTCGAGGTTGATGATCGTTTCTGTCAATTCACTTAATTTTTTATTTCACAATCCTGGCATAGGGTGGTTACCAGATTTTTCACGACACCTGTTTTATTCAGATGTTTGACCCATTGATTAAAATAAAGACTTATCTCAATCACTTCCTAAAGTTAATTATTAACAGGTGTGCATTCAAATTGTTGAAAGTAAAATTTGGTTAATAAATTATTCAGTTATTAGCAATACAATTTTGTTGCCAGCTTTTATAATTCTATTGAGCTTTCGTTGTGTCATACTCTTGTACGAAATAACTCAATTCAGCTTTATTTCACGTAAAGACCCTAAGTATAATAATACATAAGGCGCAAAGTGGTTTTTGCCTCTCGTGCGAAAACCTTTCCGTCTTTGCGTCAAAAGAATTTCTCATGATCAAGGTCAGTTCAACTTTTGCCGGATATCATATCAGCTTCTCATAATGGTATTAACTTTACATTATGGAAGAAACGAAGCCCATAAAACGAAGCAAAGAGCTTGCTCCACTCAGTCGTGAACATCATGACGGATTATTATTTGCATGGAAAATAAAGCGGGGTCTCGCAAATGGGACTTCTATTGAAACTCTTTGTAATTACATCCGTTGGTTTTGGACCAATCATTTAGAAACACATTTTAAAGACGAAGAAACAGTGCTGGTAAAATTTTTGCCTGCAGATAATCCTTTAGTTCTTCAGATGTTCAAAGAACATGCACAGATACGTGATCTCATTACCTCTCTCGGTAAAGAAGCAAATCCTAGTTCGCTGCGATTACTTGCAGAACTTATCAATAAGCATATTCGCTTCGAAGAAAGAAAATTGTTTACTTACGTCGAAGAAGTTTTAACTCCTGAACAGTTACATGAGATATATAGCCATCTCCCCAATGAAACCCACTGCAATACCCAATGGAATGATGAATTTTGGGTGAAGAAGTAATTTTTTCGATTATAGATTTATTTTCTAATTTTCGTATTCACCAAAGCCACTATTTATGTACGATAATGAAGATTTCTTTGATGTATTCTCTCCTGTTTTTATTATTTTCTGCTTAGCACTAGTTGTTTTTATCATCGCAGCTTTATGGAAGGTTTTTGTAAAAGCCGGTCAGCCCGGTTGGGCAGCCATCATTCCCATTTATAACATTTATATCATGACAAAGATCGGAGGCAAACCGGGTTACTGGACATTGTTATGCCTTATTCCTGTTGTGAATTATATTTTTAGTATCTGGCTTTACAACATGATCTCAAAAAGCTTTGGAAAAGATGAAGGCTTTACAGTTGGGCTCGTTTTACTCGGTTTTGTCTTTTGGCCGATACTCGGTTTTGGAGGTGCAAAATATCAGGGGCCTTTTGGTGATCCTGTTGCATACAGAGCCTATCAGGAAGAACATCAATTTGACTTTGAAAGGAAAGAGTAAAGTTTATTGAACAGTAGAGTTAGATTGGTTGAGGAAAGGATCAATATCTTGTAGGTTATTTCCTTTCCTTAATTCTATTTCTGCAAGAATTTGCTGAATAACTTCTTTACATTCTTTGTATTCCTTTCCAAAATCTTTATACACCAATAGCTGTGTAAACTTCCCCGTTTTTTGGGCAAGAATGTCCACAAGTTCCTCCATTGTCATGTTTTGGCGATCCTCCATCATAAGCTCGGGATAGTCGGTTAAATAATTAATAGGAATGCTGCCTTATTGCTGCAATAATTGTGCAAAGGTGGCAGGGTTATAATTTTCAGGAGCAATTTTTTATAAGCTAAATGATAAACTGAAATCCGTTAAACGCAAACCAGCAGCTAAATCGGAACATTCAGTCATACAGGCTGTTAAATCATTCAAAAAATAATAATCATTCAAGAATCGACGTTGTTAATTTTGCATCTTTACAGTTAATCCATTTGCTACTGCGTATGTATCGGCACACCTGCATATTGCTGGTTCTTCTTCTTGGTTTTTACGGTGCCCACGCACAATACTTTAAAATTTCCGGTAAGATCACTAATGATAAGCTTGAGCCTCTTGCATTGGTAAGCATACAGGTAAAAGGATCAGTTAAAGGGACTATTTCAAAAGAAGATGGCTCTTATGAACTACGTCTTGAAGAGGGAACCTATGATCTTGCCTTCAGTATGCTCGGATATAAAACACTTTTGATAAATGTTGTCATTTCCCGTGATTATGTACAGAATATTGTCCTTGAAACGGATGAGGCAAAAAATCTTTCCGAGGTGGTCGTAAGAGGAAAAATGAAAGACCGTTCAGAAGAGATCATTCGGAATGTAATAAGAGGTAAAGATGATATACTTGCAGCAGCGGGACCATATTCTTGCAATGTTTATATAAAAGCTATTCAGGAAGATTCAAGCCAGCGAAAAGTAAAAACGAAAAAGAAACAGGTTGATACGATCACTGCCAATATGAATGCAGATCTGCAGCGAATGGCGATGGCGGAAATTTCTCTACGGTACGATCATGAGAATGAAAGCCGTGTTAAAGAGGAAAGAACAGGAGTTGTAAAAAGAGGAAACCCTGAAGCGCTTTTTTATCTTTCATTAACTGAAGGGAATTTTAATTTGTACAATAATCTCCTTACTTCAAGAGTATTATCAGATGTCCCGTTTTTATCTCCTGTTAGTTATAGTGGGCTGGCTGCATACAGGTATAAGGTCACTAATATAAAACGCCAGGATGGAAAAAAGATATATACCATCAGCGTAAAGCCAAGGCAATTAAGTAATGTAACTGTTGAAGGCGAGTTGACCATTCTTGACAGTGCGTGGGTAATTTTAAGTGCACACTTCACCTTGCCGGGTTATCATATTCCTGAATACGATCATTTTGAAATAGACCAGCAATATAGTCTTGTTGATAATAAAGCCTGGATGATCACCCGCCAGCAATTCTCTTACTATTCAAAAACCGGGAAAGGTAAATTATCAGGAGAAACAATCGCTTCTTACAAGGACTTTGAGTTCAATAAAGAATTCCCAAAAAAATATTTCGGTACAGAACTTAGCACCACTGCACAGGAGGCTTATGATCGTGACAGCAGTTTTTGGCAGCAAACAAGAACAGAACCGCTGACCACAAAAGAGATCCGGTTCATTCATTATAAGGACAGCATGTTTCGAGTTACCACCAGCCAGCCATATCTCGATTCGATTGACAGAATAACCAATAAAGTAACCTGGCCAAAGGTCCTGCTATTCGGACAAACCAAATTTAACCGTGAGAAAAAACGTTCATGGCATTTGCCACCGCTTTTGGATGTCATTGACCCGTTTCGATTTGGCGGCGTAAGAATAAAAGCAAATGTTTCTTATTATAAAACATTTCCATCTAAGAGATCAGTGTCAGTGTTTTCGAATATCAGTTATGGTATCAGGAACCAGGATGTGAATGGCAATATAAGCATCACTCATAAGTACAACCCTTTTAATGGCGCTTTTATTAATGTTTCAGCACAACGTGACTTTCAATATATTTTCCAGGGTGATGCATGGATCAATATGCTGAAGCGGGATAATTTTTATCTC
>Ga0193740_1000315_pt1 | contig 13843 bp, 14 predicted proteins | sample L2s1metaG_FD_145072 | JGI IMG/M metagenome (GOLD analysis project Ga0193740, IMG submission 145072) | Soil microbial communities from a riparian zone of the East river system, Colorado, United States - L2s1 | ecosystem: Environmental > Terrestrial > Soil > Riparian zone | place: USA: East River... | reverse complement strand
GATATTGATTAGATCCGGTGGTTATTGGATTTTGGATTACTACAATTTCTATGTAATAATACCAGCCCATTTAAACGTCATTACTAAGTGTTTATTATGATATCCACATTTTTGGTATTTATCCTATGTATAATTACTGAGAGAGTATCGTACTTATCAAAAATTACATGGTATGAATTCTCAAATAATGTAAAAAATGTTAATCTAGACTGGCCGACATCGATGTTGAATTCCCAGAACGAATTGAAATATCAAAAAGCTGAAGTAGCAATAATAGAAAAGGGAGCATAAATTATGCTCCCTGTCCCGAACCAACGGGAAAGTTTTTCATTGATATTGTATGAGGAACCTACTTCGTCAATGTTATCGACCCAATATCAGCTACCTCGCCGGTTGTAACTATTATATTGTTTATCGTTTTATCAACATACCCACTAGTAGCGTCAGCGTCGATGAATACTGACCATGGACCCGGTGGCACACCGCGAATTAAAAATGCCCCGGTTACCGGGTCTGGAATTGCACTAATGATACCGATCCCATTTGTTGCCTGCACCGTTGCATTTGCATCAAGGGGTGAAACAACTCCTTTTATCGCTCCGCTTGTTGCTTCTGTAAAAGTGCGAAGCACCGGCTTAAGTATATAACTACCTGCTCCATTATCAACAACCGAACGGGCCATATCAAAATCTATCCAGAGTTTATATTCAATACCAGGAATAAGATCAGCATGAATATTAAACTTTAAACCTGATTCCGATCCTGAAGGCACTTCCATTGGTAAAGCCGATGAAACGCCATTAACAACAATTGTGTTGTTGTCTCCAAGAATCAATCTTAATTGAGAAATTTTCCCTGATGGTAATTCAAAAGTTGATAAAAGTGTTTCCATTCCATTGGTAAACTCAAGAAGATTATAAACAACAGGAGAAACTGCCATTGGCATAGTTGTCCACCCACCCTCACCAGGGTCTGAACTTGCTTTAACCTGTATACCTACCACTTCAATATTCACTGCATCATAATCTGCAGGTGCATCAGTTAGGTAGACCGTCAATCTTGATGTCGCATCTTTTTTACAAGATGAAATAAAAAGAATAGTACTGAATAAAATAAATAGCACACACAATGATCGGATAGTTTTCATAAAGTAAATTTTATTTGGGTACAAGAAACAATTATAATGCCTTTATGCCAGCAGCGCCATAGATTATCTACGATACACGAAGTTTTAAGTAGTAAAAACGCTATTCATCGAATGAATACGGCGATAATCTCCCTGATAAAAATTCAAAAAGGAGAATAATCAAAAAAAAAATCTACTTACTCGGTGTTTCCTGGTGCGTCTGTGGCTCCGTGGTTTAAAATCATTACAAGAAAATTTCAACAAAGAACACAACATAATAACGACCATAACTCGCTGCTTCGTATATAACCGCTGCGATCGCAGCTAGAAAAACAAAAAAGCCTCCCAAAAGAGAAGCTTCAAGCAATTTACTCCACATTCATAATTCTCAACTCAAGTTTCATTTCTCTCTCGACCATTCTTCATGTATCGGCTCACCTCTTGAGCTAAGTCCTTTATGCGTCCATACTTTATTAGCAACGCTTGCATTAAAATTTAATGATGCACCAACTCTTGAACTATCTCTTGAAAAGAATTCGATATTCTCTGTGTATTTACCATTCGTGAAAGTATAAGTACCGCCGCCAGTGCCAAAGAATTCTTTTGTGTCCGTATTGATCGCCACCCATTGAAATCTTGTGGATGACAGGATCTTCAAGGTTTTTCTTGCAGATTTTTCCATAGGTTGCATTGAGCCATCTCTCATTCTTCCTGTTATTCGCCAGTTACCCGCAAGGTTTGTATTACCATCATCAATTCTTGTCCAGCTATTCACTCCTGCCCCTGCATCAAACTTTAAAGAAGTACCACTAACAGCAGCAGCGAAATGTTTATGTCCCCCAACATTGTCTTTTGATTCATTATCGAATTCAATATTGGCATGTACTTGTCCGCCTGCTTCAGAAAAAGTGCCACCCCATGTACGGATGAATTTCTTATTCACTTTATCATACATGCTGTATGAAAAATATCCATCCTGGAAAACGAGTGTATGATCAATACCGCCATTCTTCGCATTCCATGCACCTGTTAAACTTGTTTGAATAGAAAGGTTGTTTTGGAATGAGCCCGTTGAATTAACACTAACCGCAACGATTAATATCAATGCAGTGACCTCTGACATAAAAAATAGTTTCATAAACTTGTTTGAAAATAGAAGATACGAAGAAGTCAAGAGATTACTTATACATTATTTACCAACATAAGATTTTCTCAACAGACCTGACAACTCTTTTATCGTTGAAGAATATTTGGCATTTGCGGCAAGATTGATGAATTCGCCAGGGTCATTTTGATGGTCATACAGCTCAACGCCAAGTTTAGTCTCATCCCATTCATTGTATCTCCATCTTTCGGTGCGTACGCTTCTGCCCATTATAATTTTTTGATCAGGCTTGCCACGGTTTATTATTCTTTGAACCTGTGTATATGCCGGTTTGTCCCATTTTTCATTGGGATTTTTAATTAATGACATTAAACTTTTACCATGGATATCCTTTGGTGGTTTTAATCCGCATAATTCTGCAAGCGTAGGATAAATATCGAGCAGTTCAACTGTCCTGGCACATGACTTTCCGTTAGTTACTCCCGGCAAAGAAATGATCAAAGGAACCCGTGCAGAATTTTCAAAAAGGCTTTGTTTCATCCATTGACCATGCTGGCCAACATTATATCCATGATCGCTGCAGAAGACTATAATGGTATTATCTTTTAATTTTAGTCTTTCCAAAGCATTCAGCACTTTACCAACCTGCGCATCCATAAATGATATAGAAGCATAATAGGCTCTCAAAGCTTCACGAAGCCTGGTTTCATCAAGTCCAAAGTTCAGCGTATCGTTCCATTTAGCAATTTGAGGAATATCATTCCAATCCGCAGGATCTTCTTTGACAATTGAAACCTTATCCAAAGGGTACAGATCAAAATATTTTTTAGGAGCTATGTATGGACAATGAGGTCTGTAAAAACCTACAGCCAAAAAGAAAGGATTGTCTTTATTGTTTTCCATGATCTGTATGGCTTCTTTTGCTACAATACCATCAGTTTGCTCTTCGTCTTCACCTTCAGCAATTAAATAAGTAAGCGATGCACCAAATCCCCGCCCGGGTGTAATTATAGTCAGTTTACTTTCTTCTGCTTTATCTCTCCCAATAGGGTTCACCCGTTTATTCCATGAAATTGAATCATCCTGTCCGTTAGTGCCTATTCCGCCCGGAACTCCATAATGAAAAATTTTTCCTACCCGTGCACTGAAGTATCCATTATTTTTAAATAATTGTGGAAGTGTGATCGCTTCCGGAATATTATTCCGAAATAATTTTTGAAGATCATAAACACCGGTTTTATCAGGACGATAACCTGTAAGCATCGAAACCCGGCTGGGACTGCATAGAGGGAACTGGTTATATGCACGATCAAATCGTATTGCACTATTTGCAAGGCGATCGAGATGAGGTGTTTTTACAAATGAATTACCATAACATTCCATATCGTTATTCAGATCATCTGCCATGATCAAAAGAACATTGTACTTTTTCTTCTGCTCTTGATGTTCATTTGATCGGTCGGTGTTTAATGAGGTAAGTAAAATTGGCATAATGATCCAAAAAAAACTGTGTGTCTTGTGCAGATAGAATGATCTCATTGTTGAATATTTTTTGGCAATTCTCAAATTAAAGTTAGTTTTTTGATTTAACATTTTTATCCGTGTAAATAAGATTTAAGCTAAACAAAAAAACCTCCTGAATATTCAGAAGGTTTTTCCAGTAATGCAGTCTCATCAATATGAGAACACAGGATGGTCGCTGCGTAATTATTTTTACTCTGCCGCTACCAGTTTATAAACTTTGCCCGTTGCTCCTGATGGCCCCAGTACAGTAGAAGTAGCAACATATATTTCTCCCTCAAGGTCCTGTCCAAAACCTTTTACAAATGCTCCCAGATGATCTGTAAAACTTACCAATGAAATTTCAGTGAATGGCCATAGACCCGGGCCTGCGGGTTTTGCGACAAAAAGTTCACCCATCGGACCAGCAAATGATCTTGAAAAACTTCCAAATACATAATCTCCTCTCAAACTTCGTATTGCGTTTCCACGATAAACATGACCACCAATAACAGTAAGTGTTTTAACTCCCTCTGCAGGATTCGCTGCATTCAACATCTCGATCACAGGATCAATAAGACGATTTCCAAATGGATCTGTGGTGGGGCATTCGGCTAATGAAGTTCCCGGAGTTGCAGTACTGAAACAATGTGTACCTTCTTTTACATTCCATCCATAGTTCTGACCTTTCTCAACTATATCCACTTCCTCATATAAAATTTGTCCTGCATCCCCTAAGAACAATCTGCGTGAACCACCCATATCAAATGACATCCTGTAAGGATTTCTGAAACCATAAGCATAAATTTCATCAAGCCCCGTTTTTCCAACAAAAGGATTATCAGAAGGAATTGCATAAGGCATACCACCATCCATATCAAGACGCAAAACACTGCCCCATAAATTTGCTTCTACATCCTGTCCATTACCACCTGCATTAACAAGATACCAATCAGGTACGTGACCTACAGGTGAATCATTTGCACCGCCACCATCACCAATAGATATATATAAATATCCATCAGGCCCAAAAACCAACGTACCTCCATTATGATTTAATTGCGGATCGTCTATCTCAAGAAAAACTCTTTCTGAATTCATATCAACTACGTTTGGATCTGCAGAAATATGAAACTCAGAAAATCTTGCAAGGTTATTCCATGTTGTTGTTGGTGTTGGTCCGCCTGCTCTTGGTGGAGCATTATAATAAATAAACAATCTTCCATTGCTCGCATAGTTGGGATGAAATGCAACTCCCAATAAACCTCGTTCATCAAAACCCGGACTCAATGTTACCATCCTGCTTGTAAGATCAATAAATGGTGTAGGCATTTTATTTCCACTTGCATCAAGCACCCATAGTGTTCCGCTCTGATCGATCACAACCAGGCGACCGGAATTATCAGGAATGGGTACGACGCCAATAGGCGACACAAACCCATCTTCTACCAATTGAAGATCCACGTTCTGTTTAAGTTTTGGCATCGCCGCAGTTGCTTCTTCTTCTGGCAATGATGTGGTTTCAGTTTTTTTACAGCCCGGTGTAATTAATGCTGTGCTGATCACCAGTATCATTCCACATGTTATAATAAGAATTCGGAAAGCTGCGCCATGCATGAAGATCCTTTTCATAACTAATAAATTTTAAGTATGATTAAAATTCTTAGTGGAATAAAAATGTGGCTTGCAAACAATAATGTTTGAATTTTCATTGGTGCGGACAAACAACATTTGGATCCGGGGCGGGACAAAAAAACATTAGCTGTCGATGTAACTTTTTTTTAATCGTGCAAATGCAAATGAGAGTTGTCTTATAAAAATATTTTGATCAACATTTTTTTTGAAAGAGTCATTTATAAAAATGTAAATCATACAGTGTAGAAAATTTTGCTCAAGAAAATTTCACGCAAAGTACGCAACGTAGTAGCGACTGCAGTTCGCTGCGTCGCATTTATCCGCGGCGTACGCAGCGAGAAATAAAAAAGCTTCTCAAAAAGAGAAGCTTCAATTATTCTATAAAAAGTATTCGATCCAACCCCTTAAGACAAAACCTTGTCTATTGCCTGGTTGACATTATCCAATGAAAATGGTTTTTCAAGAAAAACATCAGCACCATTTTCCATTGCAACATCACGGGCAGTGCCAAAACCCGATATCATGATGATTTTAATTTTCGGATACTTTTTCTTGACGTAAGAGATAAAGTCAACGCCATATCCATCTGGCAATTTGTTATCGAGAAAGATCAACGAAGGTTTATTCTTCTGGAGATATTCATCTGCATCCAAAAGATTGTTTACATAATCGGATTCAAATTTTCTGTCAGACAGAATAAGATCAAGTATAAGACACATCTCACCCTGATCTTCAACTACAAGCATTTTTTTTGCTTTTTCCTTTTTCGTCACGGTCATGTTTCGCATAAAAATGGATTTTAGTTAAGGTAAATGGTTACTGTTTTCAATCAGGGGGGATTACCGAAGGATAAAAATACTGCAATTTCTTGCCTCTATGAGCAGGTAAGGATGGAGGGCTAGGTATAAAAGAAATGTTTATTCTACTTATACTTCAACGAGTAAATACACCAGATAGTATATGGAAAATTGTGCATGTCTTATCGATGTTTCCACATTTCGGCAGCATGTGCAAATTTAAACGGGGAAAACATGTGGCAACATCAAAGTATTTATAAAATCAAGCATAATGAGGCCGGACGCAGGGAGTTTTTATCAAAATAAAAAGCTTCCCCAAATTAATGAGGAAGCCTCAATCCAATTAAACAAACAAAACTGATGAGATCAGCAGCTATTCCTTATTCCCTCTTATGAGTCTCACAAAACGGTAATAAAAAAAACTGCCAAATAAAATGAGAAGACACAATACCAGATATCTAGTTTTCATAGGCTGGATTTTACACAGTTGTTCTCACCAAAATAGTGCCTTTAAGTCCTCATATAAAAGAAAGAATACGATAAACGCAGTTTTCACTAGTAGAAAAAAAACTTAAACCGGAAACATACTTTGATAAACTTCCTGATAAAAATTCGTGACATGCAAATTTCTCGCAAAGGCGCAAAGAAAACGCAGTGATGCAAAGACACTCCGTTACCTGAAAACCTCTTTGCACCTTTGCGCCTTTACGTGAAATAAAAAAAGCTTCTCCAAAAAAAGAAGCTTCAAACATTTCATGCCAACATCAAACCTCAAACTTCAAACCTCAAACAACATTCTCGATCACCATCGCACTAGCCCCACCTCCCCCATTACAAATTCCCGCCGCACCATACTTAGCATTATTCGCTTTCAATACATTTATTAAAGTAACAATGATCCTTGCACCACTTGCACCAAGCGGATGACCAATAGAAACAGCGCCGCCATGCACATTCACTCTTGATGGCTCAAGTTTCATACGTTTTGTATTTTCAATACCCACCACAGCAAACGCTTCATTCAATTCCCAGTAAGAAATATCTTCCATCTTCAATCCTGCTTTAGCAACAGCTTTTGGAACAGCAAGCGAAGGTGTAGTCGTGAACCATTCAGGCGCCTGCTCAGCATCAGCATAAGAAAGAATTTTTGCGATAGGTTTTAATCCTAATGCATCTGCTTTTTCTTTACTCATCAATACCAATGCAGCAGCTCCATCATTCATGGTGCTTGCATTAGCAGCCGTAACTGTTCCTCCTTTTTCAAATGCAGGATTCAAAGAAGGTATCTTATCAAACTTTACATTATAAGGTTCTTCATCTTTTACAAATACAACAGGATCACCTTTGCGTTGCGGAATAACCACTGGTTCAATTTCATTATTGAATTTACCATTCTCCCATGCTGCCTGGCTGCGTTTATAACTTTCAATTGCAAATGCATCCTGTGCCTCGCGACTGATACCACAATCTCTTGCACACAACTCAGCGGCATTGCCCATTGCTTTGCCATCATACACATCTGTCAATCCATCTTTGGCAAGACCATCCACTGCAGTTACGTCACCATATTTATTTCCCCAGCGAAGTTTGGGATCATAAAAAGGAACATTGCTCATACTCTCCATGCCGCCGGCCACCACAATATCAGCATCGCCCAATAAAATAGATTGTGCTGCCTGTGCAATTGCTTTCATACCACTGGCGCAAACTTTATTTACAGTAGTACAATTCACTTCATTTGGCAATCCGGCAAATTTTGCAGCCTGTCTTGCAGGCGCCTGTCCAAGATTAGCCTGCAGCACACAACCCATCAATACATCCTGGATTTGTTCAGGCTTTACTCCAGCTTTTTGCAAGGCACCTTTAATAGCAATTGCGCCAAGCTGTGTAGCCGAAAGATCTTTTAATGAACCACCAAAACTTCCTATCGGGGTACGAACTGCAGAGATGATATATACTTCTTTAGCCATGCTTTGATTTTTAAATTTAGAACGCAAAGATAACAATTGTTAGTGTTCGGATAGTTGGGGCTGGTTATAGTTATGTAACCAGCTTTTGTGCTACTATAATATTTTGATTGCGTCGCACTCTTGGACATTCAGGAATTCTATTGAGCTATAATGACACAAACGAATTATTTGTATATTGATGATGTATCGTGCTTCAAAGGATTTACAAGATTTAACGTGAAAAAAACACTCAATAAAAAAAATGTTTCGGATCTGAAAAAGTTCATCGATGGACTTTCGCAACATAACGAATTAGTAATCCTTACAGGTTCATCACAACAGCTAGCTGCACTTCCCAAAAGTTTTTACAAAAAGTTTCTGACTCCGCACAAAGGTGAGCACTACTTTTTTCTTTTCAATGAACAAGAACCGGCAAGACACCAATTGGATCTGCAGCATATACAACTTTCGACCGGAGAATTACTGTTTGTCGTGCCCAATCAAATTCATACTTCCCCTCCGTTGAAAAAAGGAATAAAATTTTCGGCACTAAGTTTTGAACCACGGTGTCTTGCACTTCTTCCAAGACAATTCTCTTTTCTTATCGATCCGCTCAACAGGCAAACTATTTCCTTTGACAACGAATCAAGGCAAAGAGTGAAAATTCTTTTTCAAACATTGGGTCAACTGCTACATGCTGACAAAACACGGAATAATATTGATATAATACTTGTGTATATCAATGCTCTGTTAACTGAATTCGACAATGCTTATTTCAAAAACATCAACGCTAAACAAATTACTGGCAATAAAATTTCAAAATATACCCAGTTCAAAGTCATCATTGAGGCAGAATTCAAAAAACAACCTTCAGTAAATTCCATTGCCGAAAAATTACTCCTTTCACAAAATCAACTCTACGCTATCGTAAAAGAATTTTCAGGACAGTCGCCAAAAGAATATTTGATACAAAGGTCAATGCTCGAAGCACAACGAATTTTATTTTATGAAAAGTCTACAGCCAAAGAATTGGCATATGAATTAGGTTTTGCAGATCCAGACTATTTTTCACGACTTTTCAAAAAATATACCGGCAAAAACATAAGTAAGTTCCAAATCCACATTCAGGATTTGTCCAGACAAAAGTAGAATTAATGAAGTGAAGCCCATTTTGTTTTGCTGAGATTTGCATAACCAATATTCAACTATTTAAATCATTATAAAATGGAACCAGTAAAAAAAATAAGAAGAAAAATATTTCTCATTTTTTCAACCGTATTGTTTGGCCTTTCGTTTACTAATAATGCTTATGCCGGCACTTATGGCATCACTTCCGGGCGACTCGAATCCATATTGGCTGCAGTGGCGGGAATTATCAGTATTGTTATCGGGAGATCAGCTCTTCGTTCAATCAATCACCACAGTTCTGCAAAACAGAAATCAATGATTTCTTTAGCGCTTGGATTGATTTGTATAATTGCCAGCGGTATACATTTAGTCCGTTCGTACTCTGCTAATTTCGGCACTGGTTCCGGAAAAGCAGGAGCTATCGTGGCCCTTGTGTTGGGAGTGACCGGCATGGTGCTCGGTGGATTGGCTTTGTCTCGCTCTATGCGAAGAAATTCTAAAATATAAAATCAAAAAGAGTGAAGTTGTCGCGAATAAATGGAAGGCTCTATTAAAAAAATGGAATGAGAGTAAGGTGATAAGTCCAAACAATTAGCACTCTCTACTGTGTCTCTAGTGTTCTCATTCCGTCCGCCCGGGGTCTTGCCTGGAGAAAACCACATGAATAAAAAATGCTGATGGCAGACCCCGGGATACGATTCTATTCCTTATACCAATTCGTTTTCGTTGGCGGATTAATATACTATTCAATTCTATCCTGGATATTCATAAAAGCCTTTGCAATGGTTTCATCATCACCTTCAAATTGAAAATTCATTTTTGCTATCTTCCATTCGTTCGTCTATCCAATTTGCAAAAGCTGGCATTAAAATAGTGTGCATTTAATTGTTATAGGAAATGATATTTCCGAAATGGAAACTAAGAAATGGCTAAAAAGAAATCTTCCCCGCTAAAACCAGGTAGTAGCCTTAAGAAACTAAGTTTTCTAATTGGTAAATGGCATACTGAAGGTGAGATTTTACAAGGAGCCGCTAACTCTTCTAAAGAAATTAGGGGAATGGATACATACGAATGGATATCAGCAGGATTTTTCATACTTCATCGTGTGGATGTGTTTATGGGAAATGAAAGAACCGAAGCCATTGAAATTATTGGATACGATGAAAACCGAAGATCATATTTCATGAGTTCATTTGACAGTCATGGTGAATCTATCACAATGTATGCAGACTTGATAAAACCAGGTGTCTTAAAATTTGGAGATGATAAAATGCGGGCTAACCTTACCGTCAATAAAAATGGTAATTCTATGTTGGCAAAATGGGAGTTGTCAGAAAATGGAAAAACGTGGAAACCATGGATGGTACTTAAACTAAAAAAATAAACTTCTACCCCCTCGTTATTCGTAGTGTTCAATAAAATAAAAAATCAAATGAAAAAAATAATAGCAAATCTGGCAATGACATTTGACGGCTTCATTGAAGGGCCGGATGGCGAACTTGATTGGATCGTTAGAGATGGTGAGATCGATTTTGGCGACATCCTCAATGAGATATTGAGTGATAAAGACGTCATTTTCTATGGTCGGATAAGTTATGATAAATGGGGAAATTCACAACCCGATGAAAATGCCAGTCCAAAAATTAAAGAGGCATATAAACTAATGCATAGTAAGCAGAAGTATGTTTTTTCAAAGACAAAAACCGGCGATAAAACAAAAGCAATATTTATCAGTACGGATATTGAAGAAAGAGTGCTGGAAATTAAAAGACAACCGGGAAAAAACATTTGGCTTTATGGTGGAGCAAAGCTTACGACAACTCTTCTCAATTTAGACCTGGTTGATGAGTTTAGACTCGCAATTCATCTTGTTATATTAGGAAAAGGCAAGGAGCTTTTTCAAAATATTGAAGACCGGCATAAATTAAAACTAATCGACGTAAAAGGTTACAAATCGGGAGTGATGCTGGTAAAATATCAAACTGATAGAACAGCGAACTCTCCTTCTTCGTAGTGTTCACTAAAATAAAAAATCTTCAATGTTATCCTGTCCCGATATGTAATAAGCTAAAGTTTTGCACCGGCTAAAACAAATGATTTCAAAAATTCCTTTGCATAAGGAGAAACCCAAATATCACCATTGCCGAGAGGATATGGAGCACTTAGCATATCGCTATTTGCCATTAGTACAAAAGACATTTTTTTAGCAGGTACTCTTAATATCAATGATGACATGCCTGTCCAATATCCATAATGCCAGGTGAACTCCACTCCTTCCCTTTGCTGAATAAACCAGCCCAATCCATACGGAAGTGTTTCGCCATCATTGGAGATCATCGGTGAAAACACTTTTAGTTTCAGCTCATCTGTCAGTAACTGGTTACCATCATACGCTGCAGCATATTTCAGCATATCATCTATATTGGAGATCATACCGGCTGCTGTACTGTAATTTTTCGGATAGTCAACAGCTTGAGTTCCGTTTGAACTATATCCCTGTGCTATATTTTGCTTTAATGTTGTTGTATCAAACCCATCCAATGCAGCCAATTTCATATCACCGGGAGCCGTATTTTGTAATCCAAGCGGTTGCATGATCCTTTCCGCTGCAAGTTGATGAAAGGTTTTACCTGTAGCAATTTGTATCACATTTGACAGCAACGAGAATCTGTCACCATTATATTTATAATGACTACCCGGTATCCCTTCGGAAGTATGGGTCAACAAATGTATCACACGGACCGGACCATTTTCAGACAGGCTGACTCCATAATCAGCAACGGGGACATTCAAATCGATTTTGTTTTCTTTTACAAGTTGTATAATAACTGTTGAAGCTAATGTTTTAGTAAGAGAAGCAAGATGAAATATAGTAGCGTTAGTAACTGGCTTTTGCTGAGCCATGTTTTCATAGCCATAATTCTTTGTCCAGATCACCTGTCCATCCTTCACAATACCAGCCACCATTCCGGGAATATTTGAATTCTTTCGAAGGTTATCCAGTCTTGCTTCGAAATCTGAAATGGTGGTAGCAGAAACAGGATCAGGGGTCGATTCCTTTTTGCATGTTGTAAATCCTGTTAACACTACCATGATGACAATTGCAATAAGTATGTTTCTTCTAAAATAAGTATGTGGCATAAGAAAGTGTGAACGGGTATTATCATTAAAAGGTAGCCTTATTAAACCGCAATAGGGTGATTAGCCTGGCGGGAATTGACAACATTAACATATAACGCAAGAAAGACGTCCGTCCGCCCGGAATCTTGCCCAGAGCAAACACAAAAATAAAAATGTTGAAGGCAGACCCCGGACTATAAGGTTATTCAGAATACTCAACTTTTGGACACAAAAAAAAATGATAAATTTCTTAACTTACATCTGCAAACTAACTAACCTCGACTTTATGGCCAGGTTTTCAAAATTGATGTTAACTATCGCCACTTACTCATTAATCGTTTCTCTTATTTCACTTATTATTGGTCTTTTAAGTAAAGAAGATGGCGCAGTTCAATCGATATCCTCCGGTATTACACTATATGGAACAATCATTACTATTTACGTTCTATTATTTCATCTGCTCGTTGTGTTCATTTATTTTATAATTAAGTTTTCTAAACTCATATTAACTATCGCCACTTACTCACTGATCGTTTCGCTTATTTCAATTATTATTGGCTTTTTAAGTAAAGAAGAAGGCACAGTTCAAGTGATATCCTCCGGTATTACAATATATGGCACAATCATTACTATTTACCTTCTATTATTTCATCTGCTCGCTGTGCTAATTTCTTTCATAATTAAAAATATCAAGAAACAGGACAATAGATAATTTACTCCTGCTGTGGGTAGTGATCCCCATCGTTCTTCGTAGTGTTCAATAAAATAAAAAATCTTCAATCGTTTTTCTGAGTTAGTAACTATAACTGGTAAAAATTTATTGATCGGACATTGTTGTATTTAACGTTGACCTAACTAAAAATCTAATTATGAAAAAGAAACCTGTTGATGACAAAAGCGATAATTATGATCTCTGAAGAAAATCATAATACTTCATTACATGTTTAAGAAGACCATCACGTCTTAGTTTTAATTTTTCGATGAGCTCATTGCCGCGAATAGCAAATATTTCCGGCGGTTGTTTTTTGAGAGCTGATACTATCACGCTGTCGGAGACATTTTTCTGAAATTCTTTTATGATCGTTTCCCAATCTTCTTTTTTTAGTGGGCTGGTAATTTGTTTATCCAATTCTTTTGTCTTTTTACCTAACTTATTTATGCCGCGGCCACTTTTATTAAACTTGTTGATATGCGGCATAGCAAATAATGAAACAAGTTTTACCAGCAGTCCATTTGACCTGTAGAATGCCTGGTCACGATCTTTTGGCACTACATAGAATGCAATACCGGAATCGGTTTTTTGCTCTATCCAACTCCACTGGTTCTCATGCCTGTCCCAATCGGCGATGAGCCAATCAACGAGTCGTGCTTTTAAGTATTCTTTTGGATGAACATAGTATTGTTTGTCCGATTTCAACTTTTCCAGCATTTCATCTGTTGTGATCCCTTTTTGTGGTTGCGGCTGGCTATTTACAAGGATGAA
>Ga0193740_1000314_pt1 | contig 13847 bp, 11 predicted proteins | sample L2s1metaG_FD_145072 | JGI IMG/M metagenome (GOLD analysis project Ga0193740, IMG submission 145072) | Soil microbial communities from a riparian zone of the East river system, Colorado, United States - L2s1 | ecosystem: Environmental > Terrestrial > Soil > Riparian zone | place: USA: East River... | reverse complement strand
GCGACGAACGATCTCATCGGTTACGGAAGATTTTCCTGCACCACCAGTTCCGGTTATTCCCAAGACAGGTATTGTTTTGACTCCTGACTCCTGACTCCTGACTTCCAACTGCATGCCATTCTCGGCATTCGTGATCTCTCTTGCGATCGCTCTTACATCTTTTGCCTCTTCTAATTTCAATGGCGTTTTATAATCTGCCTTTCCATTTAATTGTATATCACATTGCATGATCACATCTTCTATCATACCCTCCAACCCCATCTTTCTTCCATCATCAGGCGAATAAATTTTTGTGATGCCATACTTATGCAGGTCATCTATCTCTTCAGGTAAAATAGTTCCACCTCCTCCGCCAAAGATCTTTATATGCCCACAACCATTTTCATCTAACAGATCTTTCATGTATTTAAAAAATTCCACATGTCCCCCCTGGTAACTTGTGATCGCTATTCCCTGTACATCTTCTTCAATTGCTGCTTCCACAATTTCTTTTACCGAACGGTTATGACCAAGATGAATGATCTCTGCTCCTTTTGATTGCATGATGCGGCGCATAATATTAATAGCAACATCATGCCCGTCAAATAGCGAAGCCGCTGTAACGATCCTGACTTTGTTTTTTAGAGTGTACGCCATCACTACAAAAATAGATGAAAAAGCTAATGCCTGTTAGTGATGCAAGCTATTGATTTCAAACTCCTCCAAAAGCAATCCTTTCAAAGGTTTGAACGGGGTTTATTACATTTGCTGCATGCAGCATATTATCGAATCTACACTTGAACTTTATAAAAAATGGCGTGGCAAAGAAGCTGCTTCGATCGATGTATTGCCACGATCAGGCAGCGAGAGAAGATATTTTCGTATTCATGAACAGGATGGATCCACTATTATTGGTACTTACGGTGCCAATATAAAAGAGAATGAAACCTTTTTTTATTTTTCTGAAACCTTTTTTGACAAACAATTACCTGTGGCAAATATCCTTGCTATAAGTGATGATCGAATGTTTTACCTGCAAGAAGATTTTGGTGATATATCGTTGATCGATCGATTAGAATCAGAAGGTTATACTGAAGAAATTTATGGGCTCTTTCAAAAAAGTTTACAAACACTTGCCAAACTTCATGTAAAAGGCGACAAGGAACTTGACTATGATCGTTGTCTTACTAATACAGAATTTGGAAGACAGGCAATCGTGGCCGACCTACTTTATTTCAAATATTATTTTCTCGATGCATTAAGAAAGCCATACGATAAACAAAAACTAATTGATGATTTTGAAGCATTGAGCAATTATCTAACTCACACCGAATACAAATATTTTATGTTCCGTGATTTTCAGAGCAGGAACATAATGGTGAAAAAAGATAACTCCATACATTTTATCGATTACCAGGGCGGAATGAAAGGCGCCCCACAATATGATGTGGCAAGTATGCTTTGGCAGGCAAGAGCAAATCTTTCAGATGAATGGAAAGAAAAATTATTGAATGATTATATCAGTGCGTTGGAAAAAATAGTTGATTCAAAGATCAACAAGGGAACTTTCAAAAGCCAGTACAATGGCTATGTAATGATACGTTTGTTGCAGGTTCTCGGTGCTTATGGTTTTCGTGGATTGTTTGAGCGTAAAGCGCATTTTTTAACAAGCATTCCTTTGGCATTAACTAACTTAAAATGGTTTATCAATAACCAAAGTTTTGGTATTTCATTACCTGAATTTAAAAGAGTGCTTGACATTTGCGTTGATGATGAGATTATTCAGCAGTTCACACCATTGCAGGCAACAGAAAAAACTCCGTTAACAGTTAAGATCAATAGTTTTTCCTATAAAAAAGGATTGCCCGAAGATAATAGCGGAAATGGTGGCGGCTTTGTTTTTGATTGCCGCGGTATTTTGAACCCGGGAAGGATCGAAGAATTTAAATCACAAACCGGTCGTGACAAATCTGTGAAAGATTTTTTGGAACAACAAACCAAAATGGCTGAGTTTCTCAACAGTGTTTTTGATATTGTTGATATAACTGTAGAAGATTATTTGAAAAGAGATTTTGAAAGTTTAATGATCAGTTTCGGCTGCACAGGCGGGCAACATCGTAGTGTATATGCAGCCGATGCGCTGGCAAGACATTTAAAAAATAAGTTTAAAGTAAAAATTGAATTGAAGCATCTCATCCAGGATGAAAAGAATTGGATCAATAAAATAGATAAGTAGTCATTTATTATGCAGGCAATGATTTTTTCCGCCGGACTCGGCACAAGATTCAAACCATGGACTGATTCACATCCAAAAGCTCTAGCAATTGTGAATGGTAAGTCATTGCTGCAAAGAAATATTGAATACTTACAACAATACGGAATTAAAGATGTTGTTGTCAATGTTCATCATTTCGCCGATCAGCTTATTGAAACAATCATAAAAAGCAAAGGATGGGGAAGCAAGATCACCATCAGTGATGAAAGAGATGAGTTACTTGAAACAGGTGGAGGATTGTTAAAAGCAAAAGAATTTTTTATTCCCGGAGAAAAATTTATAACCTGCAACGCTGATATTCTCACCGATCTTGATATTAATAAGCTGATCTCCTTTCATACAGAAAAAAAAGCTTTGATCAGTTTCGGAGTTACACAAAGAAAAACTTCCCGTTACCTTTTATTTGATGAAAATGACCGGCTTTGTGGCTGGCGAAATGCAACAACAGGAGAAGATAAAATATCAATTTCAAAGTCTCAGTACCGCGAAAAAGCATACAGTTGTGTTGTTGTTTTTGAATACGATGTTTTCAGACTAATGGAAGAAAAAGGATTCTTAGGAAAATTTTCACTTATTGATGTATACCTGGCACTAGCGGCTGAGCATCTCATTGTTGGCTTTGACCATACTGGCGACAGATTTGTAGACGTTGGGAAACCCGAAAGCATTATCATAGCAGAATCAGTTTTCGCATGACGATGCGTAAGGTTTTTTGAACGGTACATTCATTCTTATCTATTTAAATTATATTACGGGCCGATTTTAAAAATTATTTCAATGAAGAAACTATTTATTGGATCTATCTTATCGTTAATTGTTATTACGCAATATGCACAGGTAACAAAATATGATAGTAAGGAATCATTCTATCCGCAGTTTTATCCTTATCCCGGAAATGATTATCGAAGTGCCAGTGGAGAGCCCGGTCCTAAATACTGGCAGAATCGTTCCGATTACAAGATCAATGCAACACTTGATACGGGTTCTCACAAAGTAAGTGGTGATGTTGAAATTACCTACACCAATAACAGTCCGGATAATTTAAAATTTTTGTGGTTGCAGCTCGACCAGAATATATATCGTGAAGATTCCCGTGGTTCAGCCACAACAACACAAGCCGGTGGTCGCTGGGCAAATACAAAATTTACTGAAGGAGAAATAATAAAATCTATAAGCATTGATGGAGGCAAAGCATACACTCCAAAATATACTGTTACAGATACCCGGATGCAGGTTTGGTTAAACGATGCGCTAAAAGCATCAGGTAATAAACTAAAACTAAAAATTGCATTTGAATTCACAGTTCCTGAATATGGCACTGACAGGATGGGAAGATTAAAAACAAAAAATGGGATTGTATATGAAGTAGCACAATGGTTTCCCCGCTTATGTGTTTATGATGATATCCAGGGATGGAACACGTTACCGTATATCGGTCAAGGAGAGTTTTACCTTGAGTATGGGGATTTAGAATATACCCTCACTGCACCTTCGGATTTGATTATTGTTGGTTCAGGAGATCTATTAAATCCACAGGATTGCTACACAGCAGACCAGCAAAAAAGATGGGCTGAAGCAAAGAACAGTGATAAAACTGTTACTATACGTGGCGAAAAAGAAATAAAGGAAGCATCATCAAGACCCAATAAACCAAGTTGCACCTGGAAATTTAAAATTGCCAATGCAAGAGATGTGGCATGGGGTGCATCAAAAGCATTTGTACTGGATGCAGCAAAAATTAATTTACCAAGCGGTAAAAAATCAATGGCCATCAGCGCTTATCCTGTTGAAAGTATAAAAAGAAATGGATGGCAACGCAGTACTGAGTTTGTAAAAGGTTCCATCGAACATTATTCAAAAAAGTGGTTTGAATATCCTTATTCTGCTGCTACAAATGTGGCAGGTATAGTTGGGGGTATGGAATATCCAGGTATTGTTTTTTGTGGTTACAGTGCAAGTGGGGAAGGTTTATGGGGAGTTACCGATCATGAGTTTGGTCACACCTGGTTCCCGATGATCGTTGGCAACAATGAAAGAAAATATGCTTGGATGGATGAGGGCTTTAATACATTTATTAATGGTCTTTCAACCGAAAACTTTAATAAAGGTGAGTTTGCTTCTTCTTTTCCCGTGGGTGATGCCGCAAATTATGTTTTCAGGGATGAGTTGGATGGTTTATTCAATGCACCTGATGTGATCGGGCAAAATGATCTTGGGAATGCAGCCTATGGCAAACCTGCCATTATGCTGAGCGTATTGCGTGATGTGGTCCTCGGAGAAGAAAGATTTGATGCAGCATTCCGTGAATATGTAAATCGTTGGGCTTTTAAACATCCCACTCCATGGGATTTCTTTCATTCTATGGAAAATGTTTCAGGCGAAGACCTTGGTTGGTTTTGGCGTGCATGGGTGTTGAATACATGGAAACTTGATCAGTCAGTAAAAGATGTAAAATATATACGCAATGATCCGGCAAACGGCATTAATATCACGGTTGATAATTTGGAAAAAATGGCAATGCCGGTTCTTATACAGATAAAAGAAGAGAATGGAAAGATTCATGATCTTAAGCTTCCTGTAGAAATTTGGCAGCGTGGTTCTTCATGGACATTTCATGTAAACACAACTAGTAATGTAACTGATGTTATCCTGGATCCAGATAAAAAATTACCAGATGTCAATCGCAGCAATAATAAAATGAAAGAAAAACCTTTTTAAAATTTAACCCTCCTGAACGGAGGGTTTTTTTATAATTTGCAATTAGAATGCATCCCATCAGTTGCTGCATTATCATAAATCTCAAAAAACATTTTTATGACAACAGAACAAATAATGAAAGAACTTGAAAGGAAAGGTTCTGAATCAATAAGGAAGATCTTCCTGAATCATGGCGCCAAAGGACCAATGTTTGGTGTAAAAGTTGGAGACCTGAAAGTGATACAGAAAAAAGTAAAGAAAGATCATCAACTGGCAATGGAACTTTTTGCTACGGGTATTTATGATGCAATGTACCTGGCGGGACTGATCGCAGATGAATCTAAAATGAGTAAAAAGGACATTCAGCAATGGGCTGAAAAATCTCCCAGCCATGGGATCAGTGAATATACGGTCGCATGGGTTGCTGCAGAAAGTGATTATGGCTGGGAACTCGGAATGAAGTGGATAGACTCACCAAAGGAAACAATTGCTTCTTCTGGTTGGAACACTTTATCAGGTGTTATTGCAATGAAGCCCGATAATGAGCTGGACATCGCACTGATCAAAAAACTATTACAAAGAATTGTAAAAGAAATTCATTCTGCTCCAAACCGTGTTCGTTACACAATGAACGGATTTGTGATCGGTGTTGGTGGTTATATAAAAGAATTGACAAAAGAAGCGATCGAAGTTTCAAAAAAAATAGGAGATGTCTATGTTGATATGGGAGACGCAGCCTGCAAGGTTCCATCTGCGCCAGACTATATTAAAAAGATGGAAGCAAGAGGATCTATAGGTAAGAAAAAGAAAACAGTGAAGTGCTGAACGAAAATTTATCAACGAAGTAATGATTCTAATTTTTCAAGTGTTGTTTCTTCCAGCAATACTCTTTGTTTATGAATGTTCCATTTCACCAGTGAAATTTTTTCATGCGTTATTTCGATCCCTGTAATATCTCCATCACGAAAACAACAACAGCCAGAATTAAAATAGGATGGTTTCAGTGTAAGATATTGTGCCGGGGTTGTTTTATAATCCCGTCCTCGTCTTTTTATCTCTTGTTCAACTTGGTTTGCTTCGTCAGTTCGATTCGCTTTGACAGCATCACCTAATTTTTTATACAATCTTTCAGGATGCGTAAGAGATTCAAAGACCGGCTGGTGGGTATGTCCAGTAATTAAAACAAGGCTTTTATATTTTGCCGACCATTCATACATTATAAGATTATGAGACGTTTTCAGATCTTCATCATAAGCAGGTGTATTGAAATTTATTCTTAAATAAGACTGGAGCGGTGCCCAAATGTTTGCTACAAAAAATTTACTGAACCAATTACCATCACTGCTGGCATCGCCCTGGTGACCGTGAGTGAGAAAAATTGTTATGGGGCAGTTGGCAATGGGTAAAGCTTCTTCATCACTATTTGGTTTTTTTTGAAGAAGTGAAAAGGGATTGCTGACAGTTTTCTTTAGCCTGGCGTTTTCTTTATTGTCCTTCTCCAAAATAACTCCTTCAAACACCCGAAGTTTCTTTCCATAGATCGCCTTTAATTGTTGAGATGCGATCGGACTGTTATCCCAATAAAGATCATGGTTGCCGAAAACTTTGAAGAATCTGTCCTTTAATATAAATCTTTTCTCCGCTTCAAAAGTTATAGCATTATTCTTCTTTACCTGGTTTAATGTATTTTCCCAAAGCTCCTCGCTGTCGCCAAGGCTGATGTATTGAAATTTATTTTCAAAATAATAGTCAAGGGCAGCGAGATAACTTGTTTCTGCTTTCATAAAATCATCTGCGCCGTTTTTTGCTCCACGATGATGATCAGAAAAAACAATGATGCGGCTATTTTCTTTAAGATCAAGAATAGCTCCTTTCTTTCCTGGCTCTTCTTTAATATTTCTGAACAAATCTGAAAGTGCCTTGAAGATCCTGTATCGCTCAGGTCGTGATGTAAATTTTCTTGAGAACCATAAGATCGGTCTCAATAAAATTATTTGTACTAACCGGCGCATGAGTTTACAATAATTGATGATTAGCGATAAGAACCTTGAAGAGTGCGACGCAACTAAAGCTTAATAGATATTCAGTTGCTGACTTCAAAGAATAGCTTACAAAAAAATAATACTCAATCCCTATTTTGATTTTCAACCTAAGTCTCTCCGCCTAAGGCGGAGGACAGGGGGTTTATTTTACAGCGATCATACTGATCTCCACATTGACAAATTTTGGCAATGCCGACACTTGTACAGTTTCTCTTGCAGGGAAACTGCCATTGCTGTCAAAATATTTTCCATAGACCTCATTGATCTCCGAAAAACGATTCATGTCGGTAATAAAAATTGTTGTCTTTACTATGTTGTGAAAAGTCATATCTGCTGCCGTTAGTATTGAACGCAGGTTATGCATCACCTGGTGGGTTTCTTGTTGAATATCCTGGTTTTTCAATGCACCAGTGGGCGGATCGATGCAAATTTGACCGGAAATAAAAAGCATATCGCCGGCGAGGATGGCCTGGTTATAAGGCCCAATGGGAGCTGGCGCTGATGTTGTATTGATAATTTGTTTTTCCATTCATTTTATTTAAGGATAACGAATTTAGGTTTATGCCCTTTCTTTGCAAAAAATAATGTATGCGGCTGGTGGTATTGACAAATGAACAATTAAAAGAGGAACTTTTATCGAACGGAATAAGTGATGATTGTGAAATTGATTGGATCAGTTCTCCAAAAGAGCTTCTGTCACATAAGGATGCAGATTCCGTAATTGACCTGTTGTTTGAATATAACGCCTATGATGTTTCGCATTTAAATAATCATTTAACGAAGCCGGTTTTTGTGAATTCAATGAATAAAACGATCGATGAAATTGGATTGCCTGTTATTCGCATAAATGCCTGGCCAGGCTTTTTAAAAAGAAATATTGCTGAAGTAAGTGGTACTGATGAGGCAAATAAAAATAAAGCAGAAAAAATTTTGAGCTTATTAAACAGGAAACCGGAATGGGTTCCCGATGTAAAAGGCTTTATTTCTCCAAGGATCGCAAGCATGATAATTAATGAAGCGTATTTTACTTTAGAAGAAAATGTAAGTACAAAAGAAGATATCGATATCGCAATGAAGCTGGGAACAAATTATCCGTATGGACCTTTTGAATGGAGTAAAAAAATTGGTTTAAAAAACATCGCTGACTTGCTCAAAGAATTATTTATAATTGAAAAAAGATACCAGCCGGCAGCTCTTTTATTAAAAGAAGCATCCGAACAATAATGGCACTGATATTAAATATTGATACGGCAGTTGATGTTGCATCCTTGTGTCTTGCAAAAGATGGAAAGGATTTATCTGTTGCTAAAAACGAAAGTCAAAAAGATCATGCCTCTTGGCTTCATATTGGCATTAAAGAAATTTTTGAAAAAAATAATTTGGAGTTAGGATCGGTTGATGCTATTGCCGTAACCGGCGGTCCTGGTTCATATACTGGTTTAAGAATTGGAATGGCATCAGCAAAAGGAATCTGTTTTGCATTAAATAAACCTTTGATCAGCCTGAATACTTTATTGGTAATGGCAAATGCTGCTAAGGATGAAAGTGCAGATCTGCTTTGCCCAATGATCGATGCAAGACGAATGGAGGTATTTACAGCGATCTATACAAAAGAACTGGAGATTGTAAAAGACCCGGCAGCAATTACATTGAATGAAAATAGTTTTGCTGAATATCTTTCAAGTAACAGTATTTGTTTTTTTGGAAATGGCAGCAATAAGTTACAGGCAATAGAAAAAAGCTCACAGGCATTTTTCAGCCATATAAAAACGGATGCTTCATCAATGATCTCATTATCTGAAAAAAGCTTTGTAGAAAAAAAATTCGCTGATCTTGCCTACGCTGAACCATTATACCTGAAAGAATTTTATACGCCGGCAAAACGACCATTTACCAAATGAAAGCTAAATTTGTTCAAAGGACTCCTTTGGAGCCTACTCTTAACGCCTAACCAACTGACATGAACAGTTATTTACATACCATTATTCCGGCAACGGCATCGGAACCCGAATTAAAAATTGATACACTTGATATCAAGAAAGCCGCGATCATTCTTCGGGCTGTCAATCATAAACTCAGACAAATAATTCTAAAATATATTGGAGAAAAAGGCCAGGTAACGGTAACGGAAATTTTCGAGCATTTGCTGCTTGAACAAGCTGTGGCATCACAGCAGCTTGCTATATTGAGAAGGACGGGCTTTGTAAAAACCAAAAGAGAAGGAAAATTCATTTATTATTCGGTAAGCAGGCAAAGATTGCTGGATCTCAAAGTGTTTGTGAGCAATCTATTAGAACCATAAGTATTGATTCTTGTTAATATTTTAGGTTACTTTCATAGCATCTTTTATCTCAATTATCTTTGCATTTAAACTAATGAATATGTTTATCGAACAACTATATACTGGCTGCCTGAGCGAAGCTGCTTATTATATTGAAAGTGAAGGCGAGGCTGCAATTATTGATCCATTACGTGATATAGATGAATACCTCCACCTTGCCAATGAACGCAAAACAAAGATCAAATATATTTTTGAAACACATTTTCATGCTGACTTTGTCAGCGGTCATATCGATCTTGGTAAAGTAACAGGAGCACCAATCGTTTATGGACCAAAGACTGAAACAAAATTTCCTGTGCTTGTAGCAAAGGATAGTGAGAAATTTTCAATTGGTAAAATCACAATTGAAGTTTTACATACTCCGGGTCATACACTCGAATCTTCCTGTTATTTATTAAAAGACGAGAACGGTAAGGACCATTGTGTTTTTACAGGCGATACTTTATTTGTTGGTGATGTTGGCCGCCCTGATCTTGCCCAAAAAGGTGCAGAGCTGACCATGGAGGATCTCGCCGGTATGATGTATGACAGCATTCATAATAAATTATTTCCTTTAGCTGATGATGTGATCGTTTATCCTGCTCATGGCGCGGGTAGTGCCTGTGGTAAAAGTTTGGGCAAGGAAACGTTTAGCACCATTGGTGAACAGAAAAAACATAACTACGCATTAGAAGCAAAGACAAAAGAAGAATTTATCAAAGTTGTTACCGATGGCATTGCCGCACCTCCACAATATTTCCCGATCAATGCACAAATAAATAAAGAGGGGTATGAAAGCCTGGATGAAGTGCTTGAACAAGGATTAAAAAGTTTACCTGTTAAGGAATTTAAGAGTTTGATAAATGATGATAGTATTGTTCTTGATACCAGGCCTGAAACAGAATTTGTAAAGGGATTTGTTCCCGGTTCCGTTAATATTGGTTTAAATGGACGTTTTGCCGAATGGGCCGGTAGTCTTTTACCATTTGATAAAACGATACTTCTTGTCACTGATCCCGGCAAAGAAAAAGAAACCATCATTCGATTAGCAAGAGTTGGATTTGAAAAAATTGATGGTCATTTGCAAGGAGGATTTGAAGAATGGAAAAAAACGGGAGAAAAAGCAGATATGATCGTTGAAGTGGAAGCTGATGAACTAATGATGGACAAGGAGTTTGATGAAAATCTGATCGTTCTTGATGTAAGAAAAGAAAATGAATTTGCTGAGGGTCATTTAGCTGGTGCGATGAATTTACCACTTAATGAAATGATCGACCCCGGAACGATGGCAAATATTGAAGATGGACATAACCTTTATGTTCATTGTGCCGGTGGTTATCGCAGTGTTATTGCCTGTTCATTATTAAAACGCCAGGGCATACATAATCTTCGCAATATTTCTGGCGGATGGAATTCACTTAAACAACAAGAAAAAGTTGAGGTAGTGAAAGAGAAGAGTGTATTGAATTAGTTTATTCTTTATAATTTTTGTCAAAGAGCTGACTCACATCAGCTCTTTTTTAATTTCCTAATAAAAAGTTAACGTCCTTATATTTTAACCACTCGTCAAGCACGTAATACCATTCAACTAATTGATTAGGATTGCTTCTGTTTGCGCCATTATTTTTACTCTACGAAAATTTTAGTATTCATAACATTTAAGCTGTAACAAATCTCAATTTCAGTTCGTTGTAAGGCATAACTGTATAACCATGAACCACAAAACCAACTTGTCCATCGCGGGCATGCTATTGCTTACTTTGTTTGTAAATGCACAGACAGTTTCCCGAAAAGAATTACCGGCTAAAAGAACTACGCAAGCTGTAAAGATCGATGGCTTGATAACTGATGCAGCATGGAAAGATGCAACATTGATGACTGATCTCGTTGAATTTCGCCCCAAGATGGGAGCAGTTGAAGCTCATGATGTAAGAACAGAGGCTTATTTGATGTATAATGATGAAGGGATTTTTTTTGGCGGCTATTGTTATGAAAGAACAAAAGATAGCATAGCAAGAGAATTATCAGGTCGTGATGGCTTTGGTGCTAATGATTATATAGGAATTATTTTCGATACATACTTTGACAAACTGAATGGCTTTGAATATTTCGTTACTCCATTGAATGAACAATGGGATGCGAAAATGTCGCCCGGTGGAGACAATGGCGGTGAAGATTTTACATGGAATGCAGTTTGGAAAAGCGGTGCTGTGATACACAATGATGGCTGGAGTTTTGAAATGTTCATTCCCTATTCTGCTATACGTTTTGGAAAAAAAGATATTCAAAACTGGGGAATGAATATCACCCGCCGTCGCAGAAAAACTGAGCAACAATCTACCTGGAACCCGATCGATATTAATGTCAATGGCTTTCTTACCCAAGAAGGTTTGTGGACCGGCATTACAAATATCAAACCGCCATTGCGGTTACAATTCTCACCTTACTTTTCTACTTATGTAAATCATTATCCTCATAATAAGCCCGGTATTGAAAATACCACAACCAGTTTTAATGGAGGAATGGATGTTAAATATGGCATCAACCAGGCTTTTACACTTGATGTTACATTGATCCCTGACTTTGGACAAGTGCAAAGTGATAACCATGTGCTGAACCTTACGCCATTTGAAGTAAAATACAATGAGAACAGACCATTTTTTACAGAGGGCACCGAGCTATTCAGTAAGGGAAATTTATTTTATTCAAGAAGGATTGGAGGTACTCCAATGTATTTTGACCAGATAAAATATAACCCGCCTGCTGGCAATACTGTAATTACAAATCCTACGGAATCTAAACTTATCAATGCCTCAAAGATCTCAGGTAGAACACAAAAAGGATTGGGTATTGGTTTTTTAAATGCTGTTACAAAGGCACAATACGCTACACTTGAAGATGTAAATACCAAAGAACAGTGGGAATATGAAACTAACCCGCTTACCAACTACAATATTTTTGTTTTGAATCAAAGCCTGAAACACAACTCAAGCGTATCACTTGTTAATACCAACACATGGAGAAGCGGACCTGACTATGATGCAAACGTAACTGCAGGACTTTTTGATTTCAATGACAAGAAAAATATGTGGAATGTAGGCGGTAAAGCTGCCGTAAGTACCCTGGTGGGTTATGAACCAAATGGCGATTCAAAAACAGGGTATAGTCAACAACTATATTTAGGAAAAATCAGCGGCAGATTCAACTTTAATGTATCGCAAGAACTGACAGATACAAAATTCAGCAGCAATGACCTTGGTTACTTTACGAACAATAATTTCCTGGATCATAATGCATGGGTTGGTTACAGGTGGACAAAACCAAAAAACTGGTACAACAGGATTGGCATAAATTTCAATTTCAGCTTAAGCCATTTATTTACGCCTATCGGGACTATTGAGGAAAAATATCAACGATCAAATTTTAATTTCAATGGGCATGTTCAAACCAAAAAATTACTATGGTTTGGCTCTTTCTGGAACTATACTCCATACCAAAATGATTTTTATGAACCGCGTAATTATGGCTGGTTTTTCCGAAGAGGTTCAAGTCTTGGAGGCGGTGCATGGTTCGAGACTAACTATGCAAAAAAATATTCTGCCTATTTTGAAGCGGCAGCTCGTAAATATTTTAATTTCTATGATCAAACTGCGGTGGATCTTCTATACAATCAGAATTATCGTTTTAGCAATAAATTCTCATTATCATATCGTATCAATTATCAACCTCGCTTTAATAATATGGGTTATGCATGGTCAGATCCAACTCAAATAATTTTTGGACGAAGAAAGGTAAACACCTTCGAGAACATTCTCGGCGGCAAATATAATTTCAATAACATGATGGGTGTTACTTTACGAGTCAGGCATTATTACAGCAGCGTTTATAACAAAGAATTTTTCACGTTGCAACAAGATGGATTACTGAAACCCAATTCTTCCTTCAATCAAAATGTGGATCAAAATGCAAATTTCTTTAATGTGGATATGGTGTACACATGGCAATTTGCTCCCGGTAGTTTTATAAATGTGGTTTGGAAAAATGCAGTGTATAATTATACCGATATAGTTGAAGAGAGTTATATCAAAAACTTAGGCAATACAATTGAAGCCGATCAGAATAATAATATTTCACTTAAAGTGATCTATTTCCTGGATTATCTCCAGTTGAAAAGGAAAAAGACTAAAAGCTAGTAGTTTTGTGTAGTGATGAAAAACAGCCCCTGCTTTCTAGTGGGGGCTCTTTAATTTATGATCTCCCCATATTCTGGCTTCCATTCCCATTTCCAGCGACGATGGCTCCATAGCCACATTTCAGGATATTCCCCTATAAAATTACCTAGGAATGTAGCATATTTTTTTGTGAGCTCTCCCTGTTGAGTAGTTGCCGGATACTCTTCTCCCATTTCAAAGAAGATCTTATAATAACCCCGTTTAAGCTTTATAATTTTACAAAAAACAACCGGGGTATTTCCTCTTCTTGCTCCACTCTCCGGGCCTTTAACAAAGGGTGTCGGCTTTCCGAAAAAATTCAG
>Ga0193740_1000313_pt1 | contig 13862 bp, 12 predicted proteins | sample L2s1metaG_FD_145072 | JGI IMG/M metagenome (GOLD analysis project Ga0193740, IMG submission 145072) | Soil microbial communities from a riparian zone of the East river system, Colorado, United States - L2s1 | ecosystem: Environmental > Terrestrial > Soil > Riparian zone | place: USA: East River... | reverse complement strand
ACCCTTTGCAATACCTAAAGCCAGTGAAGCAATAGAAATCCTTCCTCCATCCAGCACAGCCAATGCCTGTTTAAATCCGTCGCCTACCTTACCTAAACGATTCGCATCAGGTATTACACAATTTTCAAAGATCATTTCAGCAGTTTCACTGGCTCTCATCCCTAGCTTATTTTCCTTTTTGCCACCACTGAAACCAGGAGTACCTCTTTCAATAATAAATGCCGTTGCATTATTTTTTGAACGAGGCTCGCCGGTCCTGCAAATCACCACTGCTACATCGCCACTCTTTCCATGTGTAATCCAGTTTTTGGTTCCACTGATGATCCAATTATCGCCATCACGAACGGCTGTGCATTTCATATTACCTGCATCGCTCCCGGTGTTTGGCTCTGTCAGGCCCCAGGCACCGATCCATTCAGCTGTGGCCAGTTTTGGGAGATATTTCTGTTTTTGTTCCTCATTTGCAAATAACAAAATATGACCTGTACAAAGTGAGTTATGCGCAGCAATACTCAATCCAATGGAGCCATCTACCTTTGATATTTCCTCGATAATCGTTTTGTATTCGAAATAAGAAAGGCCTGCACCACCATATTTTTCTGGTACCAACACACCCATCATTCCTAACTGACCCAACTCTTTAAAGATGTGTACCGGGAATTCCTGTGTTTCATCCCACTCCATTACATGCGGCCTGATCTTTTGTTGTGCAAAGTCGCGGGCAGTTTGAGCAACCTGTTGTGTTATTTCAGAGGTTTCGAAGTTCATCGGGTGTTCGTTTTTTTGGATGCGAAGATAAGGAGCAAAACTGCCGTTTGAAAATGTGGCAATCTACTAATGGAATGCATTACCCAAAAATTGACACTTTGATATATCGTTCATCAAAACATAATTGTTAAACCGTCGAAACCGAGGTGAATGCCGTTGGGTAAACGCTTTTCGATTTCACTGTGTTTACCCAATTGATGCGAGATATGAGTAAAATAAGCCGTCGGCACTTCCAGTTCCAGGGCCAGTTCGATCGCCTCTTCAAGGTTATAATGAGAAATATGTTTTTCTTTTCTCAATGCATTTACCACTAAAACTTTACTGCCTTTGATTTTTTCTTTTTCATCTTCTTCAATTCTGTTGGCATCTGTGATGTAAGTAAAATCTCCGAAACGAAATCCCAACACAGGCATTTTCATATGCCACACTTCTATCGGGGTAACTTCAATGTCGCCAATAAAAAACGGATCAAGAACAATGGAATTCAATTCAAGGCTGGGTACACCGGGATATTTTTTATCTGCAAATGCATAGGCAAACTCCCGCATTAATGCGTCAATGGTCATTTGATTTGCATACACCTGCATCGGTTGTTCCTGGAAAAAATTAAATGCGCGAACGTCGTCAAGTCCTGCAATATGATCTTTATGAGGATGCGTAAACAGAACCGCATCCAGGTGTTTTACATTTTCCCGCAGCATTTGATAACGGAAATCAGGTGTGGTATCAATAACAAGTCTTGTTTTTTCTGATTCCACCATAATACTGCTGCGTAGACGTTTATCCTTTTTATCTGCCGAAGTACATACTATGCAGTCGCATGCTATCATAGGTATACCTGTGCTGGTACCCGTACCAAGAAAAGTTATTTTGAGTGAAGGAGAGCCCACCTGACAAATGTAGAGTGCAGAAATGAAATCCCGATAACTATACGTGAATTAAGATTGTTCTTCTTCATTATTGGCAGCATGAAACCTGCCCATAATATCTGCAAACCATTTCTGGCTTTCAGGAGTTAACGTTTCCACGGCAATTTTTAAGTGCGGAACCAGGTCAATGAGTGTGTTGATACGACCTTCCAGCTGGAGAAATTTATTTAACACCACTACTTTCCTGTCTTCCAAAATACAAAAACCACTTTGAAAACTTCCACGTTCATAACGAACGATGTAGCCAGCTTCTTCGATGAGTGATTCAATTTTATTGAGAGTTGTTTGTGTGTATTTCATGAGAAGGTCAAAAGTAAAAAGTAAAACTTACGATGTCTAAACTTTTAAGTTTTAAGTCTTTTGCTTTAATGTTTATTTACTTACCATTTGTACCACCGGAACAATCATTTCCTCCAAACTTACACCTCCATGTTGAAAGGTATTGCGGTAATAATTAACATAGTGATTATAATTATTGGGATAACATAAAAAAACATCTTCTCCTGCAAAGATGTAAGAAGAGTTTACGGTTGGCGTAGGCAGACCCGCTTCTTTTGGATCACGGAATGCAAAAACTTCCTTGGGGTCGTAATTCAAATTGCGACCATGTTTATAGCGGAGATTAGTAGTGGTTTGTTTGTCGCCGATGACCTTCACAGGAGTCTTAACGCGTACGCTGCCATGGTCGGTTGCCAGTACAATCCTGATATTTTTATCAGCAATTTTTTTCAGGGCCTGGTGCAAAGGCGAATGTTCGAACCAGGAAGCAGTAATACTTCGATAACTCACCTCATCGCCGGCCAGTTCCTTTAGTACTTCCATTTCGGTGCGTGCATGGCTTAACATGTCGACAAAATTGTACACGATCACATTCAAATCGTTATTCAAAAGATTGTGAACGTTATTCACCAGATCCAAACCCGCCTGGTTATTTAAAACTTTGGTGTAGGAGGTTCTTAAATCTCCGTTACCCGAAGCTTTTAGTTGTGCTTTAAAAAATTCTTCTTCAAACATGTTCTTCCCACCCTCTTCATCATCATTTTTCCATTGCTGGGTATATTTCTTTTCGATATCAATTGGTAACATACCGGCGAAAATGGCGTTGCGGGCATAATGGGTGGCCGTTGGAAGAATACTATAAAAACTGTCCTCCTCCACTATTCGAAAACTCTCTGAAAAAATGGGCTGAATTGTTTTCCATTGATCAAAGCGAAGGTTGTCAATCAAAATAAAAAAAGTAGGAATTCCTTTTTCAACCTGCGGAAATACTTTCTCTCTCATTAATGTATGTGACATTACCGGTTTGTCCTCAGGCTTTTCCTTTAACCAGGAGGCATAATTCCGCGAAATAAATTTGAAAAACTCGGTATTGGCTTCACTCTTTTGTGCTTGAAAAACCTCCTGCATCTCGGGGCTGTCGCTTCTTTGCAGGCTTAGCTCCCAACGTACCAGTTCTTTATAAATGCCCATCCACTCATTATGATTTGGATTGCTGTTTAAAGCCATGAACAAATTGCGAAACTGTTGCTGGTAAGACGTAGTTGTTTTTTCCGCCACCAATCGCCTGTTGTCGATTATTTTTTTTAACGACAGCCAAACCTGGTTGGGGTTCACAGGTTTAATAAGGTAATCCGATATCTGGCTTCCAATTGCCTCGTTCATCAAATTTTCCGTTTCGTTTTTGGTAATAAGAACGACTGGAATCTGGGAGTTGTGTTCCTTAATTTTTGCCAGGGTTTCCAACCCTGTTATTCCAGGCATGGACTCATCGATTAAAACCACGTCAACGAAATTTTCCTTAATATAATCGATAGCGTCAAAGCCGTTTGTAAGCGTCTGAACGTCATAACCCTTATTTTCTAAAAATAATTTTTGCGACTGTAGACTTTCAATTTCATCATCCACCCAAAGTATTTTTGCCAGGCTCATACAATTTGCGATTTTAGGGTCACTCTTCCTTTACAGGGAATAACAAATGTAACCAATAGCAGTTGATAAATTTTACAGACATTCGCTGCCGCAATTACCTGTTCAACGGTAAGTCCAAAATCACTTTAACATGTATGTACGCAAGATTATTAATGACCCGGTTTATGGATTTATTACGATTGATGACCCGTTGATATTCGAAATTATTTCTCATCCATATTATCAACGGTTGCGAAGAATTCATCAAATGGCTTTTGCCTCGTTAGTGTACCCTGGTGCCGTTCATACCCGTTTACACCACTCCCTTGGTGCCTATCATTTAATGGGATTGGCGTTAAATGAACTTCGCAATAAAGGAATTGAAATTACAAAGGAAGAGGAACAGGGAGCTAAGATTGCTATACTGTTACACGATGTGGGGCATGGACCCTACTCTCATGCGCTTGAAAGAAAGTTGATTAAAGACGTTCATCATGAAGACATTTCCATTCTAATATTACAATTGCTGAATGAACAATTTAACGGGCAGCTGCAGATAGCTATAGAAATTTTTACAGATGAGTATCCCAAAAGATTTCTTCACCAGCTCATATCCGGTCAACTGGACGTTGACAGGATGGATTACCTAACCAGAGATTCATTCTTTACCGGCGTAATAGAGGGAGCCGTGGGTTATGATCGGATCCTGAAAATGCTTACCGTTCACGAGGGCGACCTGATGATTGAAGAAAAAGCGATCTATACTGTCGAGAAATTCCTCGTTTCAAGAAGACTCATGTACTGGCAGGTCTATCTCCATAAAACCGTAATGGTTGCCGAAAAAATGCTGGTGAATATCGTAGAAAGAGCCCAGGAGTTAATTGCGAACGGAATTGAATTACCGGCAGCCTCCAACAATCTTAACTTCTTTTTAAAGGAGCACAGGCCCGATGGCAATTTCATCAAACACCTGGAAAAATTTGCTCAACTGGACGACACAGACGTAATGTGTACCATCAAGAATTGGTGTAGCCATTTTGATCCGGTGCTGGGGCGGCTTTGCAAAGGATTGGTTGATCGAAAATTGCTTAAAGTTAAATTGCAGGGTGAACCTTTTGATCCCTTATTGGTTTCAGCTTTACAGAATGACACAGCCAAAAGATTAAAAATTTCAAATGAGGAGGTTGGTAGTTTTGTATTTACCGGCGAGGCAGTAAATACCACTTACAACCCATTTGATGAGCATATTAAGATTTTATATAAAGACGGAACTGTTTCGGAAATTTCAAAAGTGGATAATGCCTTGATCCATCAACAGGTGTCAGCCCCTGTTAAAAAATATTACCTTTGCTACCTTAGATGAGAATAAAACAAGATACAATCCGTTTTATTCATTCTATTTGTGATCCCGATTTGAAGAACCAAAATATTTTATGCAGTTTACAGCCACTCAGATCTCAATACTGGTAAATGGAAAAATAGAAGGAAATGGTGACGCCGCCGTTTCAGCTTTTGGAAAAATTGAAGAGGCTGAAGAAGGCCAGTTGAGTTTTTTGGCCAATCCCAGGTATGAAGATTTTTTGTATACCACCAACGCCTCCATTGTTATAATTAATGATGGGCACGAATTACGCCAGCCGGTAAAAGCCACATTAATTCGTGTTACAGATGCCTATTCTGCATTTGCCCAGCTTTTAGGAAAGTACCAGGAAATGGTGACACAACAACTAAAGGGAATTCAACAGCCAAGTTTTATCGCTACCTCGGCAAAGCTGGCTACTGATGTTTTTGTGGGAGCATTTACTTATATCGGCGAGAATGTAAAAATTGGCAAGAACACTAAAATATTCCCAAACTGTTTTATTGGTGATAATGTTGTGGTTGGCGAAAACTGCATCATCCATCCGGGTGTAAAAATTTATCACGATTGTGAGTTGAAAAATTATGTGATCGTTCATGCAGGAACGGTAATTGGTTCTGATGGGTTTGGTTTCGCACCACAGGCTGACGGTTCATTCAAAAAAGTACCCCAAATAGGCAATGTAGTTTTGGAAGATAATGTTGAGATTGGTGCTAATACTACTATTGACCGGGCTACAATGGGCTCGACCTGCATTAGGAAAGGAGCCAAACTGGATAACCTGATTCAAATTGCGCATAATGTAGAAGTTGGTGAAAGTACTGTAATTGCAGCACAGGCTGGGGTTTCAGGTTCTACAAAAATCGGCAAAAATGTAATGATCGGTGGCCAGGCAGGTTTGGTTGGACATATACAAATTGCTGACGGCGTCAAGATAAATGCACAAAGCGGTGTAAGCAAATCCTTGAAGGAACCTTACAGCGCTGTGACAGGAACCCCCGCCGGGGACTATACAAGTTCCTTACGAAGTCAGGCTGTTATTAGAAACCTTCCAAAATTGGAAAAAAGGGTGCAGGAGCTCGAAGAGCTGGTAAAACAACTGATGGCTGAAAAAGTGAATAGCCTATAATCCTCGGTCAATGGTCTATAAAACTATGTTGACAAAATTTTTACCACATTACTATTTACCGGATTTTTTTAGTTTTGCAATTGTTACTTGCTGATAAGTTTTTTTAATACTAAGGACCGACTTCTTTTATTTTGTTTAATTAACGATTGCGAACATGGCCCGTGTGTTCAACATATGTTTTCAACATAAGGATCAATCCTATACTGCATTAGTATATGTGAACGGTAAAGAAGATGCATCAGTAAAAGTGACCACTAACACCGAAAATATTCAGATAGTTCTCCCTACAGGAAGTTTGGTTTTTTCTATTACCGATGTTCTGCAACAGATCCGGGTTACTACAGACAAAGCTGCAACTAATACTTTTTACGTAACACCAAATATTTCTTTGCAGTTGTTAAATACGGATTGGTGAACTGTTTCTGGTTGAATCCAAACTTTTTGAAATGATTCGAGAAGCGTTTTTGCGAAAGATTACGGGTCTTTTGATTTTATGCGAGGGGCGGTCTCACGGTTAGACTAAAGTTTGACGTAATAGTGTCTTTGTATTTTAACTTTTTTGCTTTTTAAATAGGTAATTGCTTCGAAAATTGTTTTATCTGGGTTATAAGTATATTCCGTTACCTGATCAAAATTGTCGAAGTTTTGGGTAGTACTGCTAAAAAAAACAAGCGATTTTATCGATTTATAAATTCTGATTGGCAAATCTCCTTTGTAGTAGCACACTTCCAAAACTTTTTTTCCATCTTCGTTTTGTAGATACAATGTTTTCTTTTTTAAAGTTTCGTCCATCTCATAGATATATGAATAAATGTGTTCGCCTTTGGGGTTATAGGCGTTAATTCGAGACAACTCTCCTTTCTCGTCATAAAAATATCGTCTTGACTTATACGGTTCATCGGCATTAATTTTCGTCCACAATTCAATAAGCTGTTTTTTTTCGTTGTATAATTTACGCTCTATAGTCAGGCGAGTGGTATCCTCATTATAATCATATTTTGTTATTTCATTGCCTAAACTGTCATAGTCATACTCATAAATAGAAAACATTTTCGTTGTAACCGTGCTGGAGGTTTGCTTTATCATTTTATTTTCTGTGTTGTACCAGAAAGTATTATGTGTTACGGTTTCCCGGGTAGTTTTAGTTTTCTCAAACTTCTGTTCTATTACATCCCCATTGTTATTATAAGTGTAAGAAATATCAATAGCTGAATCAGCAATTTTTTCTTTATGAAATGTATAATTATAAACGAATTCCTTAACTATCTTATTTGCCTTGATAATTTCCTTTTCGTTTTGGTTACTCCTAAAAAAAGATTGTGAAGTACCGGGAATATGAACAGAAAAAAAAACAGAGAAGATTAAGAATTTCATATTGTAAAATGGATTATTTACGAAGAATAAAGTTTGGTCGGAGACGAAAGTAAGAGTTGGTATGTTAATGTCAAAGTCCGACTTTCTTTGAAATTCTACTTTTGTTGATTTTCTAATGACAATCCCTCAATTTTTCTTCCATTTTTTAACGCTTAAAACCCCATTTAAACGGCTTTATTTCGGTACATTTGCCCGAATGGACTTTATCTTGAGAAAGTCCTATAATTCCCCGAACAATGAGTGATATTTTAGATTCGATTGTGAGCCCCTCGACCACTACAGTTATGCCAGCCTACGGTGCCGATTCTATCCAGGTTTTGGAAGGCCTTGAAGCGGTTCGCAAACGTCCCGCAATGTATATTGGTGATGTAGGTGTAAAAGGTTTGCATCACCTGGTATACGAGGTAGTAGATAACTCTATTGACGAAGCCCTGGCCGGTTGGTGTAAGAATATAATAGTAACCATTCACGAGGATAACTCCATTTCTGTGGAAGACGATGGTCGTGGAATCCCGACCGCCTTGCATACGAAGGAAAAGCGCAGTGCCCTCGAAGTGGTTATGACTGTATTGCATGCTGGTGGTAAGTTTGATAAAGATAGCTATAAAGTTTCCGGCGGTCTGCATGGTGTGGGTGTAAGTTGTGTAAACGCATTAAGTACACGTTTACATGTAACAGTTCAACGTGAAGGAAAATTTTTCGAACAGGAATATCGTTTAGGCATCCCTCAATATCCTGTTCGTGAAATAGGCACAAGTGAAAACACCGGGACCAAGGTGCATTTTTGGCCTGATGGAACTATTTTCATTACCACCACTTATATAAAAGATATTTTAGAAGGTCGCCTTCGTGAACTTGCTTATCTCAATCGAGGCATTGCCATTACTTTAAATGACATGCGTGAAAAGGATGAAGAAAGCGGTTTGTATTATACAAAAACGTTTTATAGCGAAGGTGGTATTGTGGAGTTTGTAGAGATGCTTGATAAACAAGCAGGAAGAAATTCGTTACTTCCGAAAGTATTGTATGTGGAAGGGCATGATGAAAAAACAAATGTGGTAGTTGAAGTAGCCACCATGTATAACGACAGCTACAACGAACATATTTATTCGTACGTAAATAACATCAACACTATTGAAGGCGGTACTCACGTAGCGGGATTTCGTCGTGCCCTCACAAGAGTATTCAAAAGTTATGGCGATAAAAATGGCTTGTTCGAAAAAGCGAAAGTAACCATTGAAGGGGACGACTTCCGCGAAGGTTTGAGTACTATCATCTCTATAAAAGTTCCGGAGCCACAATTTGAAGGGCAAACGAAAACCAAGTTAGGAAATAACGAGGTAATGGGAGTTGTGGATACAACGGTGTCAAGGGCTTTAGAAGCTTACCTGGAGGAAAATCCAAGAGAAGCGAAGAACATCATTAATAAAGTAATCCTCGCTGCACAGGCAAGAGCCGCCGCACGAAAGGCACGTGAAATGGTGCAGCGTAAATCTGTTTTAAGTGGTGGTGGTCTGCCAGGTAAACTGGCTGATTGCTCTGACCGTGATCCTAAACGCTGTGAATTATTCCTTGTTGAGGGTGACTCGGCCGGGGGAACAGCAAAGCAAGGCCGTGACAGAAGTTTTCAGGCTATACTTCCATTGCGTGGTAAAATTCTGAATGTAGAAAAAGCAATGGAACATAAAATTTACGAGAACGAAGAGATCCGGAATATGTACACGGCATTGGGTGTCACAGTTGGCACGGTGGAGGATCCAAAAGCATTGAATATTGTCAAGCTTCGGTATCACAAACTTATTATCATGACCGATGCAGACGTAGATGGTAGCCACATTGCTACATTGATCCTTACTTTCATTTTCCGATACATGAAGGAGTTGGTGGAGCAAGGTTATGTTTACCTCGCCCAGCCTCCTCTGTACCTGGTTAAGAAAGGAAAGGAACAGGTGTATGCTTATAATGAAGATCAAAGAAAAATGCAAATCGAGCGCATGGGTGCCGGCAATCCTGAAAGCGTGAACATTCAACGTTACAAAGGCCTTGGTGAAATGAATGCTGAACAGTTATGGGAAACCACGATGAATCCAAACACAAGAACATTGAAAATGGTAACCATTGAAAGTGCTGCAGAAGCTGACAGGGTGTTTAGTATGTTAATGGGTGATGAAGTAGCGCCAAGAAGAGAGTTCATTGAAAGCCATGCAAAATATGCCAGGATTGATGTTTAGACATGGGATCGGTTATCGTTAATGAACAAAATTTATTTGTTGGAAAAACTATTCGAATTAATATTCTTTAGCACTGAAGTTCTGCAATTGCAGGACTTTTTTATTTATTTTCCAGATACATGAAACTGCTCTGTACTTTTTGCCTGGTATTATTTTTTCTTAGTTCACCTGCTCAAAAATTGTTGAAAGGTGTGGTGATTGATGTGGAGAAAAACAAGCTTGTACAAAACGCCAGTGTTTTTCTGAATACAACTTCCATCGGCACAGCAACAAATGAGCAGGGAAATTTTACCTTAACAATTCCCAGTGGCAGGTATGAATTGATTGTTTCTTCCATAGGTTACGAAACCTATACCCAAAGCCTTAATTCAAATAACCTCACTGATTTTGTCACCATTAAATTGAAAGTGAAATCGGAATTGATGGAAACAGTGGTTGTTCAACCTTTTGAAAAAGACGGATGGGCAAAATGGGGACAATTCTTTCTTGATAATTTTATTGGGACTTCAGCAATTGCAAAAAATTGCAAAATAAAAAATACAAAATCCATTCGTTTTCTGAAATCAAAAATAGAACTCACTGCAATGGCCGATGAGCCGTTAATTATAGAAAATAAAGACCTGGGATATACCATCCACTATCAATTAGAAAACTTCAGTTACAGTTTTGAAAGCCGTTATATTCTTTACACTGGTTATCCTTTTTTTCAACCAATGACAGGTAATTTTGATAGGCAGAAAAAATGGGAGAGGAAACGTAGCGAAGTTTATTTCGGTTCTATGATGCATTTTATGCGAAGTCTTTATATCAACAAAATTATTGAGGAAGGCTTTGAAGTCAGGCCGCTAAAAAAGATCCTTAATGTACCTTATCAAACAAATACAGATACGCCGGGCAATTACCCCTCAACAATCAACTCACATTTAACTGAGGAAGAACGTATCAACAAATACTTCGATCAAATATTACACCCCGACCGGTACAAAGATTTTATTGGAACAACGATACCTGGCGACAGCATTGCCTATGCGGTAAATCAAACCACCGCGGGCCTTGACTTCACCGATTTTCTCCTGGTTATTTACAAAAAAAAGGCGGCACCAACGGAATACCAGCTGCGCACAAAAAATGGTGGTGCCATGATGTCGCAGATTATTTTGCTTAATGGAAAACCCATAGAAGTTCAGGCTAATGGCAATTATTATAACCCGGTTGATTTAATGAGTACAGGCTATTGGGCCTGGTCGGAAAAAATTGCTATGATGCTTCCATTTGATTATGTTCCCTCAAAGCGGTAATTGTGTTTCTTTGCAGCCATGTCTTATTTAGCAAATGCCGATCGCTATCATTCAATGCAATACCGTCGCTGTGGCAAAAGCGGGTTAAAACTTCCTGCCCTTTCTCTTGGCCTATGGCACAACTTCGGCGCAATTGATGATTATGAAAAATGCAGAAAAATTATTCATGCCGCATTCGATAACGGCATAACGCATTTTGATCTTGCTAATAATTATGGTCCTCCTCCCGGCGCAGCAGAAGAAACGTTTGGAAAAATTTTTCGACAGGATCTAAAAACCTACCGTGACGAGATCATTGTTTCATCAAAAGCGGGTTTCGGCATGTGGCCTGGCCCTTATGGAGATTGGGGATCAAAGAAATATCTAGTTGCCAGCCTTGATCAAAGCCTGAAACGAATGGGACTGGATTATGTAGATATCTTCTATCATCACCGTCCAGACCCGAACACACCATTGGAAGAAACAATGGGTGCGTTAGATTTAATAGTGCGACAAGGGAAAGCCCTGTATGTTGGCATATCCAATTACTCGGCAGAGGAAACTCAGAAAGCAATCGAGGTTTTAAATTCATTAGGCACGCCCTTACTCATCCACCAGGCGAAATATTCAATGCTGGTCCGCTGGGTTGAAGAAGGATTGTTAGATGTACTGGATAAAAATGGGGTGGGTTGTATTGCATTTTCATCCTTAGCGCAAGGAATTCTTACCAATAAATACCTAAACGGCATCCCTGCCGATTCAAGGGCGGCAAGTACAAGAGGAAACGGGGCTTTGGAAAAGAACGGATTAACAGAAAAAATTATTAACAAGGTTCGCGGCATGAATGAAATTGCACAGCTACGCGGACAAAACATGGCACAAATGGCGTTATCGTGGATATTAAAGGATCAGCGAATGACATCACTCATCATTGGTGCCAGCAAACCCGATCAGGTAAGTGATTCTATTCAATGTTTAAAAAATTACAATTTCTCTCCAGCTGAACTGGATTCCATTGAAAATGCTTTGAAGTAAACTATTTTTACAAATCACGAAATGAAAAGATGCCAAATCATTGCACTTGCGATACTTCTTATTTTTTGCTTTGAAGTAAAAGCTCAAAAGGACAATAACGACACAGAATATCCAAAACGTTTTAAAACCATCGGCGGGCTTGTCGGATTGGGCAATAGTTTTAGTCCAAGCACAGATTATAGAGTCTTTTATTTGATGGCTGATTATTCCAAATCCTTCAGTAATCCAAGAAAAAAAGATTTTTTAGCCTGGTATGTCGAACCTCAATTTAACCTGGTAAAGGCGGGAAGCACTAAAAGTGGTTCTTTTGATTATGAATATGGTGTTAATCTCGGCATTCGCAATTACATAAAAATAAATGAGGGTTTTTATTTGTATCAAATGCTTGGATCAGGCCCGCATTATATTTCAGCGGAAGTAGTACGGCAGGCCAGTGGTTTTATTTTTTCCGATAATCTTGCTGTCGGAACATTTCTTCGGCTGAGTAAAAAAAATCTCTTCCTGAATATTCAATATGTTCAACGCCATATTTCCAACGCAAATTTGAAAGCCCCGAATGGAGGTATTAATTTTTATAACGTCGTTATAGGCCTTTCACAATTAAAATAACTGTATCGTTTTTAAGCGGTTTCAGCCTCATAGAAATCAAAATTTTGGCCTCTGTTTTGCCGAAATAATGTAGATTTAAACATTACTAACTACAAAACTTAAATATATGGCAGACGTACAGCTCACTGCTTACAATGTAAAGACCAAGGAAAAAAATGTTCCGATCCAGGATGCAGTTATCACTAAGACAGCAAAAGGAGCCTACATGGTTCAAGGGCATGACGGTAAAGGCAATAAGCTAACTACGTTGTGTAATGAGCAAAAAGCTATGGCTGCTATAAATGCCGGTGTAGCCAAACAAGGCTGGTAAACGAATTCATCTATAACATACAAAGCCGTCTCAGGACGGCTTTCCTATTTATATCATTATCGGGTACGTGACCGAACCAGTGGCCGATCTGCCCTATCAATTATTACTGCTTATATAATTTAAAGGTTTGCATTTCCCCGGAAGCATTGATTTGCAACAGATAAACGCCTGTTGGTTTTCCAAACAAATCAATATTCAGTTTTTGTAAAAACCCATTTGCTTTGCGATTATATTCGTTTATCAAACTCCCTTTGGAATCGATTACCCTTGCATGCAACTGCTCGTTATTATTCAACTGGTAAACCAGGCTGAACAATCCATTGGAAGGGTTTGGATAAACACGCCACAACACAGGATCGTTAAACAATATCGCACGCAAAGGCGAATAACTCATGCTTCCGTCAGAGCTCACAATCTTTAGACGGTAATACCTGGTCCCAAATTTATCAGGTTCCGTATCTATGAAACTATAAATTCGGAGAGTTGTGGAATTTCCCTGGCCAGCCATCTCCCCTATTTTCATAAAATGACCTGCCTGTAACTCAGCATTTCCTCTTGCCAATTCTATTTCATACTTGTCAATATTGGTTTCACTCCCTGCTTTCCATTGCAGTAAAACATCGTCGTTGTTTTGTTTTAAAGCCGTAAAATCCAGCAGCTTAACAGGAAGAGGAGAACTTTTATCGATGCCACCGGTATTTAACCAAAATTCGGAAAGGTCCTTTACTCCAAACTCTGCATAATAGCCTTTATCAAAAGGAACTTTAACTACGTTGGCGGAATTTATAAACTTCCACATACCCTGCTGGTTATCATTGATGCTTCCGTTTTCAAAACTCGTGTCCGGATCCGAATATTTAGATATCCCCAGTTCGTATGCACTGGCAGGCTTGCTGCAACTTGCACAACCTTTTGCATTAATCAAACTATAG
>Ga0193740_1000312_pt1 | contig 13867 bp, 12 predicted proteins | sample L2s1metaG_FD_145072 | JGI IMG/M metagenome (GOLD analysis project Ga0193740, IMG submission 145072) | Soil microbial communities from a riparian zone of the East river system, Colorado, United States - L2s1 | ecosystem: Environmental > Terrestrial > Soil > Riparian zone | place: USA: East River... | reverse complement strand
AACATCATTTCCAGATTATGAAGCAGACAAAAAAAGTGGAAGACGTACTTTGATTATTATTGCAGGCAAAGAAAACTCAGTTAAAATCTTTATTGCGATCGTAATTGTAACGTATGGAATGATTATTGGAGGTTCTATTAACAACGTAATCCCAATTTTCTCAACTATTGGGCTCTTGTCCGTCCCATTCGCCGCTAAGGCAATTTACAAGTTGAGGAGAATTAATGACGCACCTCAGCTAGTTTCGAGTATGGCCAATTCAATAGTCTATTCAAGGATATGCGGATTACTACTGGCAATAAGTCTTATCATATAAGAATGAAATATGCTCAAGAGATCATACTGTCCAATTGACCGTGGAGGAATCATCATTTATTCGATGAGTGGTAGAATTGACAGAATCGTTTGAATCAATCTTTAAAACTAAACTTGCAAAATTGTTAAGAACAAATAGATTTGGAAAATCTATTTATGTATTTGATGAATTGGATTCAACACAGGATTATGCCAATGCTTTACCAATCACCGAATCAGTGCATGGCACTATAGTAATAGCAAAGAAGCAAAATGTGGGCAAAGGCAGATTAGGGAGATCCTGGATTTCACCTGAAGGAGGTTTATGGATGTCGATAGTTATTAGACCTGACTTTAGTGCGGATAATATAATATTTACTCAGTTCCTTGGAGCACTAGCAGTAGCCGACGCCATACAGCAAACTACCAAAATTAGAAGTAGATTAAAGTGGCCAAATGATGTTTTAATAAATGAAAAAAAAGTCTGCGGAATACTGGTAGACGTAAACCTTGAAAGCAAAGATAAGAAAATTGTTATGGGATTAGGACTAAACGCAAATATTGAGAGTTCTTTGATTAATAATTATTTGACCGCCGATACCACTAAAGCCACAACCCTCAAGGAAGAATATGGTAACGATATTGATCTAGTAAATTTAACAAAGTCGATCGTTGACAGAATTGAGTATTATTATAATTTTCTCAGTAGTGGGAAAGCATTGGAGATAGTAGCGTTATGGAAACAAAACTCTGACATGTTTGGAAAAAGAGCTATTGTTTATGATGGAATTGAGAAGATTATGGGAGAAGTTATTGATATAGATCAAGATGGATCCTTGTTAATGAAATTGGGAGATGACTCAATTAAGAAAATAACCTATTATAGGAATGTCACATTCATTGAGTCCTAAATATTTTTCAAGAAAGGACTATCCAACCATTAATTACTTTATGGCACTATATTGAGAATGCGGTCAACCGTTCAAATTATGAAATGGATTACAATTCTGGGATTTAGCAACTTAATCGCTACGATGCTTTTGATTATCGCGATGTTTGGCTGAGACGATATTGTATCGGCCCAACAACGTAAACAGGAAATAGATATCAATAATAAAGATCAATAACAAATTTGAGAATTAATTTAAGCTATTTCTATAGGATACATAGTATAAACTATGCTAGAATAATCTTTAGCGCTAATTTATCTATTAGAACTTTAATACTATCTATTGTACTTTATTGCTAGGCGCAACTTTTTCTAGAAACAACGTCATAATTCTTCTTATAATAGCAATAATTGGTATTGGGCTATCGATACTTTCATATCAATATTCTTCCTTCACCGCAAATGAAATTTCAAACATTTCATCTCAAGATGTCAGGTCGAATGCCAAAATTGAGGTTTACCAACTTTCACGTATTCTCGTAAGAAGTATGGAGTCTATTTCTAACAACCTTCAGGGATTGAGCAATTCCATATCTCTATTAGATATTGAGAAAGACAATGTTCAGAGATTATTTGATTCGGCACAGACATCAACTAAGGATTTGACTAATGGATATTATATGTTTGACATGAATGGAGATGTTATTTCTGAAACTAGTAACAGATCTATCATGGCAAATTATGATGGCATCAAAGCAAATTCATCAGATATTTTTCTACCTCCCAAAACACGCAATACCACATACTATAGTAGCATCATTGATGTTAACAACCAATTTCCACTACTCTTTATATCATATCCAGTAATCAAAGATAACGTTACTTTTAGCAATATCACTACCCAATCCAACATGTCAAATTTTGAAGGAATAGTATTTACAACAATTGATTTATCAAAATTAGGCGAATTCTTGCAGAAAGAGCTGTCTCCTGAATTTGCAAGCAATGTTGGTTTAATAGATAAAAATGGTGTAATTTTATATTCACAAAATAGAGACGTTGTTGGCAAGAACTACCTAACACCTGAATTTCAAGATCTTATCCCCCCCATGATTAAAGATGTCTACAATAATATCCTGGCTACCTCTCTGACAGGCGGTTCTGGATTAAGAGATATCTCATTTAATGATAACATGACCACTATTGCATACCAACCAATTACATTGGACAGTGAGTTCTTATGGTCATTATATATCAGTACTCCACACAGCCTGGCTTCTAATGTGGGTTACTTAATAAACCAACAAAAGAATTTCAGTACTATCGTAATTATTGTTGTTGGTTCTATGGCCTTTGGTATTGCATTTTTGATACTATCTTGGAATAAGCGATTGGAGGGTGCCGTAGAATCCAGGACCGTACAGCTGAAGAAAACAAATGAATCTCTAACTGAATCAAATACTTTGCTCGCTTCAGCAAACCAACAACTGGAGATTCATGATAACATGCAGAAAGAGTTCATTAATGTAGCAGCTCATGAATTGCGAACCCCTATAATGCCAATTCTAGGAGAGGCAGAATTAATTGAAAATGACATTAGTGACAATGAGTTTGCAAGTGTAAGCAAAGAACAGATTTCGTCCATAATTCGTAACGCAAAAAGGCTGGATAGATTAGCTGCAGACATACTAGATGTCACAAATATTGAAGGAAAATCACTAAAACTGAATAAGAGCACCTTTGATATTGACGAAATTTTATCAGAATTAGTTACCGAATATTCAAGGCAGATTGAAAATGATCATGCAAAAAATAAGAAACTAAGTATATTTTATGAACCTATTCATGTAAGGATGTTTGCAGACAGATATAGAATTACACAGGTTATTTCGAACATAGTTAATAATTCAATAAAATTCACGGATCAAGGAACGATAACTATTGAAGGAATCGTAAACAGTAATGAGTTGACAGTAAAGATTACCGATACTGGTAAGGGTATAGACAATGAGATAATCAATCGCCTGTTTGATAAATTTGTATCCCGCTCCGAGCAGGGAACTGGATTGGGGTTATTCATCTCCAAGAATATAATAGAATCCCACGGAGGAAAGATAATCGGCTTTAATAATGAAAATGGTGTTGGGGCCACATTTGTTTTTACATTACCATTGGATTCGATTAGCAATCATTAATTGATATTTACTCGGTCTTAACTTACTATTTCAATCTGCATACAATCGAAACATCATTAACGTTAGTGCCTGTAATTTTTGTGTATAGTGCACTGTGTACTTTGTTAAAGAATGTGTTACTGTCATGGTTTTTGAGATATTTTGATATATTTAATCCCTTTCGAGTTATTCTCGAAAGTATCACTGGATTTACTACAGCTCCGGCAGCCTGAGAATTTCCGTCAATACCATCCGTTCCAAAACTTGTGATTGTAAAATCAATGTCATCATCTAAATGTTCAAAACGTGATGCAGCTGAAAGCACAGCTTCTTGATTTCTACCTCCAATGCCACTAATCTTATTTTTCAAATCAACTGTTGTTTCCCCACCAAAAACGAACGCGTAGGGAGTCGAGATTGAGGGGAAATCATCAACAAGTCTGAAGAGAAAGTGTCCAAGATCTTTGGATTCTCCCGTAAAACTTGAACCCAAATACATCGTTTTTATACCTCTTTTTTCAAAAAACAGTTTTATATTCTTACAAGCGATATTGTTATTGCCAATAATAACGTTTTGAATGTTAGTAAATATGGGATTTCCAGGTTTTGGTGTATCCCTGATATTCCCTGAAATACCGTCGATTATCAAATCTCTAAGTTTTTTAGAAATCAATTTTTGATTTTTCCAGAGTTTGTATTTTACCAATACATTTTTGGTATCCTGAAATGTGGTCATATCCGGTACTGTAGGACCTGAAGCAATTACATCAATTTTATCTTCAACCACATCTGATAGAATAAGTGTTAATACTCTGAATCTCTTGTTGATTATTTCTGCAAGTCTTCCACCTTTAACTTTAGAAAGATGCTTTCTAACAGTATTCATTTCATCAATAGTTGCTCCTGCCGATAGGAGCTTCTTAGTTATATTCTGCTTTTCTCCCAAATTTATTACGTCTATGGGCAAGGGCATAAGAGCTGAGGCTCCACCTGATAAGAACATTACAACGATATCATTTTTTTTCCCTTTTTCCAGAATTTCTAATATTCTTCTTGTACCTAGAACACCATTGGAATCTGGAATTGGATGAGCTGCATTTGTTGTTGAGCAGAACTTGGTTTTCATTTTTATTCCATAAGGAACTGTAATGCAACCTCCATTCACTTTTCTATTCTTCAATATTTTTATGAATGCATCTGCCATTGATGCTGTTGCCTTCCCGGCTCCAACCAAGTAAATCCACCTAAACGATCCGAGATCAAAATCAATCTGCTTTCCATTATAATCAGTTATGGCTAGATAATTGTGGTTCATCTCTATTGAGTTATCTATAATCGATTTCGGATTAACCGATCTTAAACCAACCTCTATAGCGTCTAGGGTTATAGATAACGAATCAGAATAATTACTTTTCAATACCTTTGATTTATTTTGTAATTTCAGTTTCGTCATGAATTCTCAATTTACATCGTGTTTTAAAAAAGTATAACCATGACCCGGGCATAACAGATAAATAAATATTTTGGGTAAAGTCATAATTCGACGAATTGTAAAATTTTTACAATAATGGTAGAGTTTCTTAATAATTTTTCTAATGCATAATAGAGTTTAGTCATATTATTATTAGGACATTTAATATGTGGACGACAGAAAATGTCTGTAAACATTAATGAGTATTATGAGAGTGAATATAGGTAAATGGTTGCGGATCTTCGTTTGCGTGGATCAATTGGAAAGAGGGGATTAATGTTTGTATCCTACTATGGCAAATCAAGAGCTTTTATCTCAAATTATCGGTCTTGGAGAGAATATGATTCAGTCGGTAAGACGGCCGAGGTCGCCTCCTCAGTTATAAGCCACGAATCAATTCATCTTGCATTGAATAAATTTTCTGTAAATGCTTCTGACAAATTAGATAATCTATTCGGTAGATCTAATTCATGGGAAATTTATCCGCATGGATTAGGTGATTTGAATAAAGTCAGAAAGGGAAAACGCAAAAATAGGAAAATCCCGTCCGTTTCTGATAATTTGTTATACTTTAGCAAATAACAGATGAGGTAAATAATAATGATTAAATTGGCTTCTGTAAATTTTGGAATGTATGTCGGTTTACTTCACTCCCCAAGATGCTAATAGAATCTTACCTGAAGTAAAAAAACTATTTTCTAGCATTACCGTTCAAAAAAATAAGGTAATCAAGCTTCAAGAAGAATTGCAACGAATGGTTAACGCTGGAACGAAATTTACCCCTTTCATAACTAAAAAACAGGAGCTAAACAAAGCCGTCTTTAGATTGTATGAAACAATAGCAGAATTGGAAAGCAAAGGAGTTATGATCAAGAGTGTTGACGAGGGTCTCTTAGATTTTCCTTCTTTGAGGTTTGATGAAGAAGTATGGCTTTGCTGGAAAGAAGGTGAGCATGAAATAAAATTTTGGCATAGAAAAGATGAGGGATTTATGGGAAGAAAACCATTGGCAACTACTAACATAATCGATCGTTAGTAAAATGAATTAATTTTAATCCGCGATTATTATGTTACCAATCAGATAAACCAATAAAAGGACTTTTTGACATTAGTTTTAGACCTCTAGAAGATAAGCAATTGAAATATTCACTTGAATTGTAATACCGTCTCATAAGATTTAAATCATGTTTTAGAACACCTTTTTGTGGTAACCATCATAAATGCTTAAAGACTTTATTTCAAGTTCCCACGACTTTACGCTTAATAAGAAAAAAATTAATACTGATAGGGATCCATTTGAGATTTTTAAGCAAATTTATGCGAGTTATGATACTGCATTCATTTTAGAATCTTTAACCGGGCCAAAGGAACTTTCAGAATTTTCAGTAATAGGTTTTGAACCCGAATATACTGTCAAGTGTGATAGAGGAAGATTTCAAATTTATCGGAATGAAAAAATCATATCCGAAAAAAAAGTAAAGGATCCACTTTTGGAATTAAGAAGAATCATGCCAACAATTAATGAAAAAAAACTCCGATATATAGGAGGCGCTGTGGGGTACATCAGCTATGACGCAATCAAATTTTGGGAAAAGTTACCAACAAAAAGAGCTAATAATATGTTCCCCTTGATGGAATTTGGAATCTATACTGATGGCTTGATTCATGACAAAAGAGATAAGGCAACTTATTATTTTCATATTGGTAAAAAATCCAGACTTGCTGAAATAGAAAAAATCTTAAATTCCAAAAAGCAATTTTTGGCAAAATCTTTCTCTTTTTCAAAACCAGTTTCAGAAACGACTAAAAGCAAATTTATTTCTAAGGTGAAGAAAGCAAAGGAATACGTATATGAAGGCGAGGTCTTTCAGGTAGTAATATCAAGAAAGTTCAATTTTAGGATCCATGGAGATCCTATGCATATATACGAAAATCTGAGGAAGTTAAATCCATCGCCCTACATGTATTTCTTCAAACGCAAAAAGAGATTTATTATTGGCTCGAGTCCTGAAATGCTACTTCGAGTAATCAATAACAGGATTGAAACATTTCCTATAGCAGGAACAAGACCAGTTACACATAAAGAGAGTGAAAATAGAAAGTTAAAGAATGAACTTTTAAGCGACAAAAAGGAGCTGGCTGAACACACTATGCTGGTGGACTTGGCAAGAAATGACTTGGGGAAGGTATGCAAATTTGGATCCGTACAACCGAAAGAATTGATGATAGTGAAAAGATTCAGTCATGTACAGCATTTGGTATCGCATATAGCAGGTGATCTTTACAATGAATACGATTGTTTTGATGCATTTAGATCTTTATTTCCGGCTGGTACGGTTTCTGGCGCACCCAAAGTGAGAGCAATGGAAGTAATATCAGAACTAGAAAAGTCTGCGAGAGGGCCATATGCAGGCGCCCTAGGATATTTTTCGTTCAATAGGTGCTGTGATTTTGCGATAATAATAAGATCCTTGTTTATAAACAGAAATAACGCCTATATACAATCTGGCGCGGGGATAGTAATGGATTCTGTTCCCACAAATGAATACCTAGAAACAGAGCACAAAGCCGGAGCGTTGTTTTCTGCTATGAAAGCAGCAAAGAACCAGTCACAATAATTACTATCAATCGGATCGATTTCTGATATCAATATATACTATTTCTAGTTAAACCTGGGTCACACTTCTCTAAGTTTAGTGTTATCGAAAGGTTTTGAACTTACCCAGCAGTATCTGAAATAGTCTAAACACCATTCATGAAACAGTTTATTGTTCTCCCTATGAATACTATTAGAAAACGCTCCATTCATATCAGTTTCTCCCTTAATGGAAGGAAACATCACTAATGTTTTCTTTTCGTTCATAACCACAGAAACTCTTACATCTTCTATCATTTTTCTCTCAACTAATCCATTCTTCAATAGTTCTTGGTAATTGATCTCATATAGAAAATCTTTACCTTTTTTTGGAATTACTGCATTTTTTGGTAAAATGTAATTAAACTTGATTTTACGTTCCTTAACTATTTTTGCAGCTACTTCCATAAGATCCAGCGGAACTTGGGGAATCATTCCATAAATGTACTCCTCAGAAGATCTGTACATATCCTTAATTTCCTCAATTACTGCAACCAAGCCTTGGATAAACCTGCTATTGTCCAATGATCCAATCCTTTGAACAAACTTCATAGGGAGATCAGCAAAATAATGATCTGAAAAATAATTCTTATTTTTTGAAAGAAAATTGATAGACGGAATCTGGGTCATTATAGTATTTCCAAATGTTGTTAAAGAGTACGACCCACTGGAATCTTTAGTTACTATCCCTGCATCCACGAGTCTGTTAAAATTTCTATGAGCCTCTTGCATAGTTATCCCGAGATGCTTTGCAATTAAGGTCAAATTCATACTAGAGCTTGTTAAAGCATTTATTATCTGAAGTCGTTGAGAATTAGATAATTCTATGAATGTTTTTTCAGAGTCTTCAAAAACAGATCCAGGATTTTCCATGTCTATTACAATTATATTCATGTTTATAAGTTAATTTTCAATTTGGCTGCTTTCCACGAAAGAATCAATTGATGCTTTTATTTATAATACGCATTGTAGAATCTAGGAGATCTGTATGTGGAATTATTCTAGAGCTGGTGTCGATATAAAGAAAATTCGTAAAATACAAACCGATATTGGTAAACTTGTGTCAAAGACTCATTTTGCTTTTGAAAATAGAAAATGGAATGTATGGTCCGGTTTTGGACACTATGCCGGATTGATTGAATTTCATTCTAAGGTTTTCGCCTTACACACTGATGGGGTTGGAACCAAAATCATTGTTGGACAATTGATGAAGAAATTTGATACCTTGGGTATAGATTGTGTTGCCATGAACGTTAATGATGTGATTTGCGTTGGAGCCGTACCAGTTGGTTTTTTGGATTATATTGCATTAAGAAAACCTGATAGTTACCTTGTAAGAGAGCTAGTGAAAGGATTAACAAAAGGAGCAAAGGAGTCCCAAGTTGCAATAGTTGGAGGGGAGACTGCAATTCTACCAGATCTTCTTAGCCAAAAAGAAGAAAATTCATTTGATCTAGTAGGCTCTGTTTTTGGAATAGCTGATAAGAAATCATTAGTTATAGGTAATAAGATAACTGAAGGCGACATAATAATTGGATTAGAGAGCAATGGCTTACATTCAAATGGCTATTCCCTTGCGCGCAAGGTCTTACTTCCAAGGTATAAATTGAAAAATTCTCACCCGTTTCTTGAATGCTCTTTAGGTGAGGAGCTATTGAAACCGACAAGAATATACGTGAAGCCCATACTTGAAATTCTCCAAAGAGAAAGAGATTCGATTCGTGGACTTGCTCATATAACAGGAGGATCATTTAGCAAGCTATCAAGACTAAATAACAAAGTCAATTTTAATCTAGACAATCTTCCAAAACATGATGATATTTTTAGTCTCATTCAGCAGGGTGGTAAAATTTCTAATGAGGAAATGTACTCTACTTTTAACATGGGAATTGGATTTTGTATTATTGTTTCAAAGTCGCGGGTGGATAATTTGAAGCAAATATTAGAAAAGAGCAGAGTAAAGTATCATCAAATAGGATACATCACCAAGGGCAAGGGTGCTGTATCTATGACGCTAGAGGGAAGAAAGTACAGGCTTACTGACTGACCATAATTGAAAATTCTTATGATCTAAAGTGCTGGAGATAGATTGGTTCTTACACCGAAATTCCTATGATGCAATTCCTGAGCCTATCAGGCGCCATCTGTCGGCAATTCTTCTACTTATGGCCACTCTGTTATTAGTGACCATACAAACTGGTTTCTTCAGTTTAATTTCCACAGTATGATCCTTTACATGAGTAACGGTACCGAGGGTTGCTGCAGTTCCAATGTTCAGACGCAATGATTCTTTTATTTTAATTGGATCAACTTTGACGAGCTCTTGTGTTCCTACTGCAGTTTCAAACAAATTTAGTTCTATAGTAACATCATAAATGTCCGGAGGAAGTGAGTTTGGAAGTCCTACCAATGAGCCTATTAATGAATCACTCTTAACTATGTATGGATCCAAAGTTGTTCCAAGTGCTACCAGGCCCCCAGGCTTTACAACTTCTACAATTCCTGCTCCAGTACCTAGTGATGAGATTCTTGACATTATTGGTTCGTATTTTCCTTTCTTTTCATCATATAGTCCCGGTCGTATTTCGATTTCATCACCAGTCTCAAAATCTCCCTGAATTAGTGAACCCCCAATTACTCCACCTTTCACCTCACCTATTGGTAGACCTGGTTTGTTAATATCAAATGATCTTAGCACATGCATTAAGGGCTGAGAATTTTTTGATCTTTCAGGTGTTTTGATATTAGTCTGGATAGCCTCGATTATAGCATCAATATTTAATTTGTGTTGTGCAGAAACTGGAATTATAGGGGCGGTATCGGCTACACTTCCTTTAACAAAACTCTTTATTTGTTTATAATTCTCTATTGTTTCTTCATAAGATACCAAATCAACTTTATTTTGAACTAACACAATCTGTTTAATGCCAAGTGTTTGTAGAGCCAACAAATGCTCCCTAGTTTGTGGTTGAGGTACCTTTTCATTTGCTGCTGTCACTAAAATTGCACCATCCATCAAAGCCGCTCCTGAGAGCATATTTGCCATTAAACTTTCATGACCTGGAGAATCTACAAAGCTAACTACTCGTTCAAATTCAGATTTCTGTCCACAATTCTTACACTCAGGTTGAGTCGAATAGCATATTGGTGGAGGGCAGTTCTTACACTTGTAAAAAGCAGCATCGGCATATCCAACCTTTATGGTAATTCCCCTTCTTAATTCTTCACTATGTCCACTGGTCCAAACACCAGTTATTGATTCGACTAGAGTAGTTTTTCCGTGGTCCACATGACCCGATGTTCCTATGTTGACACATGGTTGATAACCATATTGCTTAACGTACCATTCAGGCAGAGTTTTTTTCCAATGCAATATGTATAGTGAAATTTTACAGAGATATTAATTTAATTATGATGGGAGTATTTGGAATGATATTGATTTTTATCTAACAGATGGCTATTCCTCAGTCTTTTTAGAGTCCGTCGTCTCGGCAGTAAGCGGTAAGTTTCCTTCCATGAGTAAACAATTTATCTGGTATATCTCTTCTGTAATCATATTTCCTCTAACAAGTTTTCTTTTTCTGATCCCTTCACGATCGTCTCTCATCCCAGCCCCTTTTGACAATAAAACATATTTTTTTACACCACCATGAACATCACTGCGAATAGGTGTTCCAGATTTATCACTGCCCCCTCTTAGTTGGATCTTACCAGAAGGTATACCGACCACTGAAGAATCTACAATTTCTCCTACTCTCAAACCAACTAAGGGCTGAGCCTCTTTATCTTTTAGCTCTTTGCTAACACTTTTGCCCTTCTTATCGGAAATTATTATCTTAAACTGAGTCAATATGAAATCAACCTGTATTACAGCGTTAATTAATCTTTACGACCCGAATCATCTAAAATACTTTAATAAATGTTATTTTAAAAAATATATTAAGTGCAAAGCGAGAAAAAAAACGAAGATGAAAAAGAAAGAAGGTGTTTTAGATGCGGATTCACAATGCTTAGTATTCAGAGCTGTCATCTTCGGTGTGAAAATTGCGGATCAGAGTTGACCTGTTCTGATAAAGGTTTGTTTTGGTAATCAAAAACTCAATCAAATCGAATAATCTACCATTTATCAATTATGCACTAAATCGAGAGAAAAATGAATTCAAACTAATTCAAACTAATAGCCTTAATTTCAAATGTTACCCTTGAACTGAAAATTATCGGCCATATTCTCTGCTTTTGACTTCATTATCTCCAGATAATTTTCATAATTATCAGAATAACCACAATTTTTGCACTCTATAGCCGTCATATCATCACTTACTTGTGCTTTGTTATTGCACTTTGGGCACTTTGCATCCAGCAAACCAACACTAGATAATCTCTTCTTATTATTATATTTTAGGTGATTAGATCTGCATATTCAATTGTCCCAATAGAGGAGTTGCCTTGACAATTATGATCTCTGAATTAGGATTATTTTTATTTATTCTTTCAAAATCAGTCTTGGAGCAGGAAACGACTATGATCTTTTTTTCACTTGAATAAAAGTCAAACATGGAATCGTGTCTTTCTACATCTCCTACATAATCTTTTAATCTTGATTCCAATCTAGATATTATTTCCAATCTATCTCCCCTCATTTCATTAGGATCAAAGGTCCATGAAATTATCGCTTTTGTTTTACTAGCTTTCAATTCATATTTCTTAAGGATAATTTTGATTTGTTCAGTCAAGTACTTTATGTAATTTTCAACCGTGGCAATATTGCCTTTCAGTAGAAGTGTTAGAGGAGAAATCCCAGTGAGAGACGACAAAATAGTGTTCAAATCAAATAAGCCGCTCACAAGATCGTCAAGATATAGATCATCGAAGGCTTGGCTTTCCATTATCTGCGATTGAAATGAATAATCCGCAAATTTACAAATTTCAAAAATAGGTGACATTAAACCATAGTGTCTTAAGATTCTAATACAATAGAAATATTCTGCAGATTCGATATCTACTACTTTCAATGTCTTGTCGGGATGAAGTTCGCTTAGCATGCTTTCAAGACTAGGATTCACTTCGGATCGTGTCCCAATAATTCCATCAAATACTGTTGAGGAAATGGAACTGGTTGGCATATAGTTATAGAAAATATTTTTTCCAACACTAAGACCGGTTCTGTGTTCAATCAATGTCATGTTTTCGTTATTTACGCCAAAACCTGCAGGAACTGTATTAATTATGGAACTATCCTTGTTCACATGTTTTATCACGTCCTGAAATTTAGATCCAATATGATTCTTTGCATCAGGCCATGATTTTCTTATTCTGGGTGTAAAAAAGATAAAGGAGGCGTTATTGATGGCAACGTCGAAAGGTTCAAAATCTAAAAGTGTTTCATCCTGAATAAATGAAGTTACACTCGAATATGTCTTTGCTATGTCTGGTTTAAGTGTAATTGCCATTCCTGATGAGTCATCAATAATTGAAACTGGTATACCTTTATTGGAAATATGTGATGCAATTTTGTATCCCTCTGTACTTAGACCATATACAGCTACCTTCAATGAACTAGCACTCACTGTTATATCCGACCCCAAATAGCATATTTCTGTTCCTGAATCAAAATTAAGATTGGTTGAAGAAAAGTTTTTTCTATGAGGATACCTATACATGGTGCTTGAGAATCTGGTATGACGTTTTAACCCCAAAACAGGTAATGTTTTTCAAACATTCAGTGGAATTGCTGAAAGAAAAAGATCATGAAATCCTGTGTACGGGAAGAAACTATCGGGAATGCGTAGAGTTATCAAAATTAAAGAAATTTGAGCTAAAAATAGTTGGAAAGCACGGTGGTTCTTCAAAATATGACAAACTAAGAGCAAGTTCTAGTAGAATTTTTGATCTAGCAAACGAGATAAAGGCGTTTCAACCCGATCTGTGTGTTAGCTTTTCATCGCCTGAGGCAGCAAGAGTAACATTTGGCTTGGGAATTCCACACATTACGTTTAGTGATTCCCCTCATGCTCATGCTGTTCAGAGGTTGACAATTCCATTTGTTAGTTATCTTTTATGCCCTTGGATTATTCCGTACTCGGCATGGAAAAATTTAGGAATTTCAAAAAATCAAATAATTCGCTATCACGCACTTGATCCGGTTGCTTGGATTAGAAGAGAAACTAGGGATATCGATGACAGTAAATTAAGGAGAAAATATCGCGTTTCTAAGAACAATACTATTCTAGTTAGACCAGAAGAAAGTAAGGCATCATACTTGATTGACAAGGATAGCAATGTGAATAATATTTTGGATTCCATAGTTGAAAACTTCAATCGTACATCTGACATACTGGTATTGTGCAGATATCAGGAACAAATAAAGCTCTTCAAAGAAAAATATGGCAATAAGATCAAAGTCT
>Ga0193740_1000311_pt1 | contig 13897 bp, 11 predicted proteins | sample L2s1metaG_FD_145072 | JGI IMG/M metagenome (GOLD analysis project Ga0193740, IMG submission 145072) | Soil microbial communities from a riparian zone of the East river system, Colorado, United States - L2s1 | ecosystem: Environmental > Terrestrial > Soil > Riparian zone | place: USA: East River... | reverse complement strand
TTTTGCTGAAGAATCTTTGTGACGAAATAAAACTTTATGAGAAAAATTTACACTCTTTCTGTTGCGATAGCTCTTACGATGATCGCTTCAGCACAGGAAGACACCACTAAGGCCAAAGAACTTTCGGAAGTAGTTGTTACAGGTCAGTACAAACCACAGTCAGCAAAAGCTTCGGTTTACCAGGTTCGGACAATTTCAAAAGAAAGGATACAAAAACAGGGCGCAACTAAGCTGCAGGATGTTTTAAGCAATGAATTGAATATTCGGTTTTCACAAGATGTGGCTACAGGCGGGTCATCTATTTCAATGCTTGGATTAAAAGGTCAGAATGTAAAGATCCTTGTAGATGGAATGCCGATGACAGGACGCCAGGGTACCTCGAACGAGATAGACATTAATCAAATTGATATTAATTCTATTGAAAGGATCGAGATAGTTGAAGGTCCGATGTCAGTTGTTTATGGTGCTGATGCATTGGCGGGTGTTATCAATATCATTACTAAGAAAGCGTCTGCTGCCAGACTTTTTGTAACTGCAAGAATTCATGAAGAAACGATTGGCGACGAATATGGAAATGGGAGGGGAATTCATAATCAATATGCAGCGCTTACATGGAGACATAAAAATTGGGAAATAGGCGGGGCTTTTGGTCACAACTATTTTGGTGGTTGGAAAGACACTGCAACGGGGCGAGAATTAGTTTGGCACAAAAAGGATCAGTTGCTGGCAAATGGTTTTATTGCTTATCACAGAAGTAAATTCAATATTCGCTATCGCATTGATGGTTTAGATGAAATAATTACAAACCCCGGAAATTATCAAACATTCCCTGACCAGGTATCTGGTGAAAATCTTGCTTATGACCAGGAGTACCTTACCAATAGGGTGATGCACCAGTTGCAATCATCTTATTTTGTAAATAGTGATCTGAATTTTCAACTGCAATCATCTTTTACCGATTATAGTCGCCAGGTTTTTTCCACTACAGTAAGTGAGCAAACTGGAAAAGTAAGTATTGACATGGGAACAGGTAAACAATCTGTTGTTGACTTTAAGGGTTTTACATTCAGGGCCCTGGCCAATTATAAATTGTCACCAACATTTTCATTTCAGCCGGGGGTTGATATGAATTTAGAAAGTGGCGAAGGGGAAAGACTAAAATCAGGTAACAATAAGGTTAATGACTTTGCTTTGTTTGCCACATGGGAAATAACTCCTTCTAAAAATATTAATATCAGGCCCGGACTTCGGTTTATAAATAACTCGGTGTATGATGCACCCCCGGTTGTTCCTTCGATCAATTCAAAATTTGTATTGACGAAAGAGCTTGACCTGCGCCTGGCTTACGCTAATGGATTCCGATCACCTTCACTGAGAGAATTATATTTTAATTTCTTTGATGCCAATCACCAGATCGTTGGAAACCCTGATCTGAAAGCAGAAACGTCACACAGCTTTACCGGTTCATTGAATTGGAAAAGATCAACACCCGGGCAGGCTGTATACACAACAGTATTAAATGGTTTTTATAACGATGTAGAGAACCTGATCGATTTTGCAGTATCCGCCAGTGATCCAAATGTTTTTATTCTTACAAATGTTTCTGATAGTAAAACTTCCGGCGTGAGCCTGAGTTCAACGGCGAAATACAAACAATGGAATGTATCAGCCGGGGCTTCTTATACTGGTTTTTATAATGATTATTCTGAAACAGATGAATCGTTGCCCGAAATGCAATGGTCTCCCGAGGTAAACTCCATTATCGGCTACACTTTTTCAAAAGCAGGACTGGATGTAACCCTGTTTTACAAATTCACGGGAAAGAGACCATACTATGCAGTGAATTCAACTCAAAAAGTTGTTTTGACGGAACAGGAAGGATATCACATGGCTGATCTTACATTGAATAAAAAAGCATTTAAGTATTTATCTCTAAATGCGGGTATAAGAAACCTGTTTGATGTTGATCGGATAAACAGTACATATGTTGAAGGAGGGACGCATAGTTCAAATGGAGTGAGAAATCTTGCAACTGGCCGCTCATTTTTTGTTGGCCTGAGTTTTAATTGGGAGAAAAAATAACTACTAGTAATAAAAATCAATTACAATGTTTACGAAAAGTATAATAAGAAACGGGTTTGTTGTATCGATGATGGCTTTGGTATTAGTATCATGCCGCAAAAGAGAAGCTGAGCTACCTGATAATTATGCAGTGTTTGAAACTTCGGCACAAGGTTTTCCGGCAAGCGAAACGAACATAACTGTAAAAATAAAATTGTCAAGAGGTGTAAATGCAGACGTGCCGGTGGTGATTAATCTTACTGATCAGGGTGCAACGTACGGAACTGATTATACGACTTCACCAGTAGCAACTGCAGGAAAAATTTCATTGACTGTTCCTTCGGGAAATAATGAAGCATCATTTACACTTACAAAAAAAGCAGGAGCATTATTTGATGGTGATGAGAAAACCGTATTTGACCTTTATAGTTCTGGTGCGCCGGTATTGATAGGCATTACAAAACGATTTACATTAAGCTTTGGAGAACTTGTTTCATCTACCTCTACTGCTGTAATAAATGGCGGGGGGATCAACTTTCCGAATAAAGTGTTTATTGATCTAAGTGCAAATAGGGAAACGCCCATTTTACGTACTGCATGGGATCTTGGTTTCTACACAGGAAGCGATGATTTTCGTGTCATTCTTAACTCATCTTCGGCAATGATGGCAAAGCAGATCAACAAAAATGATCTGAATGCAGTATCTGCAGCAGATACAGTCGGATTTTATAGCGAAGTAGCATTTAGCCAGGCGGCTCCTACTACTACATCCTTGTCCTATATCGATTATCCCAATGGTGATCTTACAAGAACGGCCATTGCGTCTATTGCAGCAACTGCAACGGATAACAAGGTCTATATTGTAAACCGCGGTGTAGGAGTAGGTAACCCTGCACCGGCAAGAGGATGGAAAAAGATCCGCATCATTCGCAATGCATCCGGTGGTTATACTTTGCAACATGCAGATATTGCGTCTACTACTTTTTCTTCTGTTGATATTTCAAAAGACGATGCTTATTTCTTTAAATATATTTCATTCGAAAATGGTGCGGCTACAGTAGAGCCTGCAAAGAAAAAATGGGATCTTACCTGGACTTATTTTTCCAATGTCACAAACTTTGGTGCAGGTGAAGTGCCTTATCTTTTCCAGGATATTATTTTGTTAAACCGCAATGTTCAGGTAGCAAAAGTGATGGCGGCTTCAAAAACTTTTGCTGATTTTGGAGAAGCAGAGATCGCAGCACAAACATTTTTAACCACACAAAACGCTATTGCAGCTGACTGGCGCAGTGGCGGGGGTCCGGGAGTTAGTCCTGCTGTGAGAACAGATCGTTATTACATTATAAAAGACGGAGATAATAATTATTATAAGGTTCGCTTTACAGCCTTAACACAAAACGGAGAAAGGGGTTACCCCGCTTATGAATCGGTTTTGATAAGGAAAGGATAAGATAATAGAAGCAACATTTTGAAAAACCATTCATCAATCGGTGGGTGGTTTTTCTTTTTGTTAGAGCCCAACCTGGGGCTTTATTTCCTTAACTTCGCAGACTTTTTATGAGTCAGAAATACAGGGAATACCAGCAACTGAATTTACCGTCGATCGAGCAGGAAATACTGGCCAAATGGGCAGAGAAACAGGCATTTGAAAAGAGTGTGAGCCTTCGTGAAGGTGCCACGCCGTTTGTTTTTTATGAAGGTCCACCCAGCGCCAATGGTATGCCCGGTATTCACCATGTTATTTCAAGAACATTGAAGGATTTGGTTTGCCGCTATAAAACCATGAAAGGTTTCCAGGTAAAAAGAAAGGGTGGATGGGATACACATGGTTTACCAATTGAGCTGGGAGTTGAAAAAGAATTAGGCATCACAAAAGAAGATATTGGTAAAAAGATCTCTGTTGAAGAGTATAATCAAAAATGCCGCGAAGCGGTTCTTCGTTATAAAGATAAATGGGATGATATCACAAGAAAGATGGGTTATTGGGTTGATCTGAATGATCCGTACATCACTTTCAAGAATGAATACATCGAAACATTGTGGTGGTTACTGAGTGAGTTGTATAAAAAGGGATTGTTGTATGAAAGTGTAAGTATTCAACCATATTCACCTGCAGCGGGTACTGGATTAAGTTCACATGAACTGAATCAGCCAGGAACTTATAAGGATGTCAAGGATACCAGTGCGGTTGCAATGTTTAAGGTAGTCAGAAATCAAAAAAGTGAATTTTTATTTTCGGAGTTTCCCAAAGCCCCCTCTCCAAAAGGAGAGGGGGTGGGGGGTGAGGTCTTTTTTCTTGCATGGACGACCACTCCCTGGACGCTACCTTCTAATCTTGGATTAACTGTAGGGAGCAATATTGATTATGTTTTGGTAAAAACATTTAATCCTTATTTGCATAATGAAATATACATTGTTCTGGCAAAGGCATTGCTTGGAAAATATTTCAAAGAAGAAAATGAAAATGCAGATTTTGCTGAATATAAAAATGACGGCAAGAATCTTCCTTATAAAATAATTGCCGAATTCAGGGGAAATAAAATTGAAGGTTGTGAGTACGAACAATTACTTCCCTTTGAAGCCAACTCTCCAAAAGTTATAGATGAGATAACACCTGGTGCAAAACCATTTCGTGTATTGGTTGACACATTCGTAACTACCGAAGACGGTACCGGTATTGTTCATACAGCTCCTGCCTTTGGTGCGGATGACTTTAAAGTTGGTAAGAAATACAATATTGGCATTCTCACAATGGTTGACCGTGAAGGAAAGTTTGTTGATGATTTAGGTGAATTCAGCAACCGCTATGTAAAGAATTATAAAGACCAAAAAGATTATGTTGATGTAAACGTTGATATAGCGGTTAAACTAAAGAAAGAGAATAGAGCTTTCAAGGTTGAGAAATACGAGCATAGCTATCCCCATTGCTGGCGCACAGATAAACCGGTTCTTTATTATCCACTTGATGCCTGGTTCATCAAAACCACTGCTATCAAAGACCGGATGGTTGAATTAAATAAAACCATCAACTGGAAACCAAAATCAACAGGCGAAGGAAGATTTGGTAATTGGTTGGAGAATATGGTGGACTGGAACCTCAGCCGTTCAAGATTTTGGGGAACACCTTTGCCAATTTGGAAAACAGAAGATGGAGAAGAAGAGAAATGTATTGGAAGTATTGAAGAATTAAGAACAGAAGTAAAGAAAGCAATTGATGCTGGATTCTTGAAGCTGGATGCTGGTCAAGATCCAGGATCCAGGATCCAGCACCTGGTATCAGATCTGCACAAACCTTATGTTGATGAGATAATTCTTGTAAGCAAGTCAGGCAAACCCATGAAAAGGGTCCCTGATCTTATCGATGTTTGGTTTGACAGTGGCGCTATGCCTTATGCTCAATGGCATTTTCCATTTGAAAATAAAGAAACATTTAAGCAAAGCTTTCCTGCAGATTTCATTTGTGAAGGAGTTGACCAGACAAGAGGATGGTTTTACACGCTTCATGCGATTGCGGCATTGGTCTTTGATTCTGTTGCCTTCAAAACTTGTGTATCGAACGGATTGGTACTTGATAAGAGTGGCAATAAAATGAGCAAACGTCTTGGAAACGTTGTTGACCCGTTTAAAACAATTGAAACCTTCGGCGCTGATGCTACAAGATGGTACCTTGTTACCAATGCTTCTCCATGGGACAATATGAAATTTGACCTGGATGGCATCAAAGAAGTTCAACGGAAATTCTTCGGCACTCTTTATAACACCTACCAGTTTTTTTCTTTGTATGCCAACGTTGACGGATTTTCATTTAAAGAAAAATATGTTCCATTAACTGAACGACCAGAGATAGATCGCTGGATACTTTCTTCACTCAATACAGTTGTAAAGAAAGTAAATGAGTTCATGGATGATTATGAACCAACACAGGCAGGTCGGGTGGTTGAGGATTTTGTTGATGAGCATTTGAGTAACTGGTATGTTCGTCTTTGCCGCCGCCGTTTCTGGAAAGGAGAATATGAGCATGACAAAGTTTGTGCTTATCAAACTTTATATGAATGCCTGGAAACAGTATTGAGATTGATCGCTCCAATTTCTCCATTCTTTAGCGATGCAATTTTCGGTAACCTCAATGCGATCACGAATCGTTTTAAGGTGGAATCAATTCATCATGCTGATTTTCCGGTAGCTGATGAAAAAGTGATTGATACCTCGCTCGAAGAAAGAATGCAACTTGCCCAGGATACTTCGTCTTTAGTATTATCATTACGGAAAAAACAAAACATAAAAGTTCGCCAGCCCCTGCAAAAAGTTTTGATCCCGGCTTTGAATGGTTCGATGAAAGAACAATTACAAAGGATTGAGGATCTGATAAAGGCTGAAGTGAATGTAAAAGAAATTGAATACCTCAACCCCGATAACACTTTTATCAGCAAAAAGATCAAACCAAACTTTGTGGCACTTGGTAAAAAGCTTGGCCCGAAGATGAAAACCGTTTCAGGATTGTTGAGCCAGTTTGACCAGGATCAAATACGTAAGTTGGAAAAAGATGGGCAATATAATTTGTTAGTTGATGGCGATGACTTAATATTACAAACTTCGGATGTAGAAATAACAAGTGAGGATATTCCGGGGTGGCTGGTAGCAAGTAAGGGGCAATTAACGGTGGCCCTGGATGTAACAATAAGTGAAGAATTAGAACATGAAGGAAATGCCCGTGAGTTTGTAAACAGGATCCAGAAGATCCGCAAGGATAGCGGCTTTGAACTGACGGATAGAATAGAAGTGCAGGTTACAGCAGAGAATGGGTTAAAAAATTCGTTAGCTCAGTTTAAAGACTATATTTGCGCCGAAATTCTGGCAGATAAACTGGAATTTTTAACCGAAAATAATAGTGGAATAGAAATTGAAGTGAATGATATTCAATTAAAAGTGATTGTTTCAAAAAAAGCTTAACCGTATGGCTCCCAAGAAAAAGCCTGCACCAAAAAAAGCTAGCAAGCCAGTGAAAAAAGCGAATACCAAGAAACCGGCGCCTAAAAAACCCGCCACAAAAGCAGCCCCAAAAAAGGCCGCTAAGCCTGCGCCAACAAAAAAAGCAGCCCCTCAAAAGCCTGCTAAAGTTGTTGCAAAGAAACCTGCTGAAAAGCCGGTAAAGCCAGTTGAGAAAAAAGCACCTGGTCATGAAAACAAATCTTTAGTTTCCGTAAAACCCCAAATAAAACCAATAGTGAAAAAGGAACCTCCTAAACCCGGGAAAGTTGTGATACCGAAAACAACCACAAAGTCAGTAAAGAAATATGAGCCTGAGTTTACCAAATCCGTGCTTGATTCACAGGCACAGGATCCCGGTGCTCCGGTACATAGATATTCCGATGCAGAATTAGTAGAGTTCAGAGAAATAATCGGGAAAAAACTGGATGCTGCAAAAAAGGAATTGAATTACCTGCAAGGTCTTATTACCCGTAAAGACGAAAGTGGCGATATGGACGAAGGCCGTTACATGACCATGGAAGATGGAAGTGTAAGTATGGAAAGAGAACAGCTGAGCCAAATGGCAAGCCGCCAGATCACTTTCATCGATCATCTTGAAAAAGCAATGATGCGGATAGAAAATAAGACTTATGGCATCTGCCGTGTTACAGGTAAACTGATCGACAAAGCAAGGTTAAGAGCTGTGCCACATGCTACACTTAGCATCGAAGCAAAGCAGATGATGAACAAGTAAAGTATCACTATAATTAATTTTAAAACCGAGGATTTATTTCCCCGGTTTTTTTATTTGCAGATATTATTTTCCAAGTAACTTGTTGCAAATTTTTTAATAATGACCCGTAATGGATTACTCACAGCGTTTTACTTTTTAGTAATAACAAGTGTACGATCACAGGTAGTGTCGGGTCCAATGCTCGGGCCAATTGAATACCGAGATGCAAAAGTCTGGATCGAAGTAACTCCGCAGGTAAAATCAGTTTCACTTCAGTATAAAAAGAAGGGGGATACAAAAACTAAAACTGTTTTATATAAAGGGCAGCTTGGAAATGATTTTAACCCATTACAAATAACAGTTGGCGGTTTAGAATTCAATACAACCTACGAGTATCAATTTATCATTGATGGTAAAGCATCTGCAGCAAAAGGTCAGTTTACCACAAAAGATCTTTGGCCTTATCGTAAACCAGTCCCTGATTTTTCTTTTCTAACCGGGAGCTGTGCTTATTTTAATGAACCGGCTTATGACAGGCAATATACTGACCTGGTAAGATTGGATCGGCCGGCCGTGCCTTATGGGAAAGACTCTTCCATTTTTGAAACAATGGCTAAAGAAAGATCTGCTTTTATGCTGTGGCTCGGCGATGCCTGGTATACAAGAGATGTAGATTATAATAGTGAATGGGGTTTATGGTACAGGGCGTCACATGACAGATCTCGTCCCATATTACAAAATTTCCTGAAAGCAATGCCTCAATATGGCATATGGGATGATCATGATTACGGGCCGAACGATATTGGTAAAAATTATATCCTGAAAGATGCAAGCAGAAAAGTCTTCATGAATTATTTCTGTAATCCATCTTATGGTGAAAATGGCCAGGGCATTTATTCGATGATCAGTTGGGCAGATGTGGAAGTGTTTATGACAGATGATCGTTGGTGGCGCAGCGAAGACAAGATGAAAGATTCGGTTGATGGGCCGGAAGGACTCCCTGGGAGAAAACCAAATCCTGAAAAAAGAATGTTGGGTAAAGAGCAAATGGACTGGTTGAAAAATTCTTTGTTGCACAGTTTTGCAACATTTAAGATCGTAGCAGTAGGTAGCCAGGTATTAAATCCTGTTTCGCCTTTTGATAAATGGTGGGATTTCCCTGCAGAGTATGATGAGCTGATGAACTTTATAAAAGAGTACAGGATCAGCGGTGTTGTATTTCTTACAGGAGACAGGCATCATAGCGAGATCATTAAAGTAGATCGTCCCGGTCATTATCCTTTGTACGATATCACTGTGTCGGCGCTCACTTCAACAGGTTATCCATTTGGTACGGCGGAAAAAAATAATCCTTACCGTGTAATTGGGTTTGAGCAGAAACAGAACTACGCACGATTTTCTTTTTCCGGCAAAAGAGGTGAAAGAAAAATGACGGTTCAATATTTGGGGTTAAAGGGTGAAGCTCTTGGCGAATGGAGTGTAAATGAAAAGGAACTCAGGAATCAATAACAGGTAACCAGCACATGACCATTCAATTTACATACGAAAAAGCAAAGGTGATGCAGGGCTTGCGATATCATTTTATCACGAGGCCGGAATTGCGGCTGATGATCATAGTGGTAAATGTTTTTGCTTTACTTTCTGCTACCTTATTTTATTTTAAGATCGTTACCGCACTTGCTTTTTTTATAGGTAGTCTTCTATGGTTTATGTTGATGATAAGCGTTTGGTTTTTATTACCCGAGATCATTTATCGTCGTACATCAACTTTCAAAGATCATTTTGAGATGAGTTTTGAAGAAACTGGATTTTCATTAGGCAATGAAAGGGGTTCACGCAACTGGCCCTGGCAGGTATTAACGGCATTCCTGGAAAGCCCGCATTTTTTCTATTTGTATTTCGATAGCCGCACTTTTTTTCTCGTTCCAAAATCAGGATGCAGGTCAACTGATGAAGTTTTTGAATTAAGACAATTGCTGAAAGAAAAAATTAAGAAGAAGTAATTAAGCAGACTAATTTCTTTCGTCATTTTTGAGAAAGTAACCAGTTTACTAATTGCTCCGGTTCAGCAATGCTCAATGAATGCGGATGTCTGACATTACCAGGTTGTCGAAATCCTTTATTACTTGTTGTAATTAAAACAGCATTCTTATTTCCTAATCTTTGTAGTTCATTGATCATTGGCGCCTGATCCACTACATTTATAAAAGAATAGTCATAACCTCTTTGGCTTAGCCACCATTGAACATCCGGTTCTGTTATCAACATAATGGGTATATTCACTAAGCTCTTGATTGCTCTTTGTGTCGTGTCAGCAAATGAATATGGGGAAATATTATAAAAATTCTCTAAAGCAGTTTTTGGTGTGCCATGCATTTCTGTTTGAATTCTATCGATCATGTACGGAAGTTCTTGCATCACTGGTAAAGCAACGGAAAGCCGAATAATACGTTTTGCTGCATTGTAATAACGCTCAAAATCAAGCGGAGGATCGATCCCAAACACCGCTTTAGGCCTGAGAGCATTATTATTGGTGGCTGATGATTCTGCATATTTCACTGCACAACTTCCACCGATAGAAAATCCGCCTATGTAAAAATCTTTTCCTTGTAATTTATATTTGTTGATAGCATTTTTGATTTGATCATTCAGTGATTGTTGAGATGAACCATCTATACCAAAATATAAGACTCCATTTTTTGAGACAGGAATAATTGTTAGGACACCTTTTTGGGCAGCATATTTTGGAAGTTCTGTTTGTTGTAAAACATCTTGAGCTGTACCACCCAATCCGGGTAATAAAAACATAAAAGCTTTTAGAGGGACTCCTTCCGGTACAACAGCAATATACATGTTGAGTGAACTGTCTTTAGGGTCCATGTAAGTCGTTTCAAGTTTTTGTCCAAATGAAATTGAAACGATAAGGAAACAAAACGGCAGAATAATTATTTTTTGCATGCATTAATTTTTAAGCTTGCAATTAAAAATTCAAAAAAACATTTCAATTCTTAACTCGAGACTCACAAATCTTTCACCATCTCATAATGTGGAATAGTGATCTCCATAAATTCAGATCCGCTAATCTTATATCCCATTTTTTCAAAAAAGGGAACTGTAGGTTTTCTTGCATGCATGCTCATGATCCTGTAACCGTGGTCTCTTGCCAGGTTTTCAGCAAATTGTATAAGGGCTCTTCCAATTCCTTTTCCCTGCAAATTATTTAATACGGCCATTTGTCTTAACCGGGCTTTGCGTGGATCCATTTCAACGATCATACAACAGCCAAGCATTTGTTCATCTTCAAATGCAGCGATAAGAAGATTATCTTTTTCTTTCTCGATCTCTGATTCAGTAAAACTAAGGCCAAGAGGTTTGCGCAGAATTTCTTCCCGCATTTTTAGCATTTGCTGGTATTCAGGAGTGCCAAAATCTATTATTTTCAGAGCCATAGTTGGTTTAGCTTAGTATCAATGCAGGATTTCAATTTACAACTTAAATCGATACTATCAACTGTTGGCAATTACATTTTCTGGTAAACTTTTGATCCTAATCCTTAATAGTCAGCAAGTTTCGAGCAAGAAGAAAAAAACGCTGTAAATGCGGTAGTTAATTCAAATATTCTATTTTTGCAGCCATATTTAACTAAAATATCTCATCATGTCAGACATTGCATCAAGAGTAAAGAAAATCATTGTAGACAAATTAGGCGTTGATGAAGCTGAAGTAACTAACGAAGCTTCTTTCACTAATGATTTAGGTGCCGACTCACTCGACACCGTAGAGTTGATCATGGAATTTGAAAAGGAATTCAACATCTCCATCCCTGATGAGCAGGCAGAAACCATTACAACTGTTGGCCAGGCAATTGCTTACCTGGAAGAAAATGCAAAATAATTTATCTCGAGCCAGGCAGTATATATTGCCTGTCCCGCCTCCGGCGGGAGAATAAATTTTATCCGCCTTCTGCTGATATCGGGGAAGGCGGTTTTACTTGTATATCATAGCTGCTTAACTTTAAATAAAATTTGAGCTGGCCATTATGGAACTGAAAAGAGTAGTAGTAACAGGACTGGGAGCAATAACGCCGATCGGCAATACCATTGATGAATACTGGAACGGTTTGATCAATGGTGTTTCTGGTGCGGACATGATCACCCTGTTCGATGCTTCGAAATTCAAAACAAAATTTGCCTGCGAGATAAAAGGATTTGAACCAACAGCATTTCTTGAAAAGAAGGAAGCAAGAAAGATCGATCGGTTTACGCAGATCGCGTTGGTCGCAAGCGACCAGGCAGTAAAAGATGCGGGTATTACAAAAGACAATGTCAATACTGACCGGGTTGGTGTTGTGTTTGCAAGTGGTATAGGTGGTCTTATTACTTTCCAGGAAGAGGTAATGAATTTTGCAAAAGGCGATGGTACTCCTCGTTTCAATCCATTCTTTATTCCGAAAATGATCCTTGATATCGCCGCAGGGCAAATATCAATGCGTCATGGTTTCAGAGGACCCAACTTTGCAGTGGTCAGCGCCTGTGCATCTTCTACCAATGCAATGATGGAAGCTTCTAATCTTATCCGTTTGGGTAAGGCAGATATAATTCTTACTGGTGGTTCTGAAAGCGTGATAAGTGAAGCAGGTGTTGGCGGGTTTAATGCAATGAAAGCATTAAGCGAAAGAAATGATGATCCAAAAACGGCGAGCCGTCCTTATGATAAGGACCGCGATGGTTTTGTCATGGGAGAAGGAGCCGGTGTTGTTATCCTTGAGTCGCTGGATCATGCCATTGCAAGAGGTGCAAAAATTTATTGTGAGGTAGCTGGTTCCGGCGCTACTGCTGATGCGCATCATATTACGGCTCCACATCCCGAAGGATTAGGTGCAAAGAATGTAATGAATGCAGCACTTGAGGATGCAGGATTGAAGCCGGGAGACATTCACTACATAAATACACACGGCACATCGACGCCACTTGGGGATATTGCAGAAGTGAAAGCCATTGTTGATGTTTTTGGCGAACATGCTTATAATGTAAATATCAGTTCCTCTAAATCAATGACCGGGCACTGCCTTGGTGCAGCCGGTGTGATCGAGGCAATCGCTTGTATAAAAGCCGTAATGCATGATATCGTACCTCCAACGATCAATCATTTTACTGATGATCCTGAATTGGATCCCCGCTTGAATTTTACTTTTCAAAAAGCACAGCATCGTACAGTGAACGCCGCCCTAAGTAATACATTTGGTTTCGGCGGCCATAATGCATGTGTGATCGTAAAAAAATACAAATAGGACCCAAGGTTATTTCACCCTGTAATTCTTCACAGAATTTTTCGTAGCTTTTGACCGTGGATTTCTTTAAGCAATTTTTTAAGGAGAAAGTCGGCGCTTCATTCAAGAAGCAATTAAAAAACGTACTCGGCTTCAGCCCGGATAATATTTCCCTGTACAAAACCGCTCTCACTCATCGTTCCGTTCGGGAAAGCGCAGACGAGAATAATGAACGCCTCGAATACCTTGGGGATGCTGTGCTTAGTGCTTTGGTTGCCGATTATCTTTTTATGCGTTATCCCTATAAGGAAGAAGGGTTTTTGACAGAGATGCGTAGTAAGATGGTAAATCGCCAGCAACTAAATGAGATCGCTTTGAGGATGGGTTTGAAAAAAATTACGCTGTATAATAAATCAGATGGCTCTTTAAAGATCAGCCAGATCTTTGGAAATACATTGGAGGCATTGGTGGGAGCCATTTACCTTGACAGGGGCTATAAAAAAACAGCTAAATGGGTGACTGAAAGAATTATTTTGCCCCATATGTTCATTGATGATCTTGAATTGCTCGAGATCAATCATAAGAATAAGCTTTATGGCTGGGCTAATAAAAATGGAAAGGTGCTTGAGTTTGAAACCGTAGAGGAAAAAGTTGAAAATGGCCGCCGGCTTTTTACAATTGCCGCCGTTGTTGACGGAAATAAAATAGCAGAAGGAAAAGCATTCAATAAAAAAGACGCTTCACAAATAGCAGCTCAAATGGCTGTGGTAATGTTGGGGATCATCAGTGTCGAAACTCCCTCAGAAAACGATACAGAAAACAGGTAATTCTTACTTTATTTCCTGGCACAATTCGATAAGTACTCC
>Ga0193740_1000310_pt1 | contig 13920 bp, 13 predicted proteins | sample L2s1metaG_FD_145072 | JGI IMG/M metagenome (GOLD analysis project Ga0193740, IMG submission 145072) | Soil microbial communities from a riparian zone of the East river system, Colorado, United States - L2s1 | ecosystem: Environmental > Terrestrial > Soil > Riparian zone | place: USA: East River... | reverse complement strand
GGGACGAGTGAGGATAAAAAACGAAGAATCAGAGGAGAACAGTCTAAAAATGTGATTGCTGAAGCATGGCTTGAACCTATACGAAATCCTGTAACTGGTAAAGCCCATAGAGCAATAATTGAAATCCCTGAAGGTTTTGAGTCTACTAGAATGGACCAAGCATCTATGAAAACACTTGTTGCAAATGACGGCTATCTTAGCTTTCGATATGAAGGAACATATGGTAGTTTTTCAGAAAACACTTGGAAAGGACCATAAGGCTAGATATTGCATGAACTGCGTGTTCGTTGTAGAAGACATCAGTTCTTTTGTACTTTGCGTCGCATATTGAATAGATAAAATATAGTAATTCGTAAGTATAGGAGAATTAAATGACACTCCAAGAAATTGATAAAGTATCTGTTACAATTCTAATGGATAACTCCACGGACTTATTGCTAACAAACTCTATTCATGCAAATAGACCTCAGCTAACGACAAATGAAAAATTTTTACTCCCTCTTCCAATTGCAGAACACGGATTCTCCGCACTTGTAGATATTGTCGTACATAGTGAAGAAAAGAAGGAAAAAAATAATATGGGTAAAAAAATCGAATATAAAAATAACAACAGTATATTCTTGTTTGATGCAGGTCCTAGTGAAGATGGTGTAATTCATAATGCGGACATATTTGGAATAGATTTTGATCGGATCGATGGAGTTATCCTAAGTCATGGTCATTTTGATCATTTTATAGGACTCGCCAATATACTTAGGAAAATATCATTATCCCGACCAAAGAGTACTGGTATAGATCTACTTGCTCATCCTGAGGCTTTTTTAAAACGCTGGGAGGTCTTTCAAGACGGTAAGAGAGTACAGATGCCATTTTTAGATGAAGGGCGTCTAAAAGAACTAGGAGCACTAATACACAAAAGGACAGGTATTACGTTTCTTCCCAGTGATGAGTCTCCTTCCTTATTGGTTACAGGTGAGATCCCACGGAAGACGAGCTTCGAGAAAGGATTTCCATTTCAGTACGTAGAGAATCAATCTGGTAACGAAACAAGGCTCATTCCAGATCCATTGGTTAGAGATGATCAAGCAATAGTGGTTAATGTGAAAGATAAGGGATTAGTAATTTTGACAGCCTGCGGTCATTCAGGAATTGTAAATACGATAAATTATGCGAAGAAAGTAACAGAAACAGACAAGGTGCATGCTGTGCTTGGAGGCTTTCATCTTCCAGCTGATGGAGGAATTTTTGAAGAAGCAATAGAGCCCACACTGAAGGAGCTACAAAAAATAGACCCTGACTATATAGTACCTTGCCATTGCACAGGTTGGAAAGCGGCAAACAGAATCATTGAAACCATGCCTGAAAAGTACTTACAAAGTAGCGTTGGCACAATATTTTCATTCTAATGTATCTTTATTTTTTATTCAACTTTATTATAAGTGAACCCAATTAGAGAACCACTAGAAGTTTGGGGCTGGTCGTTTGTGAATCAAATTTGACATAATAAACGGATTCGTCATGAAAATATTTCAATCAAGCACGAGGAGTGGGATTCGAAGCCATTAGTTAGACTGGGGTTTTATGCTTTAAAGAGATTAGCAAAGCTGAATGTCTTTCAACTGATTTTTTGTTAAAATGTGAAGATACTAGCCAGTTCTCCAATAGAAATTTCACTTAATGAAAATCTAATATTTCTAATGAGTACGCTGAGAAATATATAATAATCTTATAGAAAAATAAGAGAATTCTATAAAGTATATTATAATATGTTTGATACTCACATATTGTCTAAACACCAACTGGGGGCTGGTTGTTTCTTGTTCATCAATAGCTGGTCCCCTGTTGTTCATAACTTCTTCTGTTCAGACGAATATACTAAATAAATTGGAATTGGTACATTGTAATAGGTCGTAGAGTTGGATTGGACATTTTCTTTGGATTTATTACTGGTGCTTTATTGAATCCTTCTCTTATGGTCATACTGGCAGTTGTTCTTATTTTGAGCTACACTTTTTGGGTACCTGTCTCTATTGTCTCTATTGAGCTTCTGGCACAACAGCCATCATCCCAAAATTTTGTCACATATGAGAAACGCAGCAACTTCATAAAAGAGTTCAAAGTTCCTATAAATGAGAGAGGTTTAAAAGGAATAGTTACAGACAATGAGCAGAATGTTTGGTTTTACCATGCGACCGCCAACAACAGCACAATAATGAAAATGTCAGAAGAAAGTTACAATTTTACGGAGTATAGCATTCCTGGTAACACTACTGCTGACAATGCCGTAATAAACCTTGCAGGAGGCCAGTTACTATTCGATAATATCAGTAATGCAATTTGGTTTACTGATGCTAGAACAAATTCCCTCGGAAAATTAGACATAAAAACCAGCAAGATAGAATTATTCTCCATTCCGACAAATAATTCTGGAATAATGGGACTTGTCCTTTCACCTGACAGAAAATTCATATGGTTCACAGAGATAATAGGAAATAAGCTAGGAAGTTTGGATATTAAAAGCAAGATGATTACTGAATATCCAACAGGAGAGAACAGCGGACCGACGTTACTTACTTTCGATAGTAAAGGCGTTTTGTGGATTACTCTTTCATATGCCAATAGCATTTTGAGAGTTGAACCATGGTTACTAGTTCCTGGAATCAAGGGTATTGGTATGTACTCAATTACCCTACAAAAATCTAATTTTTTTTCCCCATTTGGTGTAGCAACTGCGCAAGTAAAAGGTATCGAAAAAATTTTTCTATCAGACCATGGTTCTAGCAGAGTCATCGCCTCAAATATTAGTTCTGAATTGAAGAATTATACCTCATATTGGACCTCGCCATCACAGGCTCTTCCCATGGCGCTTCCAAGTCAAGTAGTGTCCGATAAAGCAGGCAACGTCTTTTTTGCAGAACATGGTGGTAACAAGATAGGTAGGATTTCATCTGATAATGGGATGATGACAGAATTTGATATTCCCACTGGACCTCTTGCCACTTCCATATTCTTGACTGTGTCAGAAAACGGGAAACGTGTTTGGTTTACAGAATGGGAGTCTAACAAGATTGGATATCTTGACATCACTATTCAAATTCCACTCACTATGATAGTCAGAAACAATGAGAATACAGCTTCCAGTCCCGATATGGAACCAATACTTCTAAAGCAAGACGACTCTCATTCTGTTGATGTAAGATTAACTCTAAACAAAAATGTGTCCTCTCTGGTATTGCCAAATGCTACTGAACTCTCTGTAGTAGGTATGACTGATACGGGGCTTGAAGGAATTGTATATTCATCAAATCCTCAGCGAGTTAATTTGACGGCAATTCCAGAGGCAGATGTGAAAATCGACCTTGAAGTTGAATCAGAGGAGGCAGTAAGTGGAAACTATACAACTATGGTACGAGCTTCACTACTCGAGAAAGATGGTCTCATCGTATCCCAGTTGTATCCTCAATTAATAAAATTAGATGTTCCTAATAAGCCCCTAGAATCTACCAAGACAGAGAATTTTCAAGAGATTTTATCAGAAAATGCCAAATCAAATTCGACGCCTTTTATAGACCTGATTAGACCTGTTGCTATTATGATAGTAATATTGCTAGTGGGATACTTATTATATCGCAAAATTAACAAGACAAGAAAATTAAAAAAAGCATAAGAAGATGCTAACAAAATATTATATTAGGATATTTTACATTTGTAAACTGCTATGCTTTAATATCTCCTTTCCTATTTGAAAAACAAAATTGGTCGGCAAAAAGGGTGAAAATCGCAGTTATTTCTCTGTCGGACGAGGAAGAAGAAAGAAAAATCTTATAATCATAGTTATACCGATAGCAATTGCAGTTGCTATTACGTTGCTTCTCTTGGGTTCTATGTCAGGTGTTCCCTCATCCAGTAATAAAATGGTTTTACATAACCATGCTACTCTGAATGTCACACAAAATGGCCAAAATCAAGTAGTGCCAGAACATATAGGAATGGTTAGCGTAGGGAAAGCGGAAGACCCGTTGTTATACGGAGACCATTCTCTAGACAAGTATGGAATGGAAGGGATGTCACCATTGCATACACATGATGCTAGCGGAAGAATCCACGTGGAGGCTAATACAATGAGAGATTTTAGGTTGGGAGAATTTTTAGACATATGGAAAGGCTTGGATATTAATGACAAAACAATTCAAGTCACTGTAAATGGAAATCCAGTTTCTGATTTTAGAAACATAATCCTAAATGACGGCGATTCAATTAGTTTGAATATTTCATAAATCTAGAATTATGATATATTTTATGATATCAAGGATGCTATTTTGCAGTTTCATTGGCCGTAAGATGCTGTACTGCAGTACCGTGTATAGAAACGGTTACAGAATATCCACCTATATCGAAATCCAGTGTGCGATTCGACGTATTAATGAGGCCAATGTCGGTAATACCGTTAGGTAAGTCAGTGTGATACAGACATGACTTCCCTTCATCAGATAGGTCTAAGCTTTTACCATTAAGTGTACCATTATTGATTGCCTTTCCAAGGTCTAAAGATTTCAGGTCTGGTGCTACTCCTGCAAATATTGTTACTTCTGGAAGAGCTTCTTTGGTACATGGAATTTTTGAGGCAATGTGATTGTGTCCCTCCACACTAGTAGCAAAAGGTGTCAAATCCATCAATAGTATATAGTCATCATCAGTCAATTGCCCCCTTAGGGGAATACTTTCTGCAACAATAAGTTTATCCAAAACGTGGTTTCATGTGAGGGGACTGATGTATTACTCAGGGTCTGATTCTTTTTACCATACTATGCCAAATGGCAATAGGTTATTAAAATATCAAGTTCCTAAATTAGAAATCCCCCTGTAAGTACCGTCTGCGGTGTAATGAGGTTTGAAATCTAGGAAATACCATTTATGTCAATTCAAACGTGGGCAAAAAGCTCTGAAGGCGATAATTTTACATTTGTAAAGTCTTATTGTTATATTTCATACGTTTTAACAATATTGTATGGCAAAAGACCCTGTATGTGGAATGTGGAAGAAAAACCTGATTCCATTCGATACACAATGAATGGCAAGGAATATTTCTTTTGCAGCACCCAATGTCTAAACGAATTTAGACAACCAGAAAAGAACTAAAAAAATTGAAAATTCAAGTAGCTGTAAGCATCGCACTCACGAAAAACAAGAATCAGAAATTGGTGGATATTTGCTTTTAACCCCAGGGTTATGCGATGCTGATTGTTATCATCGTTATTGGAATTCAAGTACGTTCTTACGCTACGCATGCACTGATTGCATCTTTATTTTCTTATAGGCTTCTTGTGATGCAACTGTCAATGTGCCAGCGAGTAACGCTAATGGAATGGATAGTAATAAGGAATAGTTGTAGAATACTAGATCAACTGTTTCAGCTGTTAATATACAAACAGTCTCCGCTGTAAACAAAATGATGAGACTTGTTTTTAGAATATATTTGATGTTTGATTGTCTGCGAAGAGAGAACAACTTAGAAATTCCTAGACCAAAATTCTTGAAAGTGATTATAAGATTTGTAACAAATCCTTTATTCGATTGCTGCTCCAGTACCGAGCAACAACTATCTATCTTTGCGTTAAGATTATACCTTCCTAATATGGTCATAAAAGTCGCAAATCCTGCTGCTGCATATCCCATTAAATATCCAAAAACAATACCTTGTAAATTATAACCAAAGAAGTATAGGGCACTATTCTCACCAATCACAGCTGCTGAGATGCACAAGGTTTCAATTCCCAAGGCTGCGGCAAAAAAAGTTCTAACATGACCAAAAAATAAGAGAACATGTTGTTTGTTAATTCCAGTTTCATCTATATGTAATCCAGTGCAACAACAAACCTCTTTGGTACAATAGGTGCAATCGTTGAACTTCACATTCTTACAGTCATCTTCAACACAAAGACATTCTGAGCACTTTATCATCATATTTCACCTAGGATCAACTGTAATCGTATATGAAACTATTGAAGAGCTGGACAGTATTGCATAATAAATACAAATTATAGTTTGTTTTTTACAAAAACCAAGTGAAGCTCAGAAAGTGGGATTTGAACCCATTAGCTACACTTGGGGTTTTATTGATTTAAGGATTTCAAAATGGCTGATAAATTTAATTACAGTCTATTTAAACAGTCATTAATTTCTCATATTCTCTAAGTAGGTCTTTTGGACTATGTCGACAATTTTCTTTGATTTGTTTATCCAGCAAGTCAAGTAATTTGACAGTCTTATCTATAGTTTTTCTACTTGTCATTTGGTGTGCTAAGCTGTGGACAATAAACTTGGTATAAGCCTGACTTGGTAAAAATCATCAGTTACTCGAGCGGTTTAATAATTAAGTTCGCCTGAGATTTTAGAATTTGGAATTCGCTGTCAGTGACTCCTCCGCATCCTCCGCAGCAAGGCCGATTATGAGCGGTATCGATAAGCATGGCTTTAGACGCCAGAAAAAGTTATTAAATCCCTTGTGGCTTAATTTTGTTTTACTGGGATGGATATTTCAGTAGGAAGTACAAGTCCTTTGGTAGCCGAGGCGGGAGTCATCGGAGTAATTGATGATGAGCGGGATATTGTTCAGCTTTATCGCGATGCTTTACTAGCTTCAGGCTTTTCAGTGTACGCATTTACAAATCCACTAATTGCCCTCGAACATTTTAGGGTTAATAGCGATTCGTATGTGCTTATAATTTCCGATTTGAGAATGCCAGGTATGGATGGAATAGAGTTAATAAAAAAAGTAAAAGCTATTAATCCTGATATTCGAACATTACTGATTACGGCTTTTGAAGTTGAAGACAGTGTTTTTCACCAATATAAAAAAGGAAACCTCATCGATTCTATCCTACAGAAGCCCATAACTATGAAAAATTTAGTTACCGAAGTAGAGAATCAAGTAAAAATTCGACAAGTACAAAAACAAAAATGAAGTTCCCGCGCTCCTATAAAAGCTAAATTTCAATAATTTTATCTTTATGGTAATCAAAGATTTTCTGTTTTTGTTTACTAGTAAACATTAAATTAAAATCTAGTTTGTGATACAAACATATTTGTTTCCAATTTAGAGCTTCAGAACCATGATGGCCAAAGCTTTCATATTTTAACAGGTCATCGATGTCGCCAAGATGGTTATAAAGAGACATGTCTGTAATAACAATTAGAGTTTTTTTGCTGTGAAAACGTTTGATTTTGCTTACGAACTCTTTGAGGCCAAAGGCCGCGGGAATCCCCAGATAAGGGTTATCAATTACTTTGGCAAAATCAACCAGTGTAAGAGAGTTGTCACGCTCATATTTCTTTACATCGATACCCTTGAGTGTCAACTCCTGTCTAACTTTATCTGTTGTGTCATAATAAGGAAAAAACAAAATTGCCACTCTATTCTCTTCCAAAAGAACTCGTATGTACTGGGCATAAATTTTCCTAACTGTTTCTATATTTGGATATATAATAAGGTAATGAGTACCTAACTTCAGTTTTAGCAATCGTGAAACTAGATTATTAGGAATATCAGAGACTTTAGGTTGACTAATCGTGCCCTTCACTGAACTGTTTTGTGCGACATACTATATTAGTCTAAAAATACAGCACCTTAGTCAAGATGATTCTAGAGAAATTGAATTGTAGGGAACATTATTAATTACTTATTTTCAGAAACTACTTCCCTGGTCAGCAGCATGAATAACTTATCAGCCACATTTTCGGGACTTATCGGCTTGAGAGTAAATTCGTCTGCTCCATAATCTAGTATCTTGGTCTTCTCATTATCTTCATCTGCTATGACCAGTACTTTTGTATCAATATTACTTCTTTTCACCTTTACAATTAACATTGCTCTGCTATCCAATGCCACTTGTTGACTCACTATCACAACATGCATGTTTCGGTCTTTAAGTTCATTTATTTTCGACAAGCAATCTTCTACACTATTCGATTTGTAGACTTCATAACCCTTGAACCACAAAAGGCCAGCAATGTTTGCCATCGCATCTTTGTCTTCTATAGCTATCATAACACGGGGTTTGTCTACTGGCATTCAGTATATTCACAGTTCAAACGTAATAAGTCTAGCGCAAATAGACCTCCAGATGATTGTCAATCAATCCCTTCTTCTTCGCAATGTCCTAATTATGAGATAGAAGAGTGTGTTGGATATTAGTGCATATTAAAAATTAATTATTAAAATAAATACAGTTATAGTTTGTTTATTATTTTACATGGGGTTGGTCGTTTGTGAATCAAATTTGACACAATTAACGGGCTCGTCATCTCAGCTTTCAATTATCCGTTTCATTAGTTCATACTCTTCCTGGGTGATTTCTCCTCTTGCAAACCTTCTTTTTAAAATAACCAAAGGGGCCTCACCATCTGTTGCTCTTATTTCTTGCTTTGAGTTTACTTCCATTGGCTTCTCTTCCATTTTATTAATAATTTGAAATGAACTAATCATGTGTTCTACCACAGGTAAATAGTTCAAGTAGTCGGACTTTTTTACCAAATAACGTATTTCATAGACCTTATTGTCTACCATAGTCCAAGTTATTAATTCTCTGTATACACTTTCTGAATTATCAATTACAGACTTTTCGTCCGAATAAACCAATTTGAATGCTGGATTATCTCCTACAACAGTAGTAGTGAATTCTTCTTGGATGTAGCCCCGAGAGTCATTTTTCAGTTCACCCATCTCCTTATCAACAAATTCACGTAATGATATGTTATCTTTTGAGAGAGTATTAATAAATAGAGTAACGAAGGGGGATTTGTTCTCTATTGTGGTACGGAACTCGATAACAGAAATAAAGTCTTTTTCCTGCTCATTGGCTTCATATTCAATCCAGTGAGATGGATACTGCATTCTAATTCCATGCGTCATGTTTTCATATACCAAGAACCCTTCTCTGGGTCGATTTTCTTTTCCTGCCTGCTTGAATCTTATCATACGTCTATAAATTAGGGGTTGAGCAGAATCAATTTTTTTCTCAAAATCAACTACGATTGTCTGGATGTCTATATCGTTCTTATATTGAATGACAGTATAGCGATGGTTCTTTTTCCACCAAGTACCTATCGGTCCAATGAACAGAGAGCCAGCCATTTCTTCTTTATTTGCATTCTGAATTTTGATGATTGATGAGTAGGGAATTTGTAATGCTAAACCCTGCAACAGAATTTTATCATGATAGAGAAATATTCCCGTCCATTTGGGACTAGGATATTCTGTATGACCTCCCATATACTGAGCGTTAAAGTGCCCCAAAAGTATGCTGTTTGCATTTCCATCACCAGACCGAGTCATCTAACTAAAATTCATGGTAGAAGTATATTAATAATCAGAAGCAACAATTAATCTAGATTACCAGAGCGTTACGGGGTATTGCGGTTCTATACAGTAGAATACCAAGTTAAGATGTTAGTTACAGTCTATTCAAACAGCCATTAATTTTTCGTATTCTCTAAAAAGGTCCTTTGAACTGTGATGACAATTTCTTTCTTTGATATGTTTATCCAACAAGTCCATTAGCTTGGTAACTTTATCAACTTTTTCTGGTTGTCATTGGGATAGTTGGTGTGACTAGCGACTTCACAATTTTATTTCTGTTTTAACTTATGTTCTTCAATTAATATTTTAACAATATCTTCAAGTGAACGTTCTTTTCCATCCTTCATGGTATGTTCTGCACCTATTTTCAGAAGAGATTTCTTGGTTTCTTCTCCAATTTTCATAGTGGAGACCATTTTGGTATATTGTTGATTATACTTACTGCCATATAATCATTTTATATATTAAAGTATAATGGGTATACTTATATAGTATACTTAGTATAAGTATACCTATCCGAAGAGTATGAATGGTATATTAAAGCGAAATTTCATGGGATTGTGGAAGAAAGTGACGAATGATATTAAGCACGTATATAGCTTTGAAGAAATAGTGGGCCATGATGACATTAAACAAATCTTTGTAAAAGCTATAGTCTCTAAGAGACCGATACATTTATTGTTAGTGGGTTCACCAGGTTCGGCCAAAACTATGTTCTTAACAGAGATAATGCGGCATGAAAAGCCGTCTTACTTTATAATTGGAAGCAATACAACCAAAGCCGGCTTGGTGAATCAGTTATTCGAAAGGAGTCCCAAGTTTGTATTAATAGATGAACTAGAAAAAATGAGTCCTACAGACCAGACATCTTTGTTACATCTGATGGAAACAGGAATAATTTCTGAAACTAAAATAAACAAGACAAGACAAGTAGAGCTAACGTCGTGGGTCCTTGCTACTGCTAACTCCTGCGAGAAAATAATCCAACCTCTATTATCAAGATTTGTGATATTAGAAATGCCAGAATACACCTTTGAAGAGTTCTCAGAAATAGCCGTTAATAGACTTAACAAAGAGGGCGTTGACGAGCGAATTGCTAGACTCATAGCGGGGAAGGTTTGGAATGAACTTGGTTCTAAAGATATTAGAGACATAATCAAAGTAGGAAGACTCGCAAGTTCCAGCGAAGAGGTTTCCTTTGTTGTTAAAATGTTGAAGAAAAGTGTATCAAAATAGCAGTATTCTGCTTGTGGGAATGAGCATGAGTTTTTTCGTCTGCTTAAAAGAGGCTGCTGACCTATAATCAAGCTCAATTTTGGTGCGGAGATAGGTGAACTGCTATCAATTCCGGAGTGGTATTGATGTTATGACGACTTTTTGTTGGTTAGGTACAAAATAACGGGTTTATCACAACTTATACTTCTTTCATTAATGCCGTCATAATAATAAATCCATTCATCCTTTGGCCTAACATATTTCTGTCAATAAATCCATTTTATAAAATTTAGAACTTCTCACTACGTCCCGTCAAGTTTGATTTTCAATTTGCTCATAATAACGTTATTTGAGTATTTTTTCACTGCATTTATAATTCCGTTAATATTATTGGGCAAACCAAATAATCATCAATTAGCGAAACGGTAGACTTCGAAAAATGTACAGTAGACACACAAATGAAAACTTGCAATAATTCCTAAACTGTGTAGACTTCTAGAAAACAGCAGTAGACTTGTATGAAAATATAACATTAGTGAACACTTACAACAAAAATTAGCCGTAGACTTCTACCAACAATAACATCACTGTAGACTTCTTTGTGACACGAGTCGCAGACTTTTACCACAAAAAACTAACTGTACACTTCTGTACTTACACCTATTTGTTAGTGCCCAATCCTTAAGAATATCTAATCAATTAATTAATCTGAAGTTAAGTCGGATGAAATGCCCTCTACACCAGAAATTAAAACGGCTTTTCTATTTTTCCAGGTTTGTTCACTTACACTGGCTTTTAATTTGCCGGCTTTTGCAACCTCAGTCTACTTTTTGTGACGGCTTTTGGAAATTTGTTTTACTTGCATGAGACGGTTTTACATACGAACCGGCTTTTAGAATTCACTTGCCGGCTTTTTTAACTGGCGGTTAGAAAATTATCTCACGTTAGCGGTATTTTGATTTTTTATCTTTTGGTTGCTTGATGGATTTGATACTCAATGCCATTTTAACCATAAGTCCCAATTTGCAGAGAATCAATTCTATCTGACGTATCTGACGTATCTGACATGTTTTTCTGTTTTTTTGGGTTTGTTGCAAGACCAAATTTTGCACCATACTTCATATTGGAAGTTTGCCAGATATCTCGCATGACCCAAGAATCTCCCGTAATTTTTTCACCATACCATGAGCGGAATTCCATCCAGCATAGTAACGAATTATATGCCTCGGGGCTTATGAAAGCATAATATTCTTCAGAAACTCCTGCATATACGATTATTTTCGCGGCTAAAACTTGACCAGCTTCGCTATGTATTGGAGTAATGTGTTTCCATTTAAGATAATCCCATGCACCCAGCCTGATTCCCGACGAGGCCATCGTGTACAATATCGGTTTTATCCTTCGGTCAGGATATTGTATCAGCTGTCTTATCTCCGCGACTGTAGGTGCCCTGTCATTGGCTACTCCTCTGGGTCGTGGAAGACCTCTTGTAATTTTCTTCCAAGGAATTAAAATTTCAGCCATTTCACTATACAGTTTTAATGACTTCACGAAATTGGTTAATGTAGCGGCAGTAATCTCTTCCTTCTGAACTCTTTCTTTTTCATATTGCAAAAAACTAATTATTTGAACTAGCGCCCAATGGGTATCAGACTTTGCTTTCTCCGCAAATAAATTGCATCGTACTTCAATTGTAGAACCGACCATGAATTCTATGAAATCAAAGAATGTTCTTATTCTTCTTTCATAATATTTTCTAGTCAACTCAGTTCTTATGGAATATTTGAACATACTGTATGGGCTGGTAACAACATCAATATTTTCAGTTTGTACCTCGTTTAATAATTCTAGTATATTCTATAGAGACGGGACTAAATAAAATGTAAAGATTAACGTGGGGCTGGTCGGATTCGAACCGACGACCTCCAGCGCCCGAGGCTGGCATCATACCAAGCTAGACGACAACCCCTTCATTAGTTTATTTCAAAATTACCTTAATATAATATAACATGCGGGTTCTGACCGTCGTACCTGCTTTCTAGCGCTACAATGCATATTAAAATTCATCTGAAAATGGAAAGATGATTTGTCTAGACGTACCATTTACTATACTTCTTTCAATTAATTTTCTTACAATGTTTGCCGCAACTGGTAATGCTCCCGTGGCACCAGGAGAATTGTAATTTAATATGTGTAATGAAGAATCACCTTCTATAAGTAAACTTTCCGATGCAAAATCTCCATTTTTGTCAATTAATATTGATCTAACACCCGCCTTACCTCTTTGTTTGAAATCAGATGGATTTAAAGGTGGCAAAAATCTCCTCACTCTATTTATCATATTAGTCTTAGAAAAAGAACTAGAAAATTCATTTGATACCAAATCAAGGAACTGTTTACTTAGAAGTAATTTTAACACTCCCACTTTGCATGATCCAAAAAGTTTCGGAAAGGCATTTTTCAGGTTATCATATAAAGTATACGAATATGGACCAAAAACAGGGACCGCATTTGGTCCTACTTCACATCTTCCATCACTTCTAATAATCCAGTGGGGATCCAAAAAAGGATACTCTGTATATCGTGGTACCGTATAAATACTCCTTTTGGTAAGGTTACCATATTTTTGTGGAGCTATCCAGTATTCTCCCCTAAAATGAAGATCAGTGTATTCTTTTGCAAGATCAATACTATGGGCAATATCAAGAGAATTTCCGCCAGCTGCATTTATCACATAGTCAGTAGTTATATCTTTAACAGTGCCAATGACTGTCATTTTTCTATTTGAATTTGTGTTTGTGTTTGTGTAAATTGATCTAAATTTGTTTTCAAACGATGTCTTACAACCAAACTTGATAGAGTCTTCCATAAGTTTATGATTTATGAGACCATAATCAGTTGAAGCATCTCGAAAGCATATAATCCCAGACTCACATTTTACATTAGGCTCAATTTGTAGCATTTCATCTTTACTTAAAAATTTTACATCCTCATTTCTCAATCCATTCTTGCGAGCCCATTGGACATGTTCGTATAAAATGTCAATTTCTCTGTCATTAGTTGCAACCTCAACAACTCCGTCTTCTTTAAACGGCAAATTGTGCACTGTACAGTAACGCTTCAGCATGTCAAATCCCTTCAATGCATAGGTTGCAGTTGATGACTTTTTTTCTGGGTTATAATAAAACGGAGCATGAACTTTTCCAGTATTTCTACTACTAGTATGCATTGCAACTTTTTTTTCCTGTTCCATCACGACAATTGTTGAATCTGTCATAATGGAAAGAAAATAAGCAATAGCACAACCTAGTATGCCCCCACCAATAACAGTAACATCATAACTATCT
>Ga0193740_1000309_pt1 | contig 13933 bp, 15 predicted proteins | sample L2s1metaG_FD_145072 | JGI IMG/M metagenome (GOLD analysis project Ga0193740, IMG submission 145072) | Soil microbial communities from a riparian zone of the East river system, Colorado, United States - L2s1 | ecosystem: Environmental > Terrestrial > Soil > Riparian zone | place: USA: East River... | reverse complement strand
AAGAGTCGATTGGTCCAAGCCGTGACCCAAGATTTCCTGGCGGTCCTGCTGCCTGGCTTACTTTTTTGCAGCGATATTTACAAGCACCCGGCGATGTGGAACCTGGAGATCGAATAGAAGTGCAGGTACGTTTTTGGATCGATGTAGATGGGAGTGTTTCAAGACCTGAGATCATAAAAAGCGGAGGAAATGCATTTGATAAAGAAGTATTACGAGTATTGAAAAAAATGCCCAAATGGGAACCAGCACTTCAGGCCGGAAGACCTATTGCGGTCGCTTACCAGCAACCTGTAATTTTTATCGGGCAGGAAGAGTAAAAGTTTTTATCTTGCCGTTCCCATAAATATGAGGCTCGTTTATGTCGTTTGCTGGTAAACAAAGAAATACTTCATCCCTGCTTCGCAGCATTTATAATTACACGATGGGTGTGTTATGGCTGGGAGTTGGGATTTTTGTTTTGTTTCATAAAAAATGGGGTTACGATCTCAAGCTTGACGTGATCTTACAGAATATATTTGGCGTAAGCTGCGTACTGTATGGTTTGTTTCGGGTATACAGGGGTTTTAAAAAACAATAATCAGTAAAAAGAAAGCATGTTGAGGCAAAGAGATCTGTGTATATATTTATTGTTTTTTATATTGCCAGCCTGTGGTACAAATAAAACTACTGATCCAAATCTTGATACCCGTGCCAAAGGAACGATCAATATAAGTGCAGATGAGTCATTCAAACCTGTAATTGAAGCACAGGTGCAAGTGTACGAAGCAGATTATCCTGATGTAAAACTAAATGTTCATTACAAACCGGAAGCAGATTGTTTAAATGATCTTTTGGTTGATTCAGTGAGAATGATCATTGTGACACGGTACATCAGCCTGGATGAAAGAAGATTTCTCGAAGATTCTTTGAAAATATCGCCAGAACAAATGATGATGGCGTTCGATGCAATCGCCGTAATTACCCATCCTGATGAAGAAATTCATCGATTTACAATGAATGATATCCGGGAGATCTTACAAGGGAAATTTAGGAAAAATTTAATCCCTGTTTTTGATGGGTTAAAAGCAACCAGCACGGTACGTTTTATCGTCGATTCAGTGTTACGTGGTGATTCGCTGACAAGTAAAGCACTTGCAGCAAGGAGCAGCGAAGAAGTTGTTGAATATGTCTCTAAAAACCCGGCTGCGATCGGATTTATAGGAATAAGCTGGATCGGGAATAAAGATGATGCACAACAACAAAGTTTTTTGACAAAAGTGAGACTTGCCGAATTAGAGTGTAAAGGATTGCCCAATCAATATGTGCAACCGATACAGGTGAATATTTACAACGGCTTGTATCCTTTGAAGAGAGGTTTGGTATTTGTTTTGAAAGAGAACTACAAGGGCCTTGGTCACGGATTTTCAAATTTTATGACAAGTGAGAGAGGGCAATTGATCTTCCGCAGGGCTTACCTTGTACCCGGATATTTACCATTTATTGTACGACCAACAAGACTCCGGGATGAATAAAGGCTATATTTAATAACATATAAAGTGAAAGAAATGAAGAAGACCTTATTTACATTATGTACCGTATTTATGCTTGCGAATTTAAATGCGCAATCGATACAGGAAGGGATCAATCACCTGTATGCCGATCGTTTTAAAAATGCCGAGCAAACATTTCAGAAATTACTTGCAGCAAACCCCAATAATGCTGATGCTACTTATTGGCTTGGGCAAACGTATCTTGATAGGGATGATAATGATGCGGCCCGCCAGCTTTATGACAAAGCACTTGCTGCAAATGGCAACAATCCTTTGATCATGGTTGGTAAAGGCCATGTGTTATTGATTGATAAAAAGATCGATGAAGCCCGCCAGCTATTTGAATCAGCATTAACTGTCAGTCGCACAAAAAAAGGGGATGATCCTGTAATATTAAATGCGATCGGCCGGGCAAATGTTGATGCCAAAGATGGTAATCTTACTTATGCAGTAGAAAAATTAGAGATGGCTTTGCAAAGAGATCCTAAAAATGCAGACATAGCATTGAATCTTGGAAATGCATATCGGAAAAAAGATCCGGGCCAGGGCGGTGGCAAAGCATATGAAATGTACAAACTGGCATCACAGATCAATCCAAACTTTGCCTATCCTTATGTACGTATTGCTGCATTATTTTCAACTCAAAAGCAGTGGGATCTTGTGTTGGAAAATTTGAACAAGGCGATACAGGTTGATCCAAGCTTCAGTCTTGCATATTATGAATTGTTCTATTATTACTTCTTTGCAAAACAAGATTATGCGCAGGCAGAAGCCACTTTAAATAAATATATAGGCACAAGAGCAAATGAAGATAAAACTGAGGATGATTATATGTATTCTCAGCTATGTTGGGCTAAGAAAGATTATGACTGTGCTATTGCTAAAGCAGAGGGTGTGAAAGCTGCAATGGGTGCCAAGGTAAAACCAAGAGCTTATAAACAATTGGCATATTCTTATCTTGGAAAAGACGATTTTGCCAATGCTAAAACTAATATTGATGCCTTTTTTGCAAGAGAAAAAGAAGGTTTCGTGCCGACAGATTACCAGTTGAAAGCGGATATTTATACGGGTGGTGGAGCATCTTGCGAAGAAGTATATGCATTATACATACAGGGGGCAGCTGCGGATACAGTCCTTACAACAAAGGTTGACTTTATGACGAAAGCCGCAGACTATTTTAAAACAAAAGGTTGTAAGATTCAGGAAGCAGACATGAGAATGGCTATTTATAATACCAGGAAAAGTCCTAACCCTGGTGGCTTATTTAACCTTGGTCTTAATTATTTTCAAGCTGGAAATCTTGCCAAAGCAGATAGTTTATTTACTGCTTACAATACGGTATTTCCAGATAGTGTATATGGTTATTTCTGGCGAGGTAGAACCAATTATCAATTAGATACAACAATGATTGTTGAACCATATGCTACAAATATGGTTCAGAATTACCGAAAGAGTCTTGACATATCATTTAAAGATAAAATCAGATATAGAACACAAGGAACTCAATCAGCGCTATTATTAGCAGGGTATTTTAATAATATTAAAAGTAACCGCGATTCAGCGTTAATGTATGTAGTTAAGGGTCTTGAGATCGATAGTACAAATGCACAATTGAAAGGCATCAAAGAGATTTTTGATAAACAACCAGCAAAAGGAACTCAAAAGCCTGGAAGTAAAGCAACCGGTAAACCCTCCGCCGCACTTAGAAAGCCAGCTAATAAAAGCTAATTAAAAGAAGAGTTTAGGTTTTCTTTATTTATAGCGAAAGTCCTTCCCGATTTGGGAGGGATTTTTTTTAGCTAAGAGAATAAATCAGTAAAAAGCGATAAAGAAGTAAAAATTCAAGAGCCATAATACGATATATGCAAACGTTTGAATTCTCTTTTTCTTATTCTCTCTTTTAAACTCTTAGCTTGTAAATTGACTTTGCTGACTTATTTTTGCCGCCCAGACAGACACCTATGTTCCAACTCCTTCAAACCGATTTAAATCATGTAATAAATGATGTGAACAGTTCGGGCAGTTATATCCCGGTTGCTATCCAGGTATTATTGGTGGTTGGGCTTATAAGTTTGCTATTAGGAGTGACACATTGGCTTGGTCCTAAAAGAAAAACAGCGGATAAGCTGGAAAATTTTGCCAGCGGTATCGAATCTCACGGCGAGGCCCGCCATCCCATGGCCATTAAGTATTTTCTGGTAGCAATTTTGTTTGTATTGTTTGACGTAGAGGTAATATTTTTTTACCCTTATGCCGTTAATTTTAAATTTTTAGGCTGGTCGGGTTTTTGGTCTGTCATGATGTTTGTTGGATTTTTTCTTTGTGGTTTTATCTACATCATTAAAAAAGGTGCGTTGAAGTGGGAAGATTAAATGAATTTAAGATTTCAAATTTAAATCTAAAATTTAAGAATGGGACGTCCTGTATCATATAATGTAAATGTCAAGCCGCTGGAAAAAGATATTTCCATTGCCGGAATGCCTGATGGACACCAGGGCGAAGGATTCTTTGCAACAAAGCTGAATGATGTAGTGGGGCTTGCAAGAAAAAATTCTATTTGGCCTTTACCATTTGCTACATCATGTTGCGGTATTGAGTTTATGGCAACAATGGGATCCCACTATGACCTTGCAAGATTCGGAAGCGAAAGAGTTGGATTTTCACCAAGACAATGTGACTTGTTGATGGTGATGGGAACTATTGCAAAAAAAATGGGGCCGGTTGTTAAACAGGTTTATTTACAAATGGCAGAACCAAGATGGGTAATAGCTGTTGGAGCATGTGCTTCGTCAGGCGGGATCTTTGATACTTATTCCGTGTTGCAGGGTATCGACCAGGTGGTACCGGTTGATGTATATGTGCCCGGTTGTCCGCCAAGACCGGAAGCAATAATAGATGGGGTAATGAGAATACAGGATCTGATAGGTAAAGAAAGTTTGAGAAGAAGAAATGGGGATAGGTATAAAGCATTGTTGGAGAGTTACGGAATACAATAAACCCCCGGTTCCCTAAAGGGGTGACTTAGGTGTTTGATTTAAATTAAAGTATTAAAGTCCCTTTAAAGGTTGGGTATGAGTTTGACAAACGAAAGAATACAACAAAGATTGATTGAAAAATTCGGAGAACAGGTTTCTGCTTTTTCTGAACCTTACGGCATGTTAACATTTGAAGCACCAAAAGAATTCAATCTGAAGGTGCTTAATTTTTTATACGATGATGACGAATTGAAATTCCGTTTTCTTACCGATCTGCAGGCCGTACATTACCCGGATAACAAAGGAAGAGAGCTTGCAGTTGTTTATCATTTGCATAACCTGGTTGATAATGTCCGTATTCGCTTTAAAGTGTTTAGTGATATTAATACGCCGGATGTGTACACAGCAACGGGATTATTTTCCGGGGCTAACTGGATGGAAAGGGAAACCTATGATTTTTTTGGTGTGAATTTCGTCGGCCATCCAAACCTGAAGCGGATATTGAATGTTGATGAAATGGATTATTTCCCAATGCGAAAAGAATATCCATTAGAAGATCAAACAAGGATTGATAAAGATGATGAGATGTTTGGAAGGGGATAGCAATCAAATGCGATGATGTGCTGATATGATGTTTGTGATAATGAATTGTTGAATGGATTTACAGAACGTAGAAGAGTGCGACGCAACGGACGATGATAGCAGCAATGAAGCCCGGGACATAAAAACATTTGATTAAAAATGGGTTCAAATAATTAGTACAATATCAAAAAGCCCCTTTAGGGGTTTGGGGTTTATGACAGAACACGAACATATAAGATTACCAGAAGGCTCGATAGAAAAAACTACGACTACAATTAATCTTGGGCCCACACACCCGGCTACACATGGTGTGTTTCAAAATATATTGGAGCTGGATGGCGAAAAAATAGTTTCGGCAGAACAAACTGTCGGTTACATTCATCGTGCATTTGAGAAGTTAGCTGAGCGAAGACCGCTTTACCAGGTAACTCCATTAACCGATCGTTTGAATTATTGTTCTTCTCCGATCAATAATATGGGGTGGCATATCACCTGCGAAACATTATTAGGAATAAAAACTCCCAAGCGGGTCGATTATCTCCGTGTGATCATTATGGAGCTGGCCAGGATCTCAGATCATCTTATCTGCAATTCTATTGTTGGTGTTGATACCGGTGCGTACACTGGATTTCTTTATGTAATGCAATATCGTGAACTGATTTATGAGATATATGAAGAGATCTGTGGTTCACGTTTGACAACAAATATTGGACGCATTGGAGGCTTTGAAAGAAATTTTAATGATATCGCTTTTCAAAAATTGGATAAGTTCCTTGCGGAATACCCTGCTGTGCTGAAAGAGTTCATCAATCTTTTTGAACGTAACAGGATTTTTATGGAACGTACACAAGGCACTGGCCCTATTAGTGCGGAGAGAGCATTGAATTATAGTTTCACTGGTCCGAATCTTCGTGCTGCGGGTGTTGATTATGATGTAAGAGTGCACACACCTTATTCAAGCTATGAAGATTTTCAATTCAATGTTCCTATAGGAACAACAGGCGATAATTTTGATCGCTGGCAGGTGCGTAATGAAGAAATGTGGGAGTCATTAAGTATAATTGAACAAGCATATAGAAAAGTGAAAGAGTTTAAAGGAGCTGATGCAGAAGTTTTTCATGCGGATGTTCCCGAATATTATTTGCCGGAGAAAGGAGATGTGTACACAAAGATGGAAGCACTTATCTGGCATTTTAAGATCATCATGGGTGAAATAAATATTCCTGCAGGCGAGGTATACAGTTGTGTAGAAGGTGCCAACGGTGAAGTAGGATATTATTTAATAAGTGATGGTGGACGTACACCGTATCGTTTGCATTTCCGCAGACCATGTTTTATCTATTACCAGGCTTATGAAGAGATGACAAAAGGAAGCATGATGAGTGATGCAATTATAACATTGAGTAGTTTGAATTTGATAGCAGGAGAATTAGACGCATAAGTTTTGATTTTTATGGTAAAATTTTCAGATAATAAATTAAAGGAAGTTGAACAGATCATTCAGCGTTATCCTGAAGGCAAGCAAAAGAGTGCCCTGATACCTGTATTGCATTTGGCTCAGGAAGAGTTTGGCGGATGGTTAAGCGCTGAGACGATGGATTATGTTGCTTCTGTTTTAAACCTTCAACCGATCGAAGTATATGAAGTGGCTACTTTTTACAGCATGTACAATTTAAAACCTGTTGGCAGATACCTGTTCGAAGTTTGTCAAACCGGTCCCTGTATGCTGAACGGGAGCGATAATATCATAAAGTACATTTTTGAAAAGCTGGGAATAAAACCCGGCGAAACAACAGCTGATGGAATGTTTACTTTGAAAACGGTTGAATGTCTCGGTGCTTGTGGTTATGCGCCAATGATGCAGTTGGGGAAAAATTACCGGGAGCATCTGACAAAAGAAAAAGTAGATGCGATCATTGAAGAATGCAGAAAGAGTTCGTCAATTAATAATTAATAATGAAAAGATTCTTGTTTGCATTTGTAGTTCTTTTTTTAATCACTGGCGTTTATGCGCAGATCGATAGCATTGGATTGAAAAATGCAATGCAGCAATTGGATAAAGCTCTTTTACAAAAAGATGAAACTGTTTTGAAGTCAGTTTTGCATAAAGACATCGGTTTTGGTCATTCAAATGGATGGATACAAACTAAGAACGATATACTGAATGATTTTACAAGCGGCAAACTGACTTACAATAAGTTTGAAAACAATAGCTCGGCGATAGTTAAAATAAATAAGAAATACGCCACAGTGAAAACGAACACAAATGCAGAAGGAGTAGTAAATCGAACGGCATTTAAGTTAACGCTGCATATAATGCAGTTTTGGATAAAAACAAAAAAGGGTTGGCAGTTGATCGCAAGACAAAGTGCAAAACTAAGTTGATTAAAAATAAATTTTGAGGGGTTGCTTCGACTTCGCCTCACAAGTAAGATGGGAAGAAAATTATTATTAGATAAAATCAATGTTGAGAACATCAGGCTCTATGATGTGTATCGTCGTGAAGGTGGTTATCGTAGTGTAGAGAAAGCATTGAAAACAATGACTCCGGACCAGGTAACAGATGAAGTAAAGAAAAGTGGATTGCGTGGTCGTGGTGGTGCAGGTTTTCCAACTGGTATGAAATGGGGTTTTCTTGCAAAGCCTGCTGGAGTGCCGCGTTACCTTGTTGTAAATGCTGATGAATCGGAGCCGGGAACTTTTAAGGATCGTTATTTAATGGAATTCATTCCTCATTTGTTGATTGAAGGAATTATTACATCCTCTTATGCAATCGGATCAAATCGTTCATATATCTACATACGTGGTGAATTTGCATGGATAGTTGATATACTCGAACAGGCAATTACTGAAGCAAAGAATAATGGATTTCTTGGAAAAAATATTTTAGGCAGTGGCTTTGATTGTGAGGTTTATGTGCAACGTGGCGCCGGCGCTTATATCTGTGGTGAGGAAACTGCCTTGCTTGAATCACTTGAAGGCAAGAGAGGGAATCCAAGAATTAAACCTCCTTTTCCTGCTGTAAAAGGTTTGTGGGATTGTCCAACCGTTGTTAATAATGTAGAAACGATCGCTGCGGTTGTTCCGATCGTGAATGATGGTGGAGATGAATATTCGAAGATCGGTATTGGTAAATCAACAGGAACTAAACTTATTTCTGCCTGCGGCAATATTAATAAGCCAGGAGTTTATGAACTTGAAATGAATATTTCTGTTGAAGAATTTATTTATAGTGATGAATATTGTGGAGGTATTGCAAATGATAAAAGATTAAAAGCTTGTATTCCCGGTGGATCATCAGTTCCAATCTTGCCTGCTAACTTATTATTGAAAACTGCCAAAGGTGAAAAGAGAATGATGACTTATGAAAGTCTGGCTGATGGTGGTTTTGCAACAGGTTCAATGATGGGTAGCGGTGGTTTTATAGTGATGGATGAAGATCAGTGTGTGGTAAAACATACTTATACGCTGGCAAGATTTTATCGTCATGAAAGTTGTGGTCAGTGTTCTCCTTGCAGAGAAGGAACAGGTTGGATGGAAAAAATTCTATTGAACATTGATAATGGGAAAGGGAAGATGAGTGATATAGATCTTTTGTGGGATATACAAAGAAAGATAGAAGGAAATACAATTTGTCCATTAGGTGATGCAGCAGCATGGCCGGTGGCAGCAGCTATCCGCCATTTCAGAGATGAGTTTGAATGGCATGTATTGAATCCAGAAGAATGCATGAGAAAAAATTATGGTTTAGCAAATTATGCGAAACCGTTAGAAACTGTAGCATAAATTATGGCAGAAGAAAAAAAATTATTTAAAGTAACTATTGATAACATCACCATTGATGTGGATCCAGGCACAACTGTGTTGCAGGCTGCCCGAAAAATTGGTGGTGATGTAACTCCACCTGCCATGTGTTATTATACACATTTGAAAGGTAGTGGGGGTAAATGTCGTACCTGTTTAGTTGAAGTTGCTGCTGGTTCCGCTGCTGATCCGAGGCCAATGCCAAAGCTGGTTGCTAGTTGTCGAACCAACGGAATGGTGGTAAAAAGTATAACGAGTGAAAGAGTTCTTGATGCGAGAAATGGAGTTGTTGAATTTTTATTGATCAACCACCCGCTCGATTGCCCGATATGCGACCAGGCCGGTGAGTGTGATCTGCAAGATCTGTCTTATGAACACGGCAAAGAAGGAACGAGATATGATTTTAAAAGAAGAACTTTTGATAAAGAAGATATCGGGCCATATATACAATTACACATGACAAGGTGTATTCTTTGTTATCGCTGCACCTATGTTGCCGATCAATTGACTGATCATCGTGTGCATGGTGTTCTGGATCGTGGTGATCATTCTGAAATTTCAACGTATATATCAAAAGCGATCGACAATGATTTTTCAGGAAACATGATCGATGTATGTCCTGTAGGTGCATTAACCGACAGAACATTCAGGTTTAAGAATCGTGTATGGTTTACTAAACCAATGGAAGCTCATCGCAATTGCGATAAGTGTTGTGGTAAAGTGACATTGTGGCTTCGTGGTGATGATGTATTAAGGGTTACGGCAAGAAAAGATCAATGGGGCGAGGTGGAAACTTATGATGGAAAACCGGGTTGGATCTGCAATGATTGCCGCTTTCATAAAAAACATAAATATGATTGGGAGATCGAAGGATTGAAAAATGTGAGCAGGCATTCTGTGATCGGGCAAGGAAAGTATCCTGGTCTGCAAATGCCGAAAGAAACAATTGCAGAAGTAATGGGAGGTAAATCGCCAAACTTGTTAATGGATATTCATAGTATAAGTGGCGTCAATGATCCGGATGTTGATTTGAGTAAAATTGAAGGACCGGCGACAAGCAAGACATTTAATAATGAATCGTAATTAATAATTAAGAATGATCGATTGGGGAATTTTATTGGAGAAATCAATTTTGATCTTAGCTGTGGTGACCGTATCACTTGTTATTGCCATGTATGCAACATGGGCTGAAAGAAAAGTTGCTGCCGTGATACAGGATCGTCTCGGCCCAAACAGGGCGGGACCATTTGGTTTATTACAGCCTGTTGCAGATGGATTAAAACTTTTCATGAAAGAAGAGATCATTCCTAGTGCTTCTTCTAAATTTCTTTTTATAACAGGACCTGCATTAGCGATGATCACTGCGTTAATGACAAGTGCAGTAATTCCCTGGGGTCCTTCAGTTAATTTATTTGGCAGAGATATAAATCTGCAGATCGCTGATATTAATATTGGAATGCTTTATGTTTTTGGTGTGGTAAGTCTTGGAGTGTATGGGATCATGATCGGGGGTTGGGCCTCGAATAATAAATTTTCCTTACTCGCTGCTATTCGTGGTGCTTCGCAAATGATAAGCTATGAATTAGCGATGGGACTTGCATTGATCGCATTATTAATGCTGACCGGCTCGTTAAGATTAAGTGTGATCGTTAGTCAGCAAGGTGAAGGAATGTTCAACTGGAACGTCATGTACCAGCCTCTTGGCTTTATTATATTTTTTATTTGTGCATTAGCTGAGTGTAACCGTACACCATTTGATCTTCCGGAAGCGGAAAATGAATTGAACTTTGGATATCACCAGGAATATTCGTCCATGAAACTTGGATTTTATTTGTTTGCTGAATATATCAACATGTTCATTAGCGGGGTGGTAATGTCAACATTATACTTTGGCGGCTATGATATTCCATTTGTGAATGAAGCGAATTGGGGAAATCATTGGTGGGTTGGATTAGTTGGATTTGGTGTGTTAATGACGAAAGCTTTATTCTTTGTATTTGTATTTATGTGGATACGCTGGACGATCCCAAGATTCCGTTTTGATCAATTGATGAATTTGGGATGGAAAGCATTGATCCCACTTTCATTGTTGAATATGGTGATAACGGCGGTAGTGAGTTTGTTGTTCAATAAATAAAAAAGTCGGAAAGGCGGGAAAGTCAAAAAGACCGAAAGAGAATTAATAAAAATGGTAAATACTTACTGACTTTCGGACACCGGACTTTCGGACTTAATAAAATATATATTTGCGAACTTTTTGAAATGATAATATGCAGGCATTAACAAACAGGTCAAAATTGGTGGATCGGAGGCCCATGACGGCGTTGGAAAGAATTTACCTGTGGAATATCCTGAAAGGTATGATGATCACTTTCCGGCATATTTTTAAAAAGAAGGCAACGATCAATTACCCGGAACAAAAAAGAAGTTTTAGCGCCGTGTTCCGTGGCTTACAGATTTTGAATCGTGATGAAGAAGGCCGTGAACGTTGCACAGCCTGTGGCTTATGTGCAGTTGCTTGCCCGGCTGAAGCAATCACAATGGAAGCGGCAGAGCGTTTGCCAACGGAAGAACATTTGTACCGTGAAGAAAAATATGCAGCAAAGTATGAGATTAATATGCTGCGTTGCATATTCTGTGGATTGTGTGAAGAGGCTTGTCCCAAAGATGCGATCTATTTATCGCAGACTTTTGCGCCGGCGAATTATTCACGGGAAGGTTTTATATATAAAAAAGAAGATCTGTTGATCCCTCATCCTAAAGAAAATCCTGAAGCGTATGCAAAGGCATTGGGTGAAAGAAAAAAAATTAATAATTAATAGTTATTAATTAATACTTGTTGATTTGAAGAATAACTGTTTATAAGAAATGGGTGTTACTCCAATACTATTCTGGATACTTTCTGTAGTTGCATTGTTCAGTGCATTGATGGTTATTACCAGTAAAAATCCAATGCACAGTGTTATCTGGCTGATCATCGTATTTTTTGCTATCTCTGGTCATTATCTTCTTCTTAATGCGCAATTTCTAGCCATTGTAAATATAATAGTATATGCCGGCGCCATTATGGTGTTGTTTCTGTATGTATTAATGCTGATGGATCTGAAAAAAGAAACAGAGCCGCAAAAAAATCGTTGGTTGAAATTGGCCGGCGCAGTTGCGGGAGGAAGTTTACTATTAGTGTTAATAGCAGCATTAAAGAAAGCTGATCTGGCAAATCAGTTTGCCGAAACAAGAACTGGAGATATTGGTTTGATAGAAAATTTAGGAAAAGTATTGTTTAATGAATACGTGGTGCCGTTTGAAATAAGCAGTATTTTATTTTTAAGCGCTATGGTCGGAGCGGTGGTGATTGGGAAGAAAGAATGACCCCCTGTCCCCCTAAAGGGGAGACTTAGGTGGTGCAGTTCTTTATTATTTGAAAATTTCAAAATAGTTAAATCTTTAAAAGCCCTTTAGGGGTTTGGGGTATGCAGATCGATTATTACATATACTTGTCAGTTGCACTTTTCTGTATAGGAATAGTGGGAGTGCTTACACGCAGGAATGCGATCATCATATTCATGTGTATTGAGCTTATGCTGAATGCTGTGAATTTGTTACTTGTTGCATTTTCTAAAATGCATCATTTAAAAAATGCTGCAGTCAATGCATCTGCAGGAAGCGAGGCGCAGCTATTTGTATTTTTTATAATGGTAGTTGCCGCAGCTGAGGTAAGCGTAGGGCTGGCGATCATTGTAATGATGTACCGGAATATTCATTCGGTGGATATAAACTTTTTGAATCGATTAAAACATTAGGGTGTCAGCTTACATTGATAAAGGAGATTGGCATTTTTTGGCTGAAGCATTTCCGGAAGGTTCGCCCCAGGAAAAGGCAGGTACACACATGGGAATCTACTTAGCCTGGATCATTAATAACGATCTGATCGGCGAACTATATTCAGATGAGTGTGTGGCTGAAATAGGAATGGTGAAGGAAAGGATAATAACAGGAAGGACATTTTTGATAAATGAATGTGATTTTTGTTTGACTGAGGAAGAATTTAATGACGAGGGGTTAGCGTTTACACTTTATTATTATAGTGATAATAATCTCAACAATGATAAGGTGGTGAAGCAATATTTAATGGATTATGCAGAAATGTTCATTAAAGAGCCAATGACTTTCTGGGATGTTGAAGACACATGGGAAAACTATGATAAAATAAAACCTGTAATCGACGAACGATTCAGAAGTTGGAAAGTAGTTAGAAAAATTTATGAGCAAAATGAAGTATGAAGAATAGTCTTGAAATAGCTTATTTAGTACCATTGTTTCCTTTGATCGGTTTTTTGATTATTGGATTAGGAAGAAGATATTTATCCAAATCACTCACCGGGATAATTGGAAGTGGTGTTATTCTTTTCTCTTTCTTATTAAGCGTTTGGATATTTTTCCAGGTAAAAGAAGGTAATTCTGGTGTTGTTGATTATTTCAATTTTATCTCAGCAGGCAGTCTAAAAATCCCATTTTCATTCCAGATCGATGCACTGTCATCTTTATTTCTTTTAATAATTACAGGTGTTGGCTTTTTGATCCATGTTTATTCTGCATCCTATATGCATCATGAAAGCAAAGAACATTTTGCCCGCTATTTTTCTTACCTGAATCTTTTTGTATTCTCTATGCTGTTGCTTGTAATGGGCGGCAACTTTGTTATTCTTTTTATTGGTTGGGAAGGTGTTGGTCTTTGTTCTTACCTGCTTATCGGTTATTGGTTTAAAAACACGGAATATAATTATGCAGCCCGCAAGGCATTTGTGATGAATCGCATTGGTGATCTTGCTTTTCTCATCGCTATTTTTATGATCATTGCAAAAGTGGGTTCAGTAAGTTTTGGTGATGTGTTCTCTACGGAAGGATTGGAAAAACTTGCACCATCAGCAACGATCATTACTCTTTTACTTTTTGTAGGTGCCACGGGTAAAAGTGCACAAATACCTTTATTTACATGGTTACCTGATGCGATGGCTGGTCCAACACCCGTGTCAGCATTGATCC
>Ga0193740_1000308_pt1 | contig 13999 bp, 14 predicted proteins | sample L2s1metaG_FD_145072 | JGI IMG/M metagenome (GOLD analysis project Ga0193740, IMG submission 145072) | Soil microbial communities from a riparian zone of the East river system, Colorado, United States - L2s1 | ecosystem: Environmental > Terrestrial > Soil > Riparian zone | place: USA: East River... | reverse complement strand
AACCTTAACACGAATATTCCAGGATCGTATTGTTATGAAAATGAAAAACAGAATTGTAATCAATATGGTCGACTGTACAACTGGGAAGCCGCACAGCAGGGATGTTTGCAATTAGGCGAGGGATGGCGGCTGCCTACAAATGAAGAATGGAAGCAAATGGTGGGCTATTATGGTGGAGTACGCGGTGATTCAAAGGACAGTGGTAAAACAGCTTACCAGGCATTGAAGCATGATGGTGCTGCCGGTTTCAATATATCGTATGGTGGTACCCGTGATGCGAATGGTACTTTTCGTCGGCAGAACGGACATGGTTTTTATTGGACAGCCAGCGAAAGTGATTCTACACAGGCATGGTTTTATAACTTCGGCATCAACGGGAAAATTGTCAACCGTCACAGTGATGGTGATAAGAAAAGTGCATTTTCAGTGCGTTGCATACAGGAGGCCAGGAAGCCTAACGAAAAATGAATTGTTTTTACTGAATATGCTGTAGTGACTGCATGCATTCAATCAGCCTCTCACTTGTCTTGCGATTCCGATAGTTAGCTGGAGAAGCACTGATTGGTCAACAAATAAACTTGAACCAGTGGTTTCTGGCATCCATTGCTGCAATTTTAGGACTGATTGAAAAAATAACAAATGTTGCTTGTCTTGCTGAGGCACGAACCACCTGATTATTCCAACACATCGTGTTAGTGTTAATTACAATTCTACACCTAATGAATTAACTTAACAGTAATGTTCAACACCAGGTGTTTCTATATTTAAATACTCACCAACCAGCAAAGAACTGTATTATATACAGGCATGACGAATAACTTAAAAATAAGAATACAGGAACATTATTCTCAACGAGGTCAAAAAACATCTTTCACTGGAAAATACCATTCATATTATCTCCTTTACTATGAAGCGCATCAATACGTTAACAATGCTATTGCCAGAGAGAAAGAAATTAAAGGATGGGTGAGAGATAAGAAAATGAAATTGATTAATGAAATGAATCCTTCGCTTAAGTTTTTAAATGAAGAGCTCTTTGGTGTATGGCCGCCTAAGGAAATTGAAAGCCGCTTATAGCTCACGAATCAGGTGCTTCTCCCGATAACTATCGGGATCAGCAAGACAAGCAGTTTTAACTATAGATGTCAGAGTCATTTAATTTGTAGAAAAAGACAAAATATCATAGGATTAGATTTTAAACGTAACAATCAATCGATCAATCCTCTCTTCATTGCTTCCTTTACAAGGCCCGCAGTATTTTTTACATCTAATTTTTGGTTGAGATTGAGGCGGTGTGTTTCAACCGTACGAAGACTGATGAAAAGTTTGTCAGCAATTTCCTGGTTTGATAAACCATCAGCAATCAGCTTTAAAATTTCTTTTTCCCTTTTGGTCAGCGGAACTTCAAACAGTGAACGCCGGTGTCCCGTGATGCTTTCCTGCAACAAAATATTCTTGATGGCATCATCCATGTATTCTTCGTCCTGCATTACGGTTTCAACGGCTTTTACAATGGTTTGCTTGTCGCTGTTCTTTAATAAATATCCTTTGGCACCGCTGCGAAAAATTTGTTTGGTGATCTGCTTGCAAAGGTCAATACCGTTGATGTCAGGCATTTGAATGTCCATCAACAATACGTCGGGAATATCGGACTGAAATTGGTTAAGCAATGTGTGACCATTTTGGGTGGTGTACACCACTTCCAGGTTATCAAAAGTATTCAACATTGTTTTTAAGCCGTCAAGTACCACGGCATGATCATCAACAATTGCCAACCGGATCTTATTCATATTTCTACTGAGCTTTCTTTTTTCAAATCTGCAATTTCGAATTCAAGATAAGCACTTACCCCGCTTTGCTGCGAAGATTCTACTTCCATTTTACCGTTCATGGCTTTAATACGGCTTTGCAAACTGCGTAAACCCATGCCGTCTTTACCAGCTTCATTGATTGAAAAACCAACTCCATTGTCCTCGATGGAAATAGAGAGCAGGTCATCCTGCTGTGAAAGCTGTACGATGGCCTGCGATGCCCTGGAGTGCTTGATAATATTATTCACCAGTTCCTGTACAATACGATAAACGGAAAGTTCAAAGCTGCCGTTGAAGCGATCAATCGTTCCCCATGAATCGTATTGGATTTGCAAAACCTTACTGTTGTTCACATTGTTGCAATACCTGCGCAAGGCCTCATCCAGTCCATGCTGGAGTAATACTTCGGGCATCAGGTTATGCGAGGTTTTACGTATTTCCTGGGTGGCTTCGTTCAACAGTTGCATTCCCTGGCGGTAACCTTCAGAATGCACCATGTCATCGGCACCGGGCATACTGCTGAAATGCATTTTAACAGCAGCCAGCATACCGGCAACACCATCATGCAGGTCCTTGGCAATGCGGCTTCTTTCTTTTTCCTCTCCCTGCATAAGGGCCTGCAGCAATTGTAATTCCTTCTGTTGATGAATCGATTTCAATTCCTGTTCGTGTATCCTTTTTTTATGCCGTGATCGGATGAATAAAAGAGCAACTATCAGTAAAGCCACCACCAGGGCGGCCAGGGTGTAATACATATAATTACGGTTCTTTTGAAGTTGTAAATTTTTTTCTGCCAGTTGCAGTTTGTTCTCTGAAAGCAATCTTTCTTTCTGTGTGGTTTGATAGCTCACCTCCTGCTCGGCAACCATTTCATTCGTTTCACTTTTGAAAGAAGAATCTTTCAGCGGAAGCAGCTTGCTGTATACATCCGCCGCATTTTTATAGTCGGCGGTTTTAAAGTAAGAATCGGCCAGTACCTGGTAAGAATCTTCCCTGACAGTATTATGCGCTTCTTTCGAGTTCTGCGACAGCTCATTCAATACTGTAATTGCCTTTTGGTGCTCACCTTTACCCGCATAAGCTTTTGCCAGCGTGATAGTGGCCGACCCATAATGATTGATGTCATTGACTTCTTCGGCGATGGATATGGCTTTTTCAGCTGCTACAATAGCCTCGTTGTATTTACCCACACCCACACAGGCAAATGCATATTGGTCATAGGTGCGGCAGGCTGAAAATTTGTTGGAGTTAGGTGTTAAATATTGTAAGGCATTTCTCACCATATCATATGCCTGTTGCTCGTTTTCCTTGTTTTCATATGAAAGACTTAAGGCACTGTAGGTATTTAAGATCATAGGAGTGTCCTTTGCAGGAAGGGCAAGGTCCAGTGCTTTCTTTTGATAAGCAATGGCATTATCGTACGACTTCAGGTTGTTATAAAGTGTGCCAAGGTTAAGATTAGCTCTTGTGCGTTCCCGGATATAGGGTTGTGTTTCTAAAACCTTCAGGGCCGACATGCAATAATAAAATGCGCTGTCCCTTTGTCCCGTAGCGCTAAAACATGCAGACAGATCGAGTTGGGCATTGCACATTTCTTTTATGTTCCCGAGCTTCTGAAAAATTCTGGCTGCCGTGCCATATTGTTGGATTGCAGCCTGGTATTTTCCTGTACTTAAATTGACAAATCCAAGTCCAAGCATGGAACGGGCAATGCTGTTTTCATCCTTTATCTTTTGTGCAATAGCTAAGGCTTCATCATAAATAGTAATCGCTTTTTCGGGGTCTGTTCTGTTAAAGCTTTTTCCATAGGCAAGAAAGCTGTTGACTTTAACTGTATCGTCGGGCATTTTCCGGAGACGTAGCAAACTAGTGTCCTGCGCTTTTGAAGACAAGCTGCTGAATAGTAAAACAAGCAGGAGGAAAAGTTGAATTTTTTTCATGGTGTATGCGCAAACTTAAAGCACTTCGTTTGCATTGTTTTTTGTACAGTGATAAATTTTGCAGAAGAGAACATTGTTAAAAATTGTTCATGTAAACCGGTTCGGATAAATTGAATACTTTTTTTATAAAATTGTTTCACGCGGAGACGCAGGGAACGCAGAGGTTTTTTCGCGAATTCAGCGCCTCAACTTCAGCAAAAGCAATGTTGATTAACTGAATATGAAATGCGTTTCACGCGGAGACGCAGGGAGCGCAGAGGTTTTTCTCTGTGAACTCAGCGCTTCAGCGTGAGATAAGAAACCATTCTGAATTTTCTCCAGATCATACCTTAAGGAATATAGCAAGGGCAATCATCGCGATTGCCCTTTTGCCTATACAAGTACAACTGCTTAAAATTTCAGTGAAACACCCAGTTTCAAAGGCGAAATACCATAGCCCACTTCAGCAAATGCGCCAAGATTATTATTGAATAGATAACGGGCACCGGCATGGAGGTCAACCGTTACATCACCGTCCGTTGCCTTGCCATAGTATTCGTTCCACTCACCTGTATACTTTATTTTAAAATGTCTGTAAAGCAAACCTGCACCGCCATAAACATCGAGTTTGGGATCAGTAACTTTCAACAACTCATTGAAATGGTAAGAAGCTCTTACACCGATCATAAAATAGCTGTATTTCCAGCCATCGACATATTTGCGTTGAATGTAACCTGCTTCCAGGCCTGCCGATATGTTTTTGGATAAGCCATGTTCAAAGGAAGCTGTTAAAGGCAATCCGCCGGTTCCATACAGTCCATAGCTTCCAATGCCAATACCGGCATTCACAAAATTAGTTCCGGTTACATCATTGAATTTGGAAGGCTCCTGGGCCGACAGATTGTTATTCATTAAAAGGGAGAACACAATCACTGCTGCAAGTACAATTTTCTTTTTCATGTTTTTGGTTTTTATGGTTGAAAAAAATCTGGCGCAAAACTATCCGGCAGGTAGACCAAAAACATTTGTACAAACACTGAATTCTACATTTCAGTAGTACTACGTAGAAGCAAAAAGTATAGGAAAAGCAAGCGGCTTAAAGGAAGCGTTGGTTCTAAGTACTTCTACTGATTTTTATAATGACGTAGTTCAGCTTAGAATAATCCGCTGGCATAAAAACAATTTTGTATCGTCTTATTGAGTACGGGAAACAACTACAATGAGAATCATCTAAACCATTTAAAAAATTTAAAAGCCACGAAGATTATGAAAAGAGTTTTTTTAGCCGCAGTGATCGTTTTGAGTTCACTGGTAGCCTGTAAAAAAGAAACCGGCGTAACTGGCAATCCTTCAAACCCCGGATCATCCAAAGTTTTAAAAAGAATGACAGAAACAACTGCCGGGCAAACAACCACCTATAATTTTTCTTACGATGCGGCCAGAAGACTTAGCTCTGTAAGCAGCACCGATAATTCAGAAGTAACCTCATTTACCTATGCCAGCGACGGCAATGTTACTAAACTTGAAAACAGGCAGGAAAATGAAAGAAATGTGTTTGACATTACCTACAGCCATGGCATACCTGTTTCCGGAATCTACAAATCCTTTGAAAAAATAGGCGGAGTTGAAACACTGTCCGAGCAGTACAGTCTCCAGTACACCGTTGAAAATGGCCGGGTTACAAAAATCAAAATGATCCTGGCTGCTGACCCCGCAAACGACGAACCTGGCTTTGAACTGGATTACACACTTAGCTATACAGGAGGCAACCTCACCCAAATTGAGACATCAGCACCATTTGCATTTGCCGCCACTTTTACTTACGGAAATAAAAAACCGGTGTTACCTGCAATACTTAAATATGCATTGGACCCGGCCGGCTTTAGCCTGGAATTTTTTGCCAAAAATGATCTTTTGAGCATGCATTACGATTATCCCGGAACCGAACTGGATTCCACTATTACCAATATTTACACCTATGATGCCAATGGCTATGTATTAACTGCCAACAACGGCGAAACACAAACTACGTTTGAATATCAATAATAGTTTTTTACGAACTCCTGTGCATTACAGGCGGTTCTTTTCAACAACCAATTTTACACGATAAACTACACCGATATGTTTTCCTTACTTATCAATACTAAAAAAACCACGCTGATCTTTCCTAATTCTCAAAAGCTCTGGGCATTTTTTTCAATGGCTGAAATATCCGAGTTCAGGATCGATTCTTCCAAACATGCTTTTACCGGTAAACTGCAGGTGAGCGATATTGCAGTTGCCAAACAAAGATTAGGCGCCAATGAATTGATTGAAGGAAACAGCATTTTTAGAAACAGCAAAATGCAGTCAGCCCTAAATTTTAGTCAATTGTTTCTCGCCGCTTTCAACTGCTTATTCGCGGCATTCCTGTTCGCAATTCATAATAAATAAAATCGTACTGTGGGCTGGTTCTTTTTTTGTGACGAACATTCATCTCCCCATTAATTTGTGCAGGGCGCAAATATAGATTTGAATATTATTGTGCAAAGCATGGACTTTCCCGGACCAGGAATTTATGTTACCACATGAGCTCATCCGCATAGCACTATCTGCAAAAAAATTAAAACACACTCATCCACAAATCAATCATCTGGCAGTTTATTTTGTGCCGTTTCATTGAATATTTCATCACAAAAACCATTTCATATGAAACTTATGATTTTATCAGCAATGATTGCCGGTTCGTTAATCTTTGCCTGCAGCCAGAGACGTGCCACCACTACCACAACGAGCACTGACGGTACTACAAGCACTACAACCACCACAGCACACACAGCTTTTTCAGTTCCGACCACCCTACAGACTTCCTTTACTACACAGTACCCGGGAGCTACTGATGTGGTTTGGACACCGTATGATTCAGCCGCTGTGCCTATAGACTGGGATTTGACCGATTGGACGATGCTAACACCGAAAGATTATGCAGTAACCTATACAATGAACGGCAATAAGTATTATTCATGGTATGATGCGAATGGTAACTGGATCGGTACTACATATGGTATGACCGATTTTAATAACGGTTTACCATCGCCAGTAAACCAAACTATCACCGGTAGTTATCCGGGGTACACCATTGAAAGGGTTAACCAGGTTATATGGAAAGATCGTACAGCCTATAACATTAAGCTGAAAAGCGGTGACAAAAAGATGAAGGCTTTGATAGATGCTAATGGCACTGTGATCAAGCAAAAAGATAAGGATTGAGTGGCTAGAGGTAGTCAGGCGTAAGACGTGAAAAAAGAGTAGATGTTTTGGAAAAGAAATTAAAGGCCACCCGTATTTGCGGGTTGGCCTTTATTCATTGCTGGAGTTGAAAGTCAGTTTGCCCGGTGCCATTTTTTTAAGAGCTCTTTTTAAAAGAGTCGACCATGGAGGTGGAAGAGGTGAAATAACAGGGCAATCGTTTTGAGTTAACCACTGTCTATGTCGAATGCTTCTCAATTACTTTGAAAAACTATGTTTATTATGCATCCGGAATTTCGGGCTCAACCAGTTTAGTCAGCTTTTCCAACGAATCCTGCCATCCTAAATAACACATTTCAACAGGTATCATTGAAGGAATGCCTTCCTGCAAAATTTTTATTTCAGTACCTACAGAAACTTTCTTCAACCATACAGAAGTTGTCATCACACCCGGCAGGTTAGGATCATCAAATTGATCGGTGTATTTCAAAAACTCGTTTGGTTTGATATCCACATATTTTCCGCCAAATGAGTGCCCATTACCGGTAGAGAAATTATGAAATGACATTTTATAAGTTCCACCCACCTTCACATTCATTTCCTGGACCGTGCAAAGAAATCCATACGGCGGTATCCATGAAGCGATTGCATTTGTTTCAGTAAATGCACGGTAAACCTTTTCAGGAGGTGCTTTCAAAACCTTGTGTAGAGACACGCTGTTGTCTGCCATAAAATCGATTTAATAATCCTACTCGTCTGGCTTTTCGGTGTCGCCCGTTTTTGTAGTGGTTGCTGCTCCACTGGAATTAAGGGTTATTTAGGTTTTTAGCCTTGACATTACAAAGGTGATAGTAATGTTTAAATATAAGGGGTGGGTATACGGCAAATTAAAGGGTTGTTCCCGACAGGGTAAGTTTTACACGGCACCGGACGCAAGTGAAACATTCTGGTCCAACAGAATTCCAACTGGATGTATTCATTAGCTCGTATAATTCTAATTTAGCTCTTGCAAAAGGTATCTGAAATCGCCCATCATGTTTTACCTCGCAGGCATCATTATCACTTTTTTCCTGGCCATTATTTTATGGACCAAAAAAGGAAAAACAATTGCTGATGTAGTACTGGCAGCCTGGTTATGCGTCATAGGAGTTCATCTCTTTCTTTACTACTTCCATATCACGAACGATATTTATAAACACCCTTACCTTTTAGGAGTTCAATTTCCCTTGCCGCTTTTGCACGGGCCTTTTTTATATCTCTATACAGTTACGGTTACACATGAACGCAATCATTTTTCAAAAAAATACTGGCTGCATTTTCTTCCTGCGGCCATTGCCTGGACGGCTTTGACACAGTATTATGTAATGCCTGCTGCAGAAAAAATCGACATCTATCAACGTAATGGTGCGGGTTATGAAATCTATATGAAAGCGATATTGATTGCTTCCATGATCTCCGGCTTCAGTTATGTATTGCTTTCTTTTTATCAATTGAAACTATACAGAAAAAGGATTGCAGAGGAATTTTCGAATACCGAAAGGATCAACCTTAACTGGCTTCGCTACATCATTTTTGCTATTCTCACCATTTGGCTCATCCTTGTTTTGGGAGGAGGTGATCCGGCCATTTTTGCAGCCGTTGTAATTTTTGTTTCTCTTCTCGGTTATTTCGGTATCAAGCACATGGGCATTTTTACCTACAGACAGGTGATTGTGAAAGAGGTGGGACCGGCAGTGAAGGACGTCGAAGAAATTAGTACGGGCAACCAGTCAATGGCAACAAGCAAGGATACTGCTGTTCAAACAATTGCATTCAATTCAACAAATGCGGGTGCTGGCGAAGTAACTGCAGCTGACGCTGTAATGATAAAGGCGGAACCGTTACGCGCCAAGTACGAAAAATCCGGTCTTCAAAAAGAAACAGCAGAAAAGATCCATGCTGATCTCAACGGGTTAATGAGAACTCAAAAAATATTCAGGCAGGAAGAACTTTCGCTCGGTCAGCTGGCCCAACAGCTGGGCGTTCATCCCAACAATCTGTCGCAGGTTATCAATACCTACGAGAACAAAAGTTTTTATGACTACATCAATACACTTCGCATTGAAGAGTTTAAATCGCTTGCCCTTTTACCGGCGAACAGCCGTTACACGCTTCTTTCACTCGCCCTTGAGTGTGGCTTCAATTCAAAAACTTCTTTTAACCGCAACTTTAAAAAAATAACCGGGCAGTCGCCATCGGCTTATTTGAAGGAAAGAAATATTCATTTACTCAATGAAAATTGAAATCGTTCGCCAGAAAAACGTTCCACTTCTCAGGGCATCTGCTCAATTCCGCTTTAAATTTTCAAAATAGCCTTTAAAAAAGTTCCACTTTATAAGTTGGGGCGATTACGGCTTTTGCACGAGCCCATATTTGTCCTCAAAAAAATTATGAAAAAAGAAATCATTTATTTGGCAGTGCTTCTTTTTTTAGCAGCCATCTTCGGCAGCTGTAAAAAAGAATTCGATCCCAAAGAGGAAGGGGCACTGGTTCCAAAAACAGTAGACTTTGATGCAGCCCTTCCTTCTATTTCAGTAAACGGAGCCAAACTACATAGCGAAGCATTTGGCAATCCCGTGGACCCGATGGTAGTGTTTTTACATGGCGGTCCGGGGTCCGACTACCGCGGCGGGCTCAATGTTAAGAATCTCGTGAACAACCATTACTACGTAGTATTTTATGACCAGCGTGGTTCCGGTCTTTCGGAACGGCACCCGAAAAACAGTTTGACCCTTCAGTTAATGCTTGATGATCTGTCGGCGGTGATACAGCATTATCGAAGTTCGCCCTTGCAAAAGGTTTTCCTGTTCGGGCATTCGTGGGGCGCCATGCTGGCAACAGCTTACCTTGATAAGTATCCCAATGCTGTTAATGGCGCTGTACTGGCGGAGCCGGGTGGCTTTACTGATGAACAGGTGACGGAATACATGGAAAAAAGCAGGAAAATCAAATTGTTTGACGAGGCCACCAATGACGTTTTTTACCCCGACCAGTTTTTTACAGGCAGAGCCAATGATCATGCGATCTTAGATTACAAACTGGCGCTGAGTTCAGCAAACAGCTTTGCCACCAATAATGAAGAAGGCATTGAAGGCCCATCGCCTTTTTGGCGTTATGGTGCAGCAATTAACAAGCGGTTTTCCGAGATCGCCAAAAACGAGGGTTTCGACTTCACCACTAACCTGCAACACTATCCAACAAAAGTGTTGTTCCTGTACAGCACTAATAATCGAGCTTATGGACAACCCCACGCTAATAAACTGGCGTCTGCATTTTCAAATGTGCAGGTCGCTGAGGTAAAGGATACAGGTCACGAAATGATTTATTTCAGGTGGAACAATGTATATGCTCTTGTGTTACCCTACCTCGATTCTTTACGATGACCGTAAAAACAAACAAATTATTGATCACCTAAGCATACGTGACTGAACATATGCGTACGGGACAAAAAATAAAAAAATGAAACAGCTACCATTTTTAATACTGGCAACAGTGCTTGCATTATGGATTCAACCATCCTTCGCACAAAACATTAACTGGAAGACTCTTCAACCCTCGCAAAAACATATTGTAAACCTGAATGTGGGTTTTGATAACGCTTCGGTGATCGGGGTTGGTTATGGATATCACCTGGACACCAAAATGCCGTTGGTTTTAAACATCGAATACTCGATGCCTTTTGGCGATAACCGCTTTGATGATCTCAAAACAAAAATTGGCGGACAACTAAGTGTAATACAAGCCGGCAATTTTTTTACAACACTAAAAGCATATGGTGTCATCCGCCGCTATGAGAACGATCTTACCCGCATGGTCAATTTTGGCAGCGAGTTCTCCGCCACAGCAGGTGTGTACAAACAAAAATGGTTTGTAGCCGGTGAATTTGGGTTTGATAAAGCCATTACCACCAACCTAAAACATAGTGAACTTATGAAGGAATACAATCCCGGTGTGCAATCGGGATGGTACCTGCCTAACGGCGGCAATTTTATTTATGGGCTACAGGCCGGTTTTTCGTTCAAGGGTAACGACCTGTATGCAAAAATTGGAAAAACCAAAGCCCAGGATTTAGAAACCAGTTCAATGATCCCCTGGTATTTTCAATTGGGTTGGAGCATGAAGCTGATGAAGTCAAAGTAATGAACTTAAACCGAATCGCTTTTAGGAAAGAAACAGCGTTCCTGAATACCCAAGTGGATTATAGTGGCGTTAAGGATAGCCTTGGGTAGGCTATCCTTTTTTCGTCAATGGCAAATTTGTTTTATACTGGTTGAGTTGCCATCAAATTTATTTCTTTCCTTTTGTGTTCAGCCAGCCAGCAATAAGTTTGATTTCGCCACCAACAGGTGATTGAATTGAATTTACCGCTGCAAAAGCACCAACTCCTAATCCCAAATAAGGTGTGAACACCCAATTAAAATCAGCTTTTAGTATGCCCCCGACCGCCGACTGCGATTCTTTGTGAGTAGAATAGTTTGAAGAAACGTAAAGTATATCATTTACTACCGGCTTGGAAGTAAAACTCATTTTTTCGCCGCTTACGATGGACAAACCTGCTTCGGTTGTTATCCAGGTTTTTCTTCCTAAACCGGTGAAAGTGTTAATAAAGTTGTCTCCAACAAGCCGGTTTTTGATTTTACCTGGTCTTTCTGTTTTGCAGGCAAATAGCACGATCATCATAATAGCGAATACTAAAAGCAGGAGCCGGGTTTTCGGTTGCATAAATTCATTTTGAAGGTGAATTTTTTTTTTGATTCTGTTTTTTTGATTCAACATAAAATAACAGCTACGCATCCCATTTTTAAAACTGATCTGCCATGGCCAACGAGAAATGGTTAATTAAAATCAAAATGACGCGACCAGCATTTTCAATGCAAATTTTTAATATCGATACTCTTTCACTGCTGTACTGCCACTTTGTTTATACAGTTCATCAATTGCTATGACCTCCATCTTTTTTACCTGGTCAAAGGGAAGTTTCGAATACGCAGCGAAAATTCCCAATTCCAGCTTTGTTGGTTTGGTTGCAGGGATATGAATTCTATTTGATGTTGCTTTTGAAAGAGCCTTGCTCACCATTTCCGAACAATACATTTTTTGATCTGTTGCCAGGTCAAAGTGATGATCAAAACTAACTCCCTGCGAATACCATTTGTGAATGATCAATTTCATATTTCTGGTTTCGGTTGAACTAAGATTATACCTGAAAATTCCAAATGACTGGTTCTTCCTTGGATCGCAAAACTGATCAAGTGAATCTCTCCTGAGTTTTTCCCCGGGGTTTTCTGAACCGTTCACAATATGGTACACATATGGAGTACCATTTTCAAAAAGAACAATTCCTGCATGCGAATACTTCTTGTCCTTCCTGTTGAAAGTTTTTATGAACTGGCTGGCAGGATCGGTGTGCAGTCGAACAACGATATCCCCCTCCTGCAACAGACCTTTTGCTTCATTAATGTATTGAAGGGAATTGACAACAGTCTTGGTCTCTACAGGTAACCTTACTGGTGGAGCAGGCCTTGTTCCCATATATACCCAGTGGCCAAGAAGCGCCGCAATGAGAAAAGCTCTTTTCATGATTACTGAACTTCAAATTTGAATTGATCAATACCAATACCTTTTGCTCTTGCGGATTTTGGAACAAAATAGCGAAAACCGATGCGTACGTTAGCAGGCTTGGAAAGCGCTGAAAAACTATACTCATATTTGGTCCATGTTAAAGGATACCCGTTTGTAACCTGGGTGGGATTTATATCAATCACAGTAGTTTTAAAATCACCGGTATTATTGAAGGTGTCGCCAATTTCGGTGGATGCATTCCAGTTTAAACGTACCTGGAGCCGATCCGCATAAGCACCACTAGAACCGTGGGTATAAAATGATATTTTATTACCGTTCTTAACATATAGCATCGGCGTAATCAACCAGCTGTTAACCATTTCTGTATTATCAAAAACGAAGATGCCTGCATATTCATCCTGGCTTGTTGTGAAAGAATAGGCCGGAAATCCATACCATGCTCCTGATTTATCTTGTCCTCCCTCAAAACCCTGCGACCAGGTTGCACTCCACGCATTGATTGAAGATTTTGTAACCCAATCCTTTTTTTCCATGGCATTGTAAACAGTATCAAATTCTTCTGTAAAGGATGCAGAAATTCCCGGGGTGGAGGGTGCGGTTACATCATCCAGTTTATCTTTTTTGCATCCGTGGAGAACATACCCTGCAAAGTATGTCAGGCCAATAACCATAAGCAGTAGATTTTTTTTCATTTCGGTTTATTTTGAATGAAACTACTGTTACCACCAGCCTTTTTAAAATTGAATTATGCAGGAGTATCCGACGCTTTGGCAAAAAATGCAAATGTTATTCGGCGACGTTTTTTTAGTGTACTCCTTCTGTTAATACTCTGGACTATTCCATTCTTTTACATAGATGCTTTGAGTATGATTCGTACGCGCCGGGCACAGTGTAAAAGAGAACAAACAGGTAAACAAACTTCCGTTACCGAAAACTATCCTCCGGTTCTATCATTTTATTTGCACTATAATTTGTTATCGGTATAACAACCCTTTTTAATTCTCCCTTTTATTATACAGTAATGTGAAAATAAATTTTAAGATAGGTTCTAAATTGTTCTTCGTCCGCCACTTCGATTTCGGTGATGTGTTCATTTTGAGTGAGTTTTAGTTTTTTGTCTGTCAATGTAATTCTTCCTGTAGCAGTAAGTTTGGAACACACCCTGTTTTGAGTAAAATGTGATTGTGGAGAGGTTTGATGGTATTGACATTTCAACGCGAAGTCATTAATATCGTAAGCTTTTTCAGAGAACAGGTATTCACTTTTCCAGTTACCGGTGTGTGTTTTGCTTTGTACAAGGTGGCTATGTTCAAAGTCAACCATTCGATAGATTATTCTACCGTCATCCTGTTCAATATCATCTTCGATTTTAAGAGGAACCACGCTAAAATTGCCAAAGCCTACGTCCACGAGCCATTG
>Ga0193740_1000307_pt1 | contig 14008 bp, 13 predicted proteins | sample L2s1metaG_FD_145072 | JGI IMG/M metagenome (GOLD analysis project Ga0193740, IMG submission 145072) | Soil microbial communities from a riparian zone of the East river system, Colorado, United States - L2s1 | ecosystem: Environmental > Terrestrial > Soil > Riparian zone | place: USA: East River... | reverse complement strand
CCTCAAATTTAAACTTCACAAGCACATATTCAATAAGCTCTGGTTCGATATCACCCACAGTATCATGTTGACTCACTGGATTTTGATCTTGAGGACACCAACCGACCGGATGCGATCCTTGCACTATTAGACCATTCTTCTTGAGATTTCTAAATTGCCAGGATATGAATTTTGAATAACCGTTGTCTATAGTAGTAAATTCTCGCCTCCAATCAATAGAATAGCCCATTTCATTCATTCCTTGCCTGATTTCTTCATGAAAATAGCTGGCTATTCTTTTAGGTTCTTTGAAACTCGATATTATTTCACTAGGAATCTTGTATATTTGTTGGAAAGTTTCTATTAATTCTAAATCGTTGGATTTGATTCTTTGTGACATTGACACAATCGGTGTTCCAGTATAGTGGAAACCCATTGGAAATAATACGTTATAATTGTTCATGCGTTTGTATCTCGCATGGACATCAGCCAAAGTATATGTTCGTCCATGTCCAACATGCTGTGGAGAATTTGGGTAAGGATACGCCACAGTTAGAAAATACTTTTTTTTATGCGATTCTGGATCAGTCTCAAATATTTTATCCTCGGTCCATCTCTTTCTCCATTTTTCTCCAATTCTGTCCCAATTGAGTTCAACATTGGGCGTTTTTTCAACTGAATTTTCAACCATTTTTTTCACTAGAGTCTAAAATACCTGTTAACTGATTGTCAAGATTCTTCAAGCAATTATGAATCTTGCTTTTATCCATACCTCCACCTTGAGCAAATTTATCTGTGCCTCCTCCTCCGGTACCACCGAGTTTCAATGAAATTTCCTTCGCAATTCTTGATGCTTTGATGATTTTTCTTGATTCCTCTCCAACGAAAACTATGACTTTTATTCTTTCTTGATTCTGAACAAGTGCGACATATACCAAAAAAGGATCAATATCGATACTTTTTTCTCCCAATGCGATATAGTAATCATCTCCTATTTCATCATCGTAAATACCATATATCTTTAATCCTGATTTGGATTTAGTCGCTTTCTGAGAAACGATTGCAGCCATATTGTCTGAAAATCTATTAACAAGCATTCTAAATTTTCTTTCGATTAGATCATTTTCTACCGTTACCTTATCAAAAGATTCAATTACCTTCTCTTTACTAGCTCCCAAAGATTGAGCTATGTGAAGCAATTGAGAATCCTGTGATTGCACGTACTGAAATGCATTATTCCCAGAAACGTATTCAAATCTTACTACACCATCTTGAATTCTCTCAGTTTTTAGAATTTTTATTAAACCTATTTCACCTGTCTTATTTACATGAGTTCCACCACATGCCTCGACATCCCACCCTTCTATGTTCACAATCCTTACATTGTTTGACGGAACTGCGCCGCCTTGATAAATCCTAAATGTGTATTTCTCCTCAGCATTAGACCTTTCGAATACATTGATGATAATTGGTAAATTTCTTTGAACCACTTCATTGGCGGTTCTTTCTATTTGATTGATTTCTTGTTTTGTAAGAGCAGAATGATGAGTAATATCCAATCTTGCATAATGTTCGTCCTTAAAGGCAGAATTCTGCCATACCCATGAACCAAGACTGTTTCTTGCAGCAGAATTCAATATGTGTGTTGCACTATGATTTTTGGTTATAGATCGTCTCCTTACGTTATCAACAATTCCGTGGACTATTTTATTCTCCAGAAAATGATCCTTGGAGGGGACTTGTACTTTGTGAAGAACTATCTCATTTTGTTTTATTACATCTGTTACTTTAATCCCTTCTATAGATCCAAAATCTGGTTCCTGTCCTCCTCCTCTCGGGTAAAATGCAGTTTTATCTAAAATCAAGTATTTGCCTTCAAGTATTTTGAGAATTTTAGCATCAAATTCTCTAATAGACCCATCTTCATAATACAATAATCTTGTAGGGTTGAGCCCACTAACAGTTTCTATGACGGGTATCTTTTTTGATTCATGTGAAGTATGCAGCTCTGCTAACTTTAAATAAAAATCTGGCGGTATTTTTTCTATAACTCCAGTTTCAAGTAGTAGATCAGGTGTAATACCATCCGATTCATACATTCTTATCAGATCTTCAACACTTGGTCCTTTCTTGTACTCTAGCATGGAATTGGCAATAGAATACATCCTTACCTTCGATGAAGAATATCTATCTGATTCAATCTGTATAATGGTCCTAACATCATTTTTGTGCTCTTTTAATTCGGGATACATTGATTTTAGCTGTTCAATATGTAAATCCATAATATCTTCTAAATTGAGATTCCAACCAAAACGGGCCAGAAGTGCAAGAGTTCTTCTTAATATTATTCTTAGATTGTAACCACCTCCTACATTCGAAGGCAAGGAACCATCCGAAATAGCAAACAATAGTGTCCTTGTATGATCGGCAATAATAGATAGTGTTTCAAACGGCAGGACAATTTTTTCCAAAGCTTCATACGATAAGCCTAGTTCTTTAGCAATACTTGTTTTTAAGAGTCTCGGATCATTTTGATAATTTGAATAATTCTCGGAAAATATCCTAAAGTATCGAGATAGAAATTCTGCTTTCGAGTCAATATCGATACCAATTGTATCTACAAGTTTCTTGAATACCGGTCCGAAAGTAGCATCGTAGCTTGTAGGACTTCCCATGGTGATCCATGAGAGGCGCTCAAGTCCCGCTCCCATATCTATTATTTTGTTATCAAGAGTGCGATAATTATGCTCGTCACCTTCAAATTCAGTGAAGACTGCATTCCCCAGCTCTAATCCTCTAACATAATATTCTAATGAATAACCAAAAGCTCCGGCGCCCATCCAAACATCCTCAACAAATGTAATTTCTTCTGATTTAATACCGAGGACATCCTTGAGGAGAGAATGATCCAGCTCGATGCATTTATCCTTCCAATAACCGCCCGGAGCATCTGCGTTGCATGTTTGACCTACCATGCAGAAGCTAGTATAATGTCTGCCAGTGAGCCCAACATTTTCAATATCATTAAACCGAAGACACATTTGTGGAACGACAAGCGGATTTTTTGGGATTTCAAACACGATTTTTCCATTCATTACTCTCTGAAAGTCCACAATTGAGGCAATTGTAAAATACAGATCCTCCCTCCAGCGACATACCACGGGATACCTTTGAATTATTTCGTGATCATTTTTTCTAAAGAAGCTGCTCAATTCTTTCCAAGTATTTACAAAATCTAATCTTTTTGAAGTCGGCGGATCTCCGATAAAGCTATAGTTATCATGTTCAGGACACGATTCTTTATCAGTGATAGACCAGAAGAATTTTCCACACAACTTGCAATTTTGTCTTTTGAATCCTTTATCATCAAATAATGAGACTTTGTAATATTTATCTGGATTTGAAGAAAAAAGCGATAAAAGTGACTGTTTTTCCATTTCACACAAATTATTTGACAATGTTATTAATGCTTTTGTAAGTTTCGATTAGGAACAAGACCAAGAAGTAATCAGACCAACTTCGCTGTGTTCCAGAGTTATCTATTTTTCTCATTTGGGACGAAAATCAATTGCTTTCCTCATAAATCTCTGTCTAAGCATGCTATATCCATAAAATGTGTAATTGTTCATATGGAGTGACGCACTCCATTAACATATTATGAAGTTGCTTCAGCGATTCCCTTTCAATTAACTCTTGCCTGGGGTATGGTTTGTTATAACATTTAGTATATCCGCGTTAAAAGGTTAAATTAACCTGTCATTAAAGTTCAGATTGTCAAGGTTCGTCAATTTGAATAGCTCAGACCTTCAAACTTGGAAAAGGACTCATTATTCCAAAAACATTGATATTTCAATGAATGGCAAGGAGGTAATAATTATTGGATGGATCTCTTCGATACGTGAGCATAGTAACATAAAGTTTCTCACGATAAACGACAGATTTGGAAATATTCAGGTTATTTTAAAGAAAAATGAATTTCCCGATTCACTCTCATCTGAAATACCAAAGATTAGAGAACATGCTTCGATTGCGATAAAGGGTAAAGTTAGAAGTGAACCGAAAGCTCCAAACGGAATTGAAATAATCCCAATTGATTTCAAAATTCTATCTTTCGCAAACAAAAATTCTCCTATCGTTATTCAAAGTAGAAAAGGAGTTGGAATTGATACTAGATTGGATCTAAGAGCAATTGATCTTCGTAGGCCTTATCTTCAATCGATTTTTAGTATAAGGTACACCGTATTAAATACCTGCAGGAAATTTCTTGGAGAAGAAGGCTTCATTGAAGTTAATACACCTAAAATAATTGCCACAGCGACTGAAGGTGGTGCTACACTCTTTCCTATTTTTTATTATGATAGAGAAGCATTTCTGACTCAAAGCCCTCAGCTTTATAAAGAGCAGCTGACGATGGCATTTGAAAATGTATTTGAAATAGGTCCCATTTTTAGAGCAGAACCTTCACGAACAAACAGACATTTGTCAGAAGCTACTTCAATAGATATAGAAAAAGCATATGCTGATTATAATGACATAATGGAAATATTAGAAAGGATGATACATTTTTTGTGGGATGAAGTGAAGAACAAAAACAAATCACAACTAGAGTATCTTAAAATAGACATTCCAGATATTTCATTTCCATTTCGAAGATATAGATATTCGGATCTGATAGAAAAGTTGCAGGCTGCCGGAGAATCTATTGAATGGGGCGATGACATTTCACAACAAAAGTTGCGAAACCTCAATGATGATGATATGAAGAATATTTACTTTATTGTTGATTGGCCCACTTCAATAAAGCCATTCTATGTTAAACCAAAATCTACGGGAACAGAGTGCGAATCATTTGATTTGATGTATGATACGCTAGAATTATCTTCTGGAAGTACAAGAATCCACGATAAGAATGAGTTGACTGAAAGGATGAAAAAACAAGGTCTTAGCACTGATGCATTTGATTTTCATTTAAAAGTTTTTGACTATGGTATGCCGCCTCATGCAGGGTTCGGTCTGGGGCTAGAACGGTTAATGATGAGCATGTGTGGTGTTGACAATATTAGAGATGTTGTATTGTTTCCTAGGGATATAGATAGATTATCGCCTTAACAAATAATAAATCTATGAAAAGATGACAATATTATGATTTCAAAAGAAGAATTAGAATATCTCGCTCAAATATCTAAAATTAATCTTAATGAAAATGAATCTCGAAAATTTCCTGAACAATTAGACAAGACAATTGAATACATTGATATTCTTGAAGAACTCGCATCTGATGATTCGGTTATTCTAGACTTACAGGAAATGAAAATTGAAGAGCTTAGAGATGATGTGGTCAGAATGTCTGACGGAAAACAAATCAGCAAGAACCTTACAGAAGACGGTTTCTTAAGGGGTCCAAAGATGAAATAGAATGTCAAATCTACATGACCTACTCGCATATGAAGTTGTTGAAGGCATAAATGGAGGATTATTTACTGCAGAAGCGTACATTAGCTCTATCCTTAAAAGAATAGAAGATGTGGAATCAAAATTACATTCATTCATCACATTGGATTCTGAGGGAGCTTTATCTGCTGCGAAGACAATAGACAGGAAAATTAGAGAAAAAGAAGATACAGGTGAATTAGCGGGAGTAACAGTTGGAATAAAGGATAACATTTCTACAAAAGATATCAGAACTACATGCGCCTCAAAAATACTGGAAGACTATGTTCCATCATATGACGCCACTGTAATAAGGCACCTGAAGGAAAATGGCGCAATAATATTGGGAAAATTGAACTTGGATGAATTTGGGATGGGTTCAACAACTGAATATAGTAGATATCAACCAACTCGTAATCCATGGAATCTGGATTATGTTCCCGGTGGCTCATCAGGTGGAAGTGGAGCCGCCGTTGCTGCTAGAGAGTGTACTGTTTCTCTTGGATCAGACACTGGAGGTTCAATAAGATGTCCTGCTAGTTTCTGTTCCTTAGTTGGACTCAAGCCTACTTATGGAAGAGTAAGCAGATACGGTTTGATTTCCTATGCAAATAGCCTAGAACAAATTGGTCCTATATGCAGATCGGTTAGGGACTTGATAATGATGGTAAACATTATTTCGGGAAAAGATGAAATGGATAATACAAGTATGTCGTCCTCTCCTATTATTCTTAATAATAAATTACGTAAATTGAATGTCGCAATAATAAAGGAGTTAATTACCGGCAGTGATCATGAAGTTACGAGAGCAATTTATTCTGGATCAGAAAGATTCAAAGAGATCGGATGCACGTGTGATGAAATTTCGATAAAAAACCTACATTATGCATTACCCTCTTACTATACTCTTGCGAGTGCTGAAGCAAGTAGTAATCTTGCAAGATATGATAATATTCGATATGGATTTGATCTTCCAGTAGAGGAGTATAAATGGGATACTTATTTCAGTAAGGTTAGAGAAAACTTTGGAGAAGAGGTAAAAAGGAGAATATTAATAGGATCGTACGTTCTTTCTTCAGGATACTATAGCAAATATTATCTCAAGGCAAGGAGACTGCGCTCGCTATTAAGATCAGAATTGCTTACCTTATTCAAAAAATATGATCTTCTAATCGGACCAACGATGCCGATACTTCCATTTAAGTTTGGCGAAAAGATAGATGATCCAATTAAGATGTACTTGGTTGACATAAACACTGTCATAGCAAATCTTGCCGGCATTCCTGCAATATCGATACCTGTTGGATTTAGTAACGGTCTTCCCATCGGACTGCAAATTATGGCGGCGCCATTTGAAGAACAAAAGCTGATCGATGCATCATATCATCTAGAGAATGCTATCAATATCCAAAGGGTGACAAATGCGATATGAGCTTGGTAATGATTGGATTAGAGATTCATGCTCAAATAACTGCTCTCAATAGTAAATTATTTTGTTCGTGTCGTGGAAACTATCGAGATCTTGGACCCAATACTAACATTTGTGAAATATGCTGCGGACTTCCTGGTACATTACCCGTTATCAATCAAAAGGCGATAGAATATTCAACAATGACATCACTTGCTTTAGGGTGTAAAGTTCCAGACAAAATTATGTTTTACCGCAAGAATTATTTTTATCCTGACTTACCAAAAAACTTTCAGATAACCCAGTATAATGTCTATGGCTTCTCAAGTATAGGAGTAGACGGCATATACGAATTGGATGATGCAAAACAGATTAGAATTAGTAGAATTCAATTGGAGGAAGACCCGGGTAGAATAGCATATTCTGAAGGTGACATGAATGTCAGGAATTCCGCTTTGATAGATTACAACAGGGCTGGTGTTGCTTTGATTGAAATAGTTACAGAACCAGATTTCACAGGTCCAAAGGAGGTCAGACAATTTCTAAATAAACTATCACTAACTCTTGAACATATTGGCGTGTGCGACACTTTACTGGAGGGATCAGTGAGGTGTGATGTAAATGTGTCCGTGGAAGGTGGTAACAAGGTTGAAATCAAGAATATTAACTCCTTCAGGGAAGTTGAAAAAGCCATCAACTATGAAATTACCAGACAATCCAGCTTGTATAGTCGGAATCTCAAAATAGAACATGAAACGCGACATTGGGATGATCGGAAAAAAATCACGTTTAAGTCAAGAAGTAAGGAAGAAGAACACGATTATCGATATTTTCCAGAACCTGATATTCCAGTTATCGCCTTAGGTATTGATTTTGTTCCTAATCTAAAAAAACGAATGCCAGAACTACCAAATCAAAGATTTGAACGCTTTGTATCAAAATACAAGCTCTCAGAACATACATCTAATATTCTCATAAATGATAAGAAATTGGCAGATTTCTTTGAGTCTACTTTGAAGGTACACTTTTCGCCAACAGAAATAGCCAACTTTCTAATTACTGACTTTAAAAGTTTGATTGAAGATGATGGTGAGAGTACCGACTACTTGAAAAACTTGAAAGTGAAACCAGAGCATATAGCAGAATTGGTGAAACTGATTGAAGGTAATAAAATTAGTAGAATTACGGCAAAGGATATTTTAGTCAAAATATTTGAGAGTGGAATGTTACCATCGGAGGTTATGAATAATACAAATTCTTACAAGATAGCTGATGAAAAAACTCTCATGGATGCTGTTCAGTCAGTATTTGATAAAGAAAAATCTGCTGTTGAAGATGCAAAAACGAATAGTGAGGCAATAAATTTTTTACTAGGAAAAGTAATGAAGTTTACTAATGGGCGTGCAGATCCAAAAATCGCAATGCGCATAATAAATAACAGATTACATAATCCTGACAAATAGGGTTTTGCTGTCAATAGAATGACTATAGTATTAATTAACTTGTTTGGATTGTACTAATTGATATAATTATTTCTTAGATATTTGTTCTAACTGATGTAATACCATTGGAAGAAAAGCTCCAATGTCGCTAACAATACCTATTGCCTGTGTCGTTCCTCTGTCTAGCAGTTTTGTGACAACAGCTTGGCTAATATCTACAGCAACAACCTTTACTCTTGCAGGGATCATATTGCCTACAGCAATTGAATGTAACATGGTTGAAAGCATGAGAACCATTTTTGTTTCTCCTAATATTGCTCTGTACCTATCTTGGGCCTCTATAATATCGGTAATTACTCCTGGAATCGGTCCATCGTCTCTAATAGACCCGCAAAGTGCGTACTGTACATTATTTTTGATACACTCATACATGATTCCAGATTTTAGAATATTCTTCTTGACCATTTCCTCTATGGACCCAGCTCTAAAAACTTCATTTATAGCCTGCATGTGGTTTCTATGACCACGAATCGCTAATGTTCCATTTTTTACATTCATCCCTAGGGATGTATCAAATAGTGAATTTTCTATGTCATGGACAGCTAGTGCATTCCCAGTAAGTAATCCATCTATGTATCCCATTCTAATCATTTTGGCTAGTGAATCTGCAGCACCAGAATGGACAACTACTGGTCCCGCTGTGACAACTATTTTCCCACCACTATTCTTGGTATTGTAAATATCCATTGCTATTTTTCTTGCAATTTGTTGAGTAGGTCTTTCACTGGAACTTGTACTACTCATAAATTGAAATATATCTATGCCCTCTCTTGGACGTTCCTCAGGTAATATTCTAACTCCTTTTTCACCCGTTACTATCATATCTCCACTACTGATATCCCGAATTTTCCTACATAGTGCCCTCCCATTTCTTACGTCGACTACAATACACTTATCCATCATCATATTTTCAACATCAATCCATTCATCTTTAAAGAAAATTTGTGTGGTATTGTTAGTTGTACTGTAAAAATCTCTTGGCATTACCATGTCACTTGGAGCAGGCTTCAGAATAACTCCATCAATTTTTGTTGGTTGCGCACCTTCAATAAAGACTGATTCTAATAGTTGGTCAAGATGTTTTTTATTTTTTCCTGATATCAATAATCTTGCATAACTCAATTCATCCTTCTTTTTTCCTACATGAAATTCAAGGACATTAAAATCCCCTTTCAAGTCCATAACCTTGTCAAAGATTCTTGTCAGGATCATTGAATCAATTAGATGACCTTTGATCTCTATGGATTGTTCATATTTTCTTTTCAACTTAGATCACTAAATAATAAATCTACTTAAGTGTTAAATTGGAAGTATCACTTTGCCGTTATACTCGGGAATGTTTTCATTTTGAATTATCTTATTAATAATTTCATCTTTTCTAACTTCGATAAACCATTGTGCTACAGATTTTGCAATGCCATTTTTATCGCATATTGCAATTAAGTAACCATTCTGATCCTTTACTGCAGTGAAATAATTTTCTTCTCCGACGGGTTCCCAGTTGTTATTGTTATTGTCCTTCAATGCTAAAGCGGGCATAGCTATGTTTCCCGTATATTTATTTAAAATTTCTTGAGCTACTCTAACTCGTTTTTCGCCTATTTTCAGGGCAGTAAAATACTGCATTTATTGAGTATATACTATTCTTTTATATTTGTGTTTAGTGATGTACCACGTGAGTCTAGAACTCTTTTACGAGTCAATTAGAAGCATAGAAACAAAGAGGGTTTATTCTACATATCTAAGTAAATACGCTGAAAAATATAATCTAAAAGAAACAGATCCAAGAAAAATTGAAGGTATGATAATTGAATTTATCATTGCCTTAAAGAAAGAAAAATCTTATTCAGCAATTCGTAATTATGTTAGTGCTATACTCGCTTATTATAAGATAAACGATGTCATTCTGAATACTACAAAAATAAACAAGTTTATGCCAAGTGCTACAAGAGTAAGAAAAGATAGGGCTTATACACATGATGAGATTTCTCAACTTTTGAGTATAGCAGATGAACGGATGAGGGTAATTATCTTGTTATTGGCATCTTCTGGCATCCGCATAGGTGCCATTTATTCTATTAGGCTGAGAAGTCTGCAAGAAATGAAATTAACTGTATATGAAAATGATAGAGAAGAATATTTTACTTTTATAACTTCTGAATGCAAAAAAGCGATTGATGTTTACCTAGATATGAGATCACGCTATAATGAAAAATTAAATGATGACTCATATTTGATAAGAGAGCAATTTGACATTAAAAATCCGGGTAAACCAAGACAGGTAAAAACCCTGACAATTGAAAGACGCTTAATAGACATGGCTATTAGGTTAGGAATAAGAAATAATCAGGTCCCAATTGCACATGGCTTTCGTAAATTTTTTACTACTCAAGTAATAAATTCAAGAGTTAACCCTGAAATTCGAGAAATGTTACTAGGTCATAAGATAGGACTAGCAAGTTAGTGAGAGTTTGTGAGAGTATTTCAGTTTGTGGCATAATGTAGTATAATGTTTCCAATTTAGGACTAGCACTTCTGGTTAATGTTTAAACGAAATATATAAAGTGATTTCCTAGATCATCCGGGGCCTACATTGACCTGAACCGATTCCAAAGTGGTTGTTCCATTATTATCAATTCCCTCTATGCTGAAGACATAGGCTATATCCTGTGTAGGACTAAATGACATTGATTGTTTATCCTGTGAAATATCCATAGTGACAGGAGGAGATTCACTTTCTTGATTCCATATGATTGAAGTTATATTGCCATCCGGATCCGAAATTGATGCATTTATTACAACAGTTTGGTTAATTTGACCTTCTATTGGTGATTTGACAATGATAACAGGTGGTTTATTTTCCGGAGCAGTTGACTGCGCAAATGTCATTGCACTGAAACCTGAAAGTATTATTATAATCAGCATTGTTGAAGCCATTATAAGTATTTGAGTAGATATCTTAGTAACTTTACCGTAATTCGTCATTACCTACACGTGCAATAGCATCTTATTATCCGTTACTATGTCTAACTGTCCGCTAGTAGAACAAGTTTTCATGCCTATCGAAGAAACGTGATACCTTATATCACAGACTTTTCAGTTTTAACTACTTTCATAAGACTAATGGTTCTTTAAAGCGATATTTGGATGGGAATAATGACATGATCGCAAAAAGAGATGTTTGTTACCAGAAAAATAAAAGTGAATTAGACAAACGATTACAAGATATTAATTTCGCTTGAATCGAATTGTTTCCATTTTTTCTATTAAGTACAGAAGAGTGATTGGGATATCTAACTTATTCAGGAAATGAAACCTAAGATAGAAGAAATAAAAATAGACTCGGATGGTCAGTGTGCATGGGGAGGCGGCGCACTACCTTTTGATAATTCTTCATTAAATTGATTCCTCGGAAAGTCTTGATCTATAGGCATATCTATCTTGCAACTCCAAATGATTTATGGGTTATATTGTTCATGTGACAGCGTCTTTTATTTGTCCTGACTGCCAGAATAAATTTGTTGTAAAAATTGAAGATCTAGAAAAGTTAGAAAATAGAATTAGTAAGAATTGTCAATATACTTATCGTTTTCAGGTTAACTGTCCTTGACGCATTTTTCAAACATTTTGTCTGCACGTGACAGTTTACATTTATTTACCTATTAGGCCATAATATGTACGGACTCAGATGAACCATACATTGATCCCTTCCTTCCCTCAAATTTTCACTTATAGTGATTCATCCTCTTTATCTCCTGTTGCCATGGTACAGGATTTTGCAGTTGTCATGATAGTAGCGGCAGTTATGATATTAATTACCTACAAATTCAAACAGCCAACCGTTCTCGGATACATAGCGGCAGGTATGATTATAGGGCCATACACTCCACCGTTTCCGCTACTACAAAACTTAGACACGGTCAATGTTTTTGCAGAACTTGGAATTATAATGCTTCTTTTTGTAATAGGAACTGACTTTCCAATACAAAAACTCAGATCTGTTGGTAGAATATCAATTATAGTTGCATCTGCAGAGTCTATTGGTACTTTATTGCTGACTCTTGTAGTTGGCCAACATCTTGGTTTTTCGTTTTTTGATTCTATATTCATAGCCCTGGCTATGTCTATAACAAGCACTGTTATCACAGTTAGGATTCTAGAAGAATTAGGTATGCTAAAAGACAAATCTTCTACTTTACTCCTTGGGATATCAATAGTTGAAGATACAATAGCCATCAGTGCTCTTGCAGTCATTCAATCAATTTCAGTGAGTATGGTTAGTACTGGTAACGAAGTTACAAATCTGGACACTATATCGCAACTTTTGATTTCGATTGGTGTAGTAGCAGCATTTATCGGAGGAATTCTCATACTCGGCTCAAGATATCTTCCAAACGTTGTAGATAAAATAGGCAATACTCATGACCACGCTCTATTTCTAATGGTCATTTTAGGATTGGCAGTTGGATTATCACTTGGTGCAAGTCTATTAGGTCTATCTGTTGCAACAGGTGCTTTTTTTGCTGGAGTATTGGTTGCTGAATCTAAAAGTGCTAATATGGCACGTGTGATAACTACACCAATAAGAGATGTGTTTGCTGCTGTGTTCTTTATTTCAATAGGCGCGTTAATGGATATATCTTTGATACCCATTTTCATAGTGCCTGCTGTACTGCTTATTCTAGCCTCCTTTGGATCCAAGTTCTTTATAGTTGCTGCTCTGCTTAATCGGGCAAAATATGACAATATTACATCCTTGAGAACAGCACTTGGAATGGCTTCCGCAAAAGGAGAACTATCTCTTGTAGTAGCCAAGGGAGGGCAAGATGTTGGGGTGATAACATCAGCGGTACTTCCCATATTGGGTGTTGTGACTATAGTAACCACATTTATGACACCTTATGTTCTAAAATTTGGGACTAAATTAACTAACTTTTTGAAAACCTAATGTTGAAAAATATAATGAACGGCAGTCAGTATTGACGACAAATAAAACTGTTATTACACAGAACTCTGAACAGGATATTCTTTTGTCTAGCAAAAAGATAATCCGTTCAATCGTAATTGGAATAATTAATCCAAAACTTGAATTGTTGACTCATTTACGATTCAGCGATTCACAAAAGGAAGTAAAATTCTATCTAATTATAAACTGACCTATGCATGTTTGAATTGCTTGCTCCTTTTCGATTCCTTGTAAATGATGTTCTGCTAATAATTGCTCGCATGTTTCACTAAGAGATGTTACTGTTTCTTCGCGATAATTATTAAATACATGCATGGATATTAATATTATTAACCCTGTTGAAACTATTACTATTATAACGATCACGAATATTATTTGTTGTTTTGTATTCATTTTACTTTGTCACCAATATAACAAGTCCAATTATCAGGGTTGCTGTACTTAATGATAATGATAGAATAGTCCACTTCGATAGGTCTGTGGCCATTTCTATCACTTACTATCAACAGGTGCTATTGGGATCTTATTATCCATTGCCCCCTCCCTGTAACGGGCTTGACAGATTAAATCATTATAACTCTAGTTATTGTTATGATTTTAGAACAAACACTACAAGACGAAATTGAAGGATCTAAGAAATCTCTTGAGCGATCAATTGATAATACCATTTACAGACGTGATCTTGCAAAAAGGATAGAGTTGGTAAGTTGGGTTGCAGATAGT
>Ga0193740_1000305_pt1 | contig 14165 bp, 14 predicted proteins | sample L2s1metaG_FD_145072 | JGI IMG/M metagenome (GOLD analysis project Ga0193740, IMG submission 145072) | Soil microbial communities from a riparian zone of the East river system, Colorado, United States - L2s1 | ecosystem: Environmental > Terrestrial > Soil > Riparian zone | place: USA: East River... | reverse complement strand
ACCTTTTCGGTTAGTGGCCGCAATCTTTGGTTCCTGGCTCCAAATGTGCCTAAATACACACATTTTGACCCAGATATTAATTCTGTTGTATCGGGTAATACACAAGGCGTTGAAACCGGAGGTGCACCAAGTACAAGAAGAGTGGGTGTTAACTTAAACATAACTTTCTAATCTTATCAAAATTTATAATTATGAGAAGAAAAAATCATTTTATATACTTTTTTGCAGCGTTGATAATGCTCGTGGCTGGAGTAACAGGCTGCAAAAAATTTCTTGATGTCAATAAGAACCTCAACGACCCAACCGCTGTGCCGGTTTCATTACTGCTAAGTAATTGTGAGCGGAATATCGCTGCTAATACGGCGTTAGGGTCAGGCCTCGGAGGTACTATGTCTATTTATGTACACCAAACCACAGGCCGTGTAGGTGCTGACAGGTATGGTGCAGGTTCTGCCGGATGGGATGGCCTGTATTCAGCCATTACCAACCTGAATGTAATTATTAAACAGGGAACGGAAGAAACCCGTTATGCTTATGCAGGTATTGCTAAAATATTGAAGGCATACGCATTTAGTATCCTGGTTGATGTTTATGGCGATGTCCCTTATTCTGAGTACGATAAATTTGCAGACGGAATAACACAACCCAAATTCGATAAGGGCTCTGAGATCTACCCCAAACTTATAGCATTAATTGATGAGGGCATTGCTGATATAAATAACCCGGCACCTAATGCTTCAAAGCCTGCAGCTGACGATTATATTTATAAAGGAGATCTTACTAAATGGAAAAAAGCAGCCAATACAATTAAACTTAAATTGTACACCCAGGTAAGACGTGTTCAGAACGTTACCACACAGGTAACGGCATTACTGGCAACGCCTGCAAATCTTATCAATTCACAGGCTGACAATTTTATGATGCCGTACGGACCTTTTGGTACCACTGATGACAGGCATCCTGCTTATGGAGATTATAACGCTACACAGCGCGGAGGACAACTTTTTAGTCCGTGGATGTATGAGATCATGAAAGGAAGGAATGCCAATATTTTAAACGGAATTCCCGATCCAAGGATCCCTTATTATATCTATAACCAGAAATCAGCACTCGGTGGCACGAATCCGACTCCCGAAAACTGTACTGAATTCCGTGATGGTGGATTTATCTCTATCCTGTTTGGTTCAAACGGAAATTGCCGTGATGGTTCAAACAGCAACACTTATTCACTTTTGGGTTTATATCCTGCAGGTGGTCGCTTTAACGACAGTTTAGCAGTACAAGTTAACACAATTACTCCGATAAGAGCAGGCACAGGTGCGCTGCCACATCAGTTTATCACTTATGCAGACCGCCTGTTTCTTGAGGCAGAGCTGATCAATACAGGCGTGATCACCGGTGATCAAAAAGCGGTATTTAGCAAAGCACTGGATGAATCATTCTTACAGATGGATTATATCATTACTAATTTTATTAAGCCAGGCTCTGCAGGGGCTCCACAAACTGTTCCGGCCATAGCCACTACATATAAGACCGATGTGCTTGCAGCGTTTGATGCAGCATCCACTGCCAAAAAACTGGAGTATATCATGACTGAGAAATGGATTAACCGAATTGAAAACCCTGTTGATAGTTATACCGATTACAGAAGGACAGGATACCCTGTTTTGTTTTCTCCTGCACCTGCGGGTACGGTTACAAGTGTAACGGGTCCTGACGGAAAAGTAACCCCGGTACAAACCGACAGGCCATATCCATGGTCTTTGCCTTTCAATACTAATGAGATCGCGTTGAACTCGAATGCTCTACCGCAAAAAGTACCGGAGAACTATAAAGTATTTTGGCAACCTTAATTGATGTATCCTTAAAATGATAAGTAGTTATTAAAAAAATTAACAGATTATGAAAATGAGAAAAATAAACATATTACTGGCACTTTCCTTTGGAGCTATTATTGCATTCTCAGGCTGCAGTAAGGACGATGGAGCGATCCCTGAAGATATTGCCATTGCTGCAGTGCCAACTATTACAAACAATATTGATCCAACAGGCTCACTGTCTATTGATCTTACAAACCCGGCGACTTTCGCGGGTAAATTTAAAGTGGATAATTATTTTCCAGGTACAGCAAACCCAAGTAAAGTCGATATCGTAGTTAGAAAATGGAATGGTACAGCCAATAACTCAAATGTAAAAGTGTACAAAGCAGGTGTTACTACATTTCCTTCCACATTTACAGTTACTGCTGCAGAAATTGCTGCTTTGTTTGGTACCGCAATAAAACTGGGTGATACTTATGATTTTGCTTCGGATATTTATGTAGGTGAAAGAAAATTTGAAGCCTTCCCAGCTGTAGGAAATGGTACTGGCGCCGGACTTAACGGCCAGCCATTCTTCGCTGAATTTGCTCGTTTTGGAGCAATTTGCGCTTATAACGCCACTCTTTTTGGAGCTATAGGTAGTGAGGTTAATTTTAATGTGCTTACTGATGAATGGGGTGATGATCCGGTTAATGGCTGGGGTCCTCCTGCAGGATATCGCCCGACTGTAAAGGTAAAAATCGTAAGTGCAACAAGTTTATCTTTCGTATCACCGGTAAATGGAACTTCAGTAATTGTATTGACGGTTAATCCAACAACTAACGCAATAACTTTTACTGGTCAACCTTATGGAGATTTAGCTGTAGGCCCATTGCAAGTAGATCCAACGTATACATATGGCAATACTACACTTGAAGCCCTTGGGTCGAATGCTGTGCTTCCTTGTGATTTAACACTGGATCTATATGTTGTCTACCGTGTTTCATTAGGCGTTTTTCGCTGGAGTAGTTCTAGAGGATATAGTCTGAAATTAAAGAAGGCATAATTAATAAAACTTATATTTAAACGGCTATTTCAGAAAATGAAATAGCCGTTTTTTTATTTATTGTTGCTCATGCAAATGCAAACTTAGCTCGTGAGTTTGTGCAACAATGAATTCTGCAGAAATAACAATTGAATCAGAGGACCCTGTTTATAATTTATCAGGACTGTAAAAAGGTAGCCTTTTTTATAGATTTACTAAAGCTTTATCTGATCATCATTCTTATCATAAAACTTAAATTCGATAAGATGATAATTAGTATCAGCGCGGAGTTTGATCCTCTTTCTATATTTTCTTTTCCATTTTGAAAACCTTGACCAAAGCCAACCTTTTGTGAGGTATGCATAAATGATCGGATTAACAACAATGGTAAGATTGTTATGCTGGTGAGTAAATAAGTAGTTTAAATTCTTTTCGATCTCATCCTCAAGTATGATAGTTGAAGAAATTTTACCTGTGCCGCTGCAACTTGGACAAACTTCCTGTGTATTAATATTCATCTCAGGTTTCATCCGCTGGCGGGTGATCTGCATTAATCCAAATTTCGAAATTGGAAGTACCGCATGTTTAGCTCTGTCAGGCGACATGAATTTTTCCATTGCCTCCATGAGTTTCTTTTTATTCTCAGGGAGCTTCATATCAATAAAATCAACAACTATTATTCCCCCAATGTCTCTTAATCTTAATTGTCTTGCTATTTCATCTGCCGCTTCCAGGTTTGTTTCCAATGCATTTTGTTCCTGGTTATTGCTTACACTTTTATAACCACTGTTCACATCAATTACATGTAATGCTTCAGTATGTTCAATTATAAGGTAGGCCCCGCTGTTAAGATTTACAGTTTTGCCAAATGCGGCTTTCACCTGTTTTGTAATTCCAAAAGAATCAAAAATGGGTGAACCATTCTGATAAAAAGAAACTATGTCTGCTTTTTCGGGAGCGATGCGTTGAATATAAGTTCTTGCATCCTGAAAAATATTTCGATCATTAACAACGATCTTATTGAAATCTTCATTTAACAAGTCACGTAAAATGCTGGTCGTTTTCGTTTGCTCACTTAAAATCTTAGCAGGAGCAACAGCGCCTCTAAGATTTGTTTGAATTGTTTTCCATGTTTCTACCAGTTCTGAAAGATCTTCATGAAGCTCGGCTGTTTTCTTCCCTTCAGCTGCAGTTCTTACAATTACGCCAAAGTTCTTTGGCTTAATTGCTTCCACTATTTTTTGTAAACGTTTTCTTTCCTCCGAAGAATGAATTTTTCTTGATACCGCAACGATATTATTAAAAGGCGTAATAACAACAAAGCGGCCAGGCAATGAAATTTCGCAACTTAGCCTTGGACCTTTTGCAGCGATCGGTTCTTTTAAAATTTGAACAAGAATGTTTGGTTTGCCACCAAGCACTTCATTTATTTTTCCCGTTTTAATTATTTCAGGTTCGTTTTCGAACCCCCCAAAGTCAAAGACCTCTTTTTGATTAATAGAGTATTGGGTAAATTTCAAAAGAGATTTTGCGTATGGACTAAGATCGGTGTAGTGAAGAAAAGCATCTTTTTCAAAACCAACATCCACAAAAGCGGCATTCAGACCTGGGATAAGTTTTTTTACTTTTCCTAAGTATAAGTCGCCGACAGCAAAACGAGCATCGCTTTTTTCATTGTGAAGCTCTACAAGTTTTTTATCCTCAAGCAGGGCAATTTCAACACCCTGCGGAGCAGCATTTATGATCAGTTCTTTGTTCAAAACTTTTATGGCGTTTACTCTGCCATTTGCCGGTAAATAATTACTGGTTGTTTTTAAACCGTGATAGATCCGTTTAATGGTTGGGTGGGTGATTAGGGAGCAATTTGACGGGAAAAATGATCCGAAACGGCAGCAACCAGTAGACAAAGAAAGAATGGTATATAAAGTTTATAAGTATAGAAATCACCTTTGCTAAGGCACCTAACTGCTTTATAAACTTTACATACTTATTTATTCTTTTTCTTATGACGATTCTTTCTCAGTCTCTTTTTACGCTTATGCGTGGCCATTTTATGGCGCTTTCTTTTTTTACCAGAAGGCATACTTCAGAATTTTTTTAAATTAATTTATTAATAAGGTTATTTCTTTAACTCGTTAATACGTTTTTCCAAGGCAGATCTCATAGCCGGGTTTGGAGCTAACGGCAATGCTGTGGAATACCATTTAATTGCATTTACCTTATCTTCTTTCCTTTCAAAAACCTCGGCCATCAGTAAGATAGCTTCAAGATGCACGGGTTGCAGGGCCAGAACTTTTTCAAAACGATCAATTGCTCTATCGTATTGTCCGGACAAGAGTGATCCCTGGCCAAGTACCATTTGAGCATATATATTAGTGCTGTCTTTTTCAACGACTTGCCTCACTTTTAATATTCCCTCCATAGGATTTTCGGCAATATTTCCGAAAATATAACAAGCACCTAGCCCAACAATTGTTGAGTCGTTTTTATCATTAATTCTCAAAGATCTTTCAAACAAGTCTTTAGCCTGCAAAGCTTTCCATCTTTTTAGTTGATCACTTTCTTCATTCCTCAGGTTCTCTAAAATCAAATGGGCAGCAAAGGTGAGTGATTTTTCTGAATTTTCCAATCTTGCAGCTTCAGCTTCATACCAGGCATAAGGTTCAAAGATCCTGGCTGAATCTTTCCAGAAATGTGCTAATTGATGAAATACATCAAGCTTTTGCTTTTTTACATCACCTCTGATCACAGATTGTTCAAGGTCATTCATCCATTGTATTTGAGCGGGGTTCAATATTTCTTTTGCATGAAATAAAATGGAATCTGTGGTTAACTCATATTGCGGAGAAGATTGAAAATTTTTTCCTATTCCACTTTTATAAGGACCTGTTCTGCCAAACAGGAATAATGCTGCGACTATTAATACACCAATGCCAATAGTGATCCACTGTGCTTTATTCACCAATAAAATTTAGGGCTGCAAGTTAACCGAACAGGACGAGATTGTCGTTGATAAAAAAGAAATTAGGCAAGATCAATTATCTGCATCTTCACCCGGGCCAGCATCAGGTTTTACTGTTACAAGCTTTTTAACTTCTGCAACAAATTCTTTTGCAGGTTTAAAAGCCGGGATATAATGTTCGGGAATATGTACTGCTATATTTTTCTTGATGTTCCTTCCAATTTTAGCAGCTCTTTTTTTAGTTATGAAACTGCCGAAGCCACGAACGTAAATATTTTCGCCTGCGGCGAGAGTATCTTTTACCTCCTTGAACATAGTTTCAAGAGTAACAAGTACATCCACTTTGGGAATACCTGTTTTTTCAGATATCTTGTTTACGAGGTCAGCTTTTCTCATTTATTAAATTTTTAGCCGTTAATTTGCTCTAATGTAGGACAAAATATGGTGATTGTCAAAGGGATAGGCAATTTTTTTTTAGCCAATGACTTTTAATAAAGAACTTTTATCAACATTTCAGGGTTTATTGCTGCAATGGAACAGCCATTTAAATACCCGAAAAATGCCCTGGAAAGGAGAAAAGGATCCTTACAAAATATGGTTAAGCGAGATCATACTTCAACAAACAAGAGTAGAACAAGGATGGAAGTACTATGAAAAATTTATTACTGTTTTTCCTGACATAAATAAACTTGCTGCTGCAAAGGATGAAAGGATCTACAAACTCTGGGAGGGATTAGGATATTATTCCCGCTGTAAAAATTTGATTGAGACAGCAAGGTTCATTTCAAAAAAATTAAACGGAAAATTCCCTGACACATTCGAGGATATTCTTTCTTTGAAAGGAGTCGGGAATTATACAGCATCAGCGATCGCTTCCTTTGCATACAATCTTCCTCATGCAGTTGTTGACGGAAATGTTTTTCGTGTGCTGTCAAGAGTTTTTGGTATTAAAAAACCAATTGATAGTGCAGAAGGAAAAAAGCTTTTTTCCCGTTTGGCCTTTGAATTATTGGATAAAGAGCAACCTGGTATTTACAACCAGGCATTGATGGATTTTGGCGCTGTCATTTGCAAACCACAAAATCCACTTTGTCATAATTGCATTTTAAGGGATCATTGTTTCGCTTATAAAAAGTGTCTTGTTAATAAACTTCCTGTTAAGGAGAAAGAGATAAAAGTAACTACACGTTGGTTCAATTATCTTGTGATCGGTAATAATGATAAGATCTACATACGTAAGAGGATCGGCAATGATATTTGGAAAAATCTGCACGAGTTTGTTTTATTCGAAACGAATATCGATACTTCTGCAAAAAGACTTTTAGCAAGAGCAGAGAAAGAAAAAATTCTTAAAAAAGATTCCTATAAGGTTGTGTCAATTTCTTCTCTTTTTTTACAACAATTATCACATCAAAAGATCAGGGGCCGGTTTATTAAAATTGCTATTAAAAATGAATTTGTTTTACCAGGGTTTAAACTCGTCTCATTAAAACAACTGTCACGCCACGCTTTTCCCAGGTTTCTCAATGCATATTTTGAAAAGAAGGATTCCTGATACCACATAAAAAATTTCAGATTTACCGATAAAAAAAATTAATTTTAAAGAGCATTGAACTCTAGAGAAGATTTTTAATAACGAAAAATTATTACTATGAGAGGCGTAAACAGGGTCATGCTTATTGGCAATCTTGGAAAAGATCCCGACGTGCAAGTATTGGAAGGCAATATCGCCGTAGCAAAATTTCCACTCGCAACAACTGAAACTTTTAAAGACCGGGGAGGTAAACTGGTATCGCAAACAGAATGGCATACCGTTGTTTTATGGAGGGGACTTGCAGAATTGGCGCAGAAGTATCTTCATAAAGGAAGTCTTGTTTATATCGAAGGGCGACTGCGAACCCGTAATTGGGATGATAAAGAAGGGCATCGCAAGTTTGCAACCGAAGTGGTTGGAGATAACCTTATAATGCTTGATAAAAGAACAGATGGGGGCCCTCATATTGATAGCACTCAAAGTGAAAATTTGGGTAGCCATGAAGTTCCTCCTGCCAGCGATGCTTCGCAGGATTTACCCTATTAATTAATCTACCTGAAAACTTTACTTTTGTAACAATATCCGCAGGCAGGTTGATACCTGCCTGCGTGGCTATGATTAATCACCAAAAACACTTGCTTTGGATTATCACTCGGTTATTACATCTTTTTCTGATAATCTTCTATTCACTTTTCTTGCAGTTAAAGCTGATGGAACAATTATTCTTGGGGCTTTATTATTTGGATTAATGACACTCTCATTTTTTATTGCAGCTGGCGAAGTAGCCTTATTCTCTTTGCATAACAAAGACATTAATATGCTGAAAACAAAACAACATTCATCTGCACGCCGTATTGTTGATCTTCTCGATGAACCTAAAGAAGTTTATACTTCATTACTTATAGCGGGTACTTTTTTTAATATATGTATTATCGTACTTGCTAATTTTCTTATTAATGAATTGTTGAATTTAGGCAACTCATTGACTGGGTTAGGTTCATTTGCTTATATCGCCGAATTATTGATCAAGGTTTTTATGATCGCATTTATCCTTGTATTCTTTTGCCGCATTTTGCCAAAGGTTTGGGCCACACAGAATAATCTGCGGGTTGCTTATGATTGTTCTTATGTTATTGAAGGAATTCATCTGTTACTCGTCCGTATAAGCCGCAGAATGGTGGCTATCGCAGATGTTATCGGGAAAAAACTTGGCGCCACAAAAAGTCGCACTGCCAGTTTGCAGGAGTTAGACGAAGCAATTGATATTACCACTGATGAAGAAACTTCTATTGAAGAAAAGAACATTTTAAAGGGCATTGTCAAATTCGGAAACATTTCTGTTAAACAAGTTATGCGTACCCGCCTTGATGTAAGCGGTATTGAATACGGTCTTCCGTTGCATGATCTGTTTAAAAAAGTGGAAGAGCTTCACTATTCAAGATTGCCGGTTTATAAAACAAGTCTTGATGAAGTAGTGGGCGTTTTGAATACAAAAGATTTGCAGGCACATTTGCAACAACCGGAAGACTTTGATTGGCATGTTTTACTGCGACAACCTTTTTTTGTTCCCGAAACTAAATTGATCGAGGACCTGCTTAAAGATTTTCAAACAAAACGAATTCATTTTGCTGTTGTAGTTGATGAATTTGGCGGTACAAGCGGCATTATTACAATGGAAGATATTCTTGAAGAGATCATAGGAGAAATAAAAGATGAGTTTGATGAAGAAGAAGGTAATATCAGGAAAATAGATGAGAGTACTTTCATTTTTGAAGGTAAAACAACTGTAAATGATGCTTGCAAAGCAATGAAAGTCCCGAAGGATACGTTTGATCCGGTGAAGGGTGATAGTGAATCAATGGCGGGTCTTGTATTGGAGTTGTCAGGAGAATTTCCTTCAACCAACACTATTGTTACCACCGGCGATTTTGAGTTTACCGTAATGGAAGCTTATAAAAACAGGATCATGGAAATTAAAGTCACTATTAAACGCAGTCTTGATTAATGAAAACTATTTCTTATTTCTTTCTCGTAACGATGTTCTTTGTTTCAATTTTATCCTGTAACACTAATTATACAGTTGACAAAAAAAGAGGATATTATAAAATTGATTTCCCTGAAAAACAATATAGTCTCTTTGATCAACCAGGCTATCCTTATTCGTTTGAGTATCCCGTTTATGCCAATGTAGTAAAGGATAGTACTTTTTTTGACAACAAACCCGAAAACGATTGGTGGATCAATATCGACTTTCCACAATTTCATGGAAGAGTTTTTGTGAGTTATAAAGAGATCGGGAAAAATAATTTTGATTCACTGATCAATGATGCTTTTACAATGAGCTATAAACAACATGTTCAAAAAGCATCTTCCATAGAACCCAGGCCATTTCGTACTCCCAATAACGTTGATGGAATTTATTTTACACTCGAAGGAAATACGGCAACAGCCAACCAGTTTTTTCTCACTGATTCCGTAAAACATTTTTTACGTGGCGCATTATATTTTGATGCCACACCAAATGAAGACTCTCTTTCCATTGTAAATGATTTTTTAAGAAAAGATCTCCAATACCTGATCAATACATTGAAATGGAAGTAGGCCGGCTTTAATCCCAGTTGAATTATAATTTAGACTGTCAGATCTGTTTATTAATTTGTTTAACCAAACTGACTATCATGAGAATTCAAAAAGCAACGCTTTTGTTCGCCGCTATGATTTTATCAGCCGCTAAAATTTTCTCCCAGCAAGCCGCCGCCGTTGATTCTATTAAATCTTTACTTGCAAAGGCAAATACACCGGAGGAAAAGGTTTATTGGCTCGATAATCTTTCACGGACATTAATGAATGTAAACCTTCCCCAGGCTGAGGATTACGGAAAGCAGTTAATAACTTTTGCAGAAGAAACAAGAGATCGAAAGCTAATGGTGAAGGCGTATATGTCAAATGGGGAACGCTGCGGATATTTGGCAGCGCAAAAAGCTTACCTGGGTAGATCGGTCGAATATTATAATAAAGCATTGGATATTGCGAGGCAGAATAAAATGGAAGAGAAGATCGGGGAGATCCAGTTGCGGCTCACGGGAATTTATCTTATAGCTCCTGATAAGGAGAAGGCAATGCAAAGTATCAGCCAGGCGGTTTCTCTTATTTCTACATTAAAAAATGACAGCCTGCTGGCGGAATCACATAACATGTATGGACAGGTTTACCAGGCAAGAAATGAAAAAACACTTGCACTGAGACATTTCCTGAATGCTTTGCGTATTGCTGAAAACCTAGATAATACTACTGTTTTACGCAATTGCTATGTTCGTCTTTCAAATTTTTACACAAGGATCGAGGACCATGATAAGGCGATCGATTACTATATGAAAGCATATAAAATGCTCGACAGAATGAGGGAAAAAAATATCCCTTACCAGCGATGTATTGATATTAACACGTTGGGCAATTTATTTGCAAATAAAAAAAACTATGACATTGCCATCAGTTATTTCGAACGGTCGATCCGTATGGCTGACTCTTTGAAATTTGCATCCTTGAAAATTCCCGGTTTCCTCAGCCTCATCAATCAATATCTACGAATTGACCAGCCCCAAAAAGCTCTCGATTATTTCAATTCTTCTGCCGGCGATAATATGAAAAAATTTGTGGCAGGAATTGGTTTAAGTCCTGTTATCGATCAGTCATACGGTTATATATACACTGAGTTGGGCAAGTTTGATTCGGCTAAATATCATTTCGGCAAAGCCACATCTTATTTTGAAAACAATACAAATGAGTCAAATAAAATAAATTTTTATCTACAGTTGGCAAATATGTATAAAAAGGTCGGTGAGAAGACGAAAGCAATTGAGTACTATCAAAAAATAAAAGAATTGAGCGAAAAGAATGGATCGTTGGAAGGTATTCGTACCGCTGCAAAGCAACTTGATTCATTATACCTGGCGACTGGTGATTATCAACAAGCCAGTTTGTATAATTCTATTTATTACAAGTTTAAAGACAGCATAGAAAAACAGAACAAAGAGAATGAACTGGCGCAAATAGAAGCGTCGGATGAACAGCAACGCCAGGAAAGGATATTGGCGGAAAGGGAGGAAGCAAAAGAAAAGAGAATTCGGGTCCAATATATGGGGATCATTATCGGGATTGCCATATTATTTATTGCATTAGTAATGATGGGTTGGTTCAAAGTTTCAGCCAACACAATTAGGGCAATAGGATTTTTTTCCTTTCTTATATTTTTTGAATTCATCTTTCTAATCTTCAAAAAAAATATTTACGGGGTAACACATGGAGAACCTTTGTATGATCTTGCTTTTATGATCGGACTCGCAGCTATACTTGTTCCGCTTCATCATTGGCTGGAACATAAGGTTATTCATTTTCTCACTTCACATCATATGCTAAAACTGCGTGGGATCTTTTCAGGTAGGGGAGAAGAAAAATCTTAAATACATTTGCAGAAAATAGCGAAGTGATAATAATTGATAATAAGCAGATAAGTGATGATGTGGTGGAGACGCAATTCGTTTGTGACCTGTCGAAATGTAAAGGCGGTTGCTGCGAAGACGGTGATGCCGGTGCGCCACTTGACAATGAGGAACTAGAGATCGTTAATGAAACGTATGAGAAGGTAAAACCCTATCTTACTAAAGCTTCAATAAAAGAAATTGAACGGAAAGGAAAATATGTTTATGATCGGGAATTCGGCTGGGTAACTCCAACACTCGCAAGTGATAATGAAATATGCGTATATGCAAGCAGGGAAAAAAGCGGGATGATAAAATGTGCTTTTGAACAGGCTTATTATGATGGAGTTATTCCATGGAAAAAACCGATCAGTTGCCACCTGTACCCGATCACTGTAAAAAAAGGGAAGTATGGCGATTACGAAAGAGTAAACTATGAACCTAGAGAAAAACTCTGTAGTCCGGGTTGTGCTTTGGGAGAAAAATTAAAGGTCCGCACATTTGAATTTTTAAAGGAACCGTTGATCAGAAAATATGGCCAGGAATTTTATGATGCTTTGGAAAAGGCAGCCAAAGAATATTATCATGCAGCTACAAAATGATAGCTTATAAAGAGGTAAAATCAATTCTCAATAAACATAAGAAAAGGGATAGCTGGTTCCTTGATGATTATTCTATCAATCCTTACGAAGGCTGTGGATTCAATTGTACTTATTGTCATGTACATGGCAGCAAATACGGAGAAAATCTTGCGGAAAAAATTGTAATAAAAAACGATGCGGCTGCAATCCTAAATAAACAGCTTGCAAATATTGCTAAGAAAAATGAGTTTGGATTTATCGCAGTCGGGTCAGCTACAGATGCCTATATGCAAGTGGAGGAGGAAATTGGTTTAACAAAAGAATTGTTGCAGGTGATCCTTAAACACAGGTTTCCTGTTTTTATTTCTACAAAATCTGAGTTGATAAAAAGAGATCTTGACCTGTTAAAGCAAATCGATGCAAACGCAATTCTGCCCGAAGATCTAAAACAAAACCCCGGTCGCGGCGTTATCATTTCATTTTCTTTTTCTACTCTTGATGAAAAACTGGCAAAGCAAATTGAACCAGGTGCTCCGTCCCCGCAAAGAAGATTGGAGACATTAAAACTTTTCAGTGACAATGGTTTTTTATGTGGAGTTAATGCAATGCCATTATTACCTTATATCTCTGATACCGAAGAGGCGATAGAAAAGATCGTAGTACCTGCAAAACAGCATGGTGCAAATTATATTTTGATAGCCGGTCTAACTCTTTTTGGAAATGATGAACGAGATAGCAAACAACTGGTTTTTAGGTTTCTCAGAAATAATTATCCTGATCTATTAGCAAAGTATGAGAGGATGTATGGGTCCATTTATTATTCGTCATGGCAATATCAGCAGGAGTTGAAGAAAAGAGGCGATGCACTTTGTGAAAAATATAAAATCAGAAATAGTATTCGCTGATGTCAGCTTTATTAAAACAGGTTCAAAAAGAGCTACAAGAACATTCTACAGCCGAAGCAAAAGCGGCAGCATTGAAATTTGTTCCCAATGCAGAAAAGGTTTATGGAATCAGGACACCGGTGCTGAATATAATAGCGAAGAAATATAAAGAAGGAGGCTTCGATCTGGTTAAAGAATTATGGAGTTCGGGAGCATTTGAAGAAAAGCTGCTTGCGGCAAAATTGCTGAATGTAATTTGCAAAAAAGATCCACTACTATCTTTGGAATTGGTTACTGGCTTTTCAAAAGATATTTCTGATTGGGCAGTATGCGATGCTGTTGGAATGCAGAGTTTAAAACCTGTCGCCAAAAAGATTCAAAAAGAGATTTTTGATCTCTCAGCAAAATTGATAAAGTCAAAAAACCTGTGGGAAAGACGATTATCATTGGTGATCATAGAAGTCTTTACAAAAGACAAATCATTACATCCTGAAATAATCAAAAGAGTAAAGATGCTGGAGAATGATGAAGAGTATTATGTAAAAAAGGCGGTGGTATGGATAAAAAGGAATTTTGAGAAAGGAAGATAAACTCAGTTTATATTTGTAAATCATGTCCGAACACTCGCAATCATTTATTGCCAAAAGCGCTGACAAAACTGCTGACAGGGAACATCGTCGCAAGATCAATTTTAATATTGGCCGGTATAATGCCGTAGTGCCAAAAGGAAAAGAACAGTTCATCAATGTGAACCTGGCAAGGGAAAAAGCAAAGAATATTAAATGGAAAGCAATTGAGAATCTTGATAAGATGCTGGAAAGTTTTGAAGCAAAAATTACAAAACGTGGAGCAAAGGTAATTTGGGCAGAAGATGCAAAGCAA
>Ga0193740_1000304_pt1 | contig 14314 bp, 11 predicted proteins | sample L2s1metaG_FD_145072 | JGI IMG/M metagenome (GOLD analysis project Ga0193740, IMG submission 145072) | Soil microbial communities from a riparian zone of the East river system, Colorado, United States - L2s1 | ecosystem: Environmental > Terrestrial > Soil > Riparian zone | place: USA: East River... | reverse complement strand
ACAACACGTTGCAGATGTATCGCACTGATAAAAATAAATACCTCGTGGATTGTTATAACCACGCTGTAAGCAATAATTATTTGCTCGGCACCAAATTAGTCCGTGGTGCATACATGGAAAAGGAAAGAGCGCGTGCCGCAAAAATGAATTACCCCTCTCCCATCCAGCCCGATAAAGCAACGGCAGATAAAGATTACGACGACGCATTGCGATTTTGTGTTGACCACCTCGACAGGATTTCAATCTGCGCAGGAACACACAATGAAAAAAGTTCACGCCTGCTGCTAGACCTGATGTCACAAAAAAATATTCCTGTAAACCACGCGCACATCTGGTTTTCGCAGCTCTATGGAATGAGCGACCACATCAGCTTTAATCTTGCGAAAGAAGGTTACAATGTTGCGAAGTATGTTCCTTACGGACCTGTTGAATTTGTGCTGCCTTATCTTATCCGCCGTGCGCAGGAGAATACTTCTGTTGCCGGACAAACGGGAAGGGAGTTGTCGTTGATTGAGGCTGAGAAGAAAAGGAGAAAAGAGGCTCCTATATCGGTTCCGAAATAAACTGTTTTTAAATGTTTAATTTTTGAAAATCACTACCTGTTTTTGGACGGGTAAGGATTATTCAAAAACTATATTGTACAGGTTGAGACACTGCAATACATTTGATCCATCAGATTTAAAAGGAAATTTTGAAAACTCATTCAGCATGAAAAATATTTTTCTATTTCACCTCTTATTTATATTTATAAAAACATCTGTTGGACAAACATATGTGAATGGATTTATTTCTGCCAATACGACCTGGAATTTAGTCGGATCACCATATATAGTGAATGGGAATGCGCTTCTTTCAAATGGAAATACGCTTACAATTGAACCAGGCGTCATCGTAAAGTTTGACAATGACAAAGCATTACAGATTGATGGAAAGCTGATTGCCGTGGGAACTCCGTTAAACAGAATCATATTTACTTCCAATCAGGCGGTTCCATCTGCAGGTGATTGGGGTAAAATTCATTTTCCTGATTTATGTGAAGATGCTGTTTTGGATGCGCAAGGCAATTACCTATCTGGCAGTATTATGAAATATTGTGATGTCAGGTATGGAGGCGGACTTGGATTCGGAGAAATTCACATTGAAGCATCTACTCCATATTTTTCAGAATGCAGAATTACGCAAAGTTCCAGTTCTGGTTTTTATTCCGGCACCGGAGACTTTTCAATTGATTCCAGCCTGATCAGCGATTGCCAGGATTATGGAATTTATTATTTATCCTACAGTTTAACCTCTCATGATATTTTTTTCCGCAATGATTCAATCCTGAATAACATCAATGGCGGAATTTTCCTGGGATCCGGAGGAGGAAGTGACCCATACTATTTCAGAATAAATAAATGCACTTTCCTTAATAATCTAAATGACGGAGCCATATCAGCGCCTAACTATAGTCATCGGAATCTGCTTATCGAAGAAAACCATTTTGAATCAAACGAGAATGCAATCACTGGCACCGGGTTTGAAAAGACTTCAATCAGCTGCAACCATTTTATCGCCAACACAGAAAATGTAATTAATCTCTCAAATTACTCCAGTTCGGGAAGCATCAGTCACAATATTTTTAATGCAAATTCCGGTACGTTGTCGATGATTCAAATACAAAATACCCAAGCCACTCTTTTCATAGGCAGGACCTACATCACTGATAATGTCCTTACAAATAACTCTTATGCTTCATGCTGCCTGAGGTATCATCCAAGAATGGATAATGACCAGCTGATTCAAATCATGAATAATAATTTTGAAAATAACAACACCCCTAAAATAATTTCCATCGATAATTCCAATGCTCCGCCCGGCACATACGATTTTATAAAGATGAAGTATAATTCATTTTCAAATCCCCTGGCGCAGTATGAACTTCATAACAATATTCCTTATGGTTCATCAAATATGACCGTTGATAGCAACTATTGGGGAACTACAGTTACAGCACATATTGATTCTGTCATTTACGATTATTTCGATTTTGCAAACCAATCCGTTGTATACTATCAACCTATTCTTAATTCTCCCATTGAAGCAAATACTAATTGTATACCTTTTGGCAGCAATGTAAATGAAAACAGAAACAGACTTGTATTATCATCAGCCTTTCCAAATCCATTTCCGGAATCAACCACCATCCGTTTCGCCATCGGATTGCAAGACGCAACATTTATGCTTTTTAATTCATTGGGTCAGAATGTAAAAACTGAAAATTATAAGCTAGTGACAGAAATCCATTTCAGCAGGAAAAACCTACCCGATGGAATTTATTTCTACTCAGTGATCGAACAGAATGGATTGATGAGTTCCGGAAAGTTAATTATTCGGTGACACTAAAATCAGAATAAATAAAATCTACGATGAAAGTTGCTCTAATTATAATTAGAAGCAGACAGCAAAATGATATATCACTTCCTCGATATATTTTTCCTGGTCTTTCACAGTGCACTTATACTTTTTAACTCGCTGGGTTGGATATGGCACAGAACCAGACGCTGGAACCTCGTTACACTTGCGCTTACAGGATTTTCATGGTTCGTTCTCGGGATCTGGTATGGGTGGGGATATTGTCTTTGCACCGATTGGCATTGGCAGGTAAGAAACCATTTGGGCTACCACGACAATTCAAATTCCTACATTCATTTCCTGCTGCTCAAATTTATCGGTATTGATTTTTCAATTCAGCTGGTGAACACTGCTACAGTATTGGTATTTTTTATCAGTGTTGTGATGAGTGTGATGTTGAACATAAGAGATAAGAAAAAAAATGCAGGTGAATTTCACTGACTCAAGCGTAAATTTAATCGGAAGCACTTTCATATTCACTACAGTTCACTTTAGCGTAAAATTTATCGGCATATTATAAAAAACTTCCACCGGCTCTCCATTCTGAATTGCCGGCAACCAATTGTCGGGAATACTTTTTACAACTCTTAATGCTTCTTCGTCGCAACCGCCGCCTACGCCTCTGACTACTGTATGATTAATTGCATTTCCTTTTTTATCGATGATGAATGAAATATATACCGTTCCTGTTATTTCATTTTCTCTAGCCTTCGCCGGATACTTAATATTTCTTAAGATAGGATCAAACATCATTGGCTCTCCTCCGATAAACAACGGCGGCCGGTCAACTGCAACTTTGTTTGTATCCGGACCGCTCAGTACAAATTTTCTTTCCCTGCATTTATCGTCACAGTTGTAAAATACTATCTCGTGTTTTGAATAATCAAACTTCTGGTCAAGTACTCCTTTGTAATCAAAGAATTCCCATAAACCGTCTTTAACACCATTTTTATAAAATCCGTTCACCATAACTGAACCGCCCCGATAATTCTTCTGATAAGCACCGTGCTTTATTGATTCATCAGATTCCAATACATAGTATGTTTCCTGCTCTACCTTATTTTTAATCCTCTTTGTTTCCTGTCCGAATAGAATTATAGGGGTGAATACGAGAAGTAAAATGCATATATTTTTCATCGTCATAAATTTTTTGCTGTCAACCAGAAGTGCATTGTCACTGCCTGTTGGCCGCTTGTCGCTGGCTGTTCCCTGCCTGCTGGTACCCTGCAGAACCTTCGGTCAGCAGGGCGGGCTGCCTACTGGTACTGGTGACTGGTGCTGGTGACTGGCTGTTTACTGTTTCGATACATTGAACATCCAACGGATACCAAACTTGTCCTTGCATGTCCCCCAGTATCCCCAGAACTCATCATGTGGAGGAACGCAGTCCTTCTCTCCGTTCGAAAGTTCATTGTACAATCGGTCAGCCTCGACCTTCGTGTCAGGATTCAGACTGATCGTAACATTGTTCCCTTCAACAAGCTTATGTCCCATACTCTCCAGCATGTCTGTTCCCATGATCTGTGTTCCGCCGAGAGTTGGCAATGCTACATGCATGACTTTTCTCTTATCACCTTCGGTAAGCGGCGGCATTCCGGGTTGTGCGGGCATGTCACCCATGCGGGCGATCGGTGCAGACCATTCCGTTCCGAATACTTTCTTGTAGTGATTGAATGCTTCTTCAGCGTTACCCATAAAGTTGAGGTAGATTGAAACTGATGCCATGATATTTTTTATTTATTTATTTCGCTGACTTCGACCCTTCCAACTTCGCCAGAAGTGCAGGCTCCGCTCAGTCAGCTGCAATTTTACTAGAATCCCGCTTGCTGAGACTTCGGCGTGAGCTCAGTCGAACGCCTGTCGAAGCGAGCGGAAAATTAAACTGATGCATTGAGTATTACAAGCAGCGTGTCAAATTTATCTGAATATCAAATGCAATGGAAATAATTTTTCGAATTATCGCCTGAAAAAGTATCCAAGAGTCTCCTCAAGATGTCAATCATCATTACATTAATCTTTCAATGTACTGCCGTTATACTGACCTTCTGAATTCCTTTCAGATGTAATTCAATATGTCTTTCGTGCGCCTTGTTTGCATATTCACTGATGATTTCTAAAATGTCGTAGTCAATAAAATTGCATTCACTGCCATCTATTGTCAACACGCTATACTCAGGGACTTCGTCCAATGCTTTTCTCAGCTTTACTTTATTCAGGAAAGTAACATTGCTGTTGAGCTTGATGTATTCCGTTTCTATTCCCTCGTGAAATGCCTTTGTGATTTTATATTCCGCCTTGAAATTATTTCGGACGATAAAGTAAAAAGAAATTAAAAGTCCGATGCTTACTCCAATTAATAAATCGCTTAAAAGAATTACGATGATGGTAAGTACAAAAGGAATGAACTGTTTCGAACCCAGGCTCCACATATTGCGAAACAGTTTTGGTTTGGCGAGGTTGTAACCTGTGATAAGCAGTATTGCAGCAAGCGATGCATAAGGAATCTTATTCAGAAGTGACGGCACAAGCAGCACAGCAAGCAAAAGAAATAGTCCGTGTGTAAACGCAGAAAGTTTTGTCCTTCCTCCTGCATCGACATTGGCGGCGCCTCTCACAACAACTGCAGTAATCGGAATTGCACCCAGCAGTCCGCAAGTCATATTACCGATTCCTTGTGCAACCAATTCACGGTTAACAGGGGTGATACGGTTGCGTTTATCCAGCTTGTCGATTGCCTCGATGCAAAGTAAAGTTTCTAACGTTGCAAGCATTCCGATACTAATTCCAACTTTCCAAATCTCATTATCAGAAAACAGTTTTGAAAAATCGGGGAAGGAAATGCTTGCGAAAGCATTCGAAGGAATGTTTACCAATTGAGTTTGCTTGAGTGAAAAACCGGATGCAGCATCTGTAAAAACAATGTTGGTGATAATACCGATCGCAACAACTAATAATGGCGCAGGAATTATTTTTAGTTTTTCGGCTGAAGGCAGTTGAAGTAAAATGAGAACGAATAAAGAAATTAAGGTAATTAAAATTGCCCCTCTTGTGATGTGGTGATTAAAGCTTTGGAAATTGCCGAGGAAGTTATCAGAAGAAAATAACTTCAGGAAACCGCTAGTCCAAAAGTCGGGTTGGTCGTAACCAAGAGCCAACGGAATTTGTTTTGAGATAAGTATGATTCCGATTGCTGCCATCATTCCTTTAATTACAGATGATGGAAAATAGTTTGCGATCGCTCCAAGCTTTAAAAGTCCAAGTAAGAGTTGGAACAAACCAGCCACCATAACAGCAAGAAGAAAGATACTGTAGTCGCCAAGTGAAATGATTGAAGCTGCAACCAATGTTGTCAAGCCGGCGGCAGGTCCGGAAACTGCAAGCTGTGAACCGCTGATAACGGATACTACAAGTCCGCCGATGATGCCTGATAAAATTCCTGCGTAAAGAGGTGCTCCCGAAGCCAACGCAATTCCCAGGCAAAGCGGAAGCGCAACCAGGAAAACAGAAAGCCCCGCAGGCAAGTCGTGCTTGAACCAGATTATTCTGTAGTATCTAATTGTTCGTTTCACTTTCTATTGACTGAAAGATGAAAATCTCTGCATCAAAACCATCCAACGAACAGATTCATGGATATTTTCCATTATCTGTTTTTATCTCTCAGCTTTTGCAGCAAGCCTAAATCCCCATATGGCAAAAACGAAACAGGTTACTCCCGGAACAACAAATAACATATTCCAATAAGAAGTAGTAAGAAGCGAAGATACAATTGCAATTGTAACAAGTGTTGCAACTACTGCCCCTGCTCTTAACATGTTACGGCTTGGTGATTCACGGGAGAGTGCAAAAAGCAACACGCTAATGGATAGAATATCAAAACCATCATGCCTCCATACATGATTTGAATAAGTGGTTACCGCATTAATGCCGTCTTCTGTTTGAAACATGTTCATGAGTGCAGGGAAGAAAGTTGTGATGAGTCCGAAAATGAACCAGAAGACAGCCATTGCCAGGAAATAGATTTTTGTTGAGTTGTGTTTATTGTTTTCCATAAATTATTTATTGTTGTGTTTCTTTAACAGAAAATTTGTTCCTACTACAATATAATATTCTAAAAATCCGAGGTTATGATTGCCGACTTCAGGCGCATTGTTTTTAATAAGGACTGATGGAAGTGTTGCATAGCCTCCCTTCAGCTCGCCAGCTATGAAGAGATGTTTTCTGAATTCGATTCTCGGGCCGGTTTTAAACGACATCGCATATCCTGCAACATGAAAGTCATTGTCCAGACCGTCACCCATTACTCTTACGTCAGTCTTCGTTACCACCCACACACCTCCTATTCCTGAATTCAACAGGATAGAAATATTGTCTTTCCATATCCTGAAAAGCGGCTGCTGATATTCGACATCCAGGCTGACAAAATTAAATCCATTTGTATGATCAAACATCAGCAGGTCATCTTTCAATTCAATAGGTTCGTTCAGATAACTACCGGCATATTTATCTGAAGCCTTCTGGGTAATCACACCGGAAATTGTTGTTGGTTGATTCTGTGTCACTACATATTTCATGTGATCCATACCTCCTGATATGGCAAAGCGATTTGTCAGCATATATCCCAAACGATAATTGTACTGCGGTATCGAAAAAGTAGTCGGGTTAAAATATACAGATCCAAAGGGCGTCGGCTTGTCTGCACCTTTTAAATCGTAAAGAGAAAAGTCGTAATCAGGTCCGCTGAAATGCAGATTTGTCTTTGAATAATAGCTTCTGTTATATCCCCAATAAAAATAAAATGAACCTTTTTTATTTGACTTAGCGTCACTGCTGCCGGCGGCATTTGATGAAATGATTGTACAGAACAGTAACAGAATCTGGAAAAACTTCATAAGTGGAATGCGTCGAAGATAAAATGTTTCTCATTCTGCAACAGCAAATTTTTGAATGAGATTTACTTTTATTACCAACCATCTTATCGAACAAGTTTCTGTTCGACCTTGATGAACCCTTACAGGCTACGTTTACAATAAAATATTTTCGAAGAAGCTTCCATGCTTCAATGACTCTGGCTGTTCAATGACCGCGGCTGTTCAATGTCTGCGGCTGCTTTCCCGAAGCGCACAAAGGCGTTCGCCTGCCTGCCGGTAGGCAGGGGATCAGCGAGGCGGCTCCCGATAGCTATCGGGACGCCAGCCTGCTGAAATGACTTCAGCTGCTTAATGACCTTAATGACTTCGGCTGTTAAATGACTTTGGCTGTTCAATGACTCTGGCTGTTCAATGACCACGGCTGTTTAATATCCGGCTTTAAAATACGCCCACCCCTGCTCCTGCTTCAACACCAACTCTCCAACACCAGAAGGTACATACCCTGCCTCCTGAATAATATCTTCCTTTGCAATGCTGCGCACTTTCATCGTGTTTTCGCAAACCACAAATGAGATACCTTGTTTTTTGAACTCGGCAACTTTTTCTTTCTGTGTGCTGCTGGTCATCAGCATATCCACACCCGGACCATAGGCAACCACTTCTATCGCTACCTGCTCACCCCAGGCTGCTTTCAGGAACTTCAGGTTGTTCATCAAAAAATTCCATTGTTGCGGATCGCTCGTGCTTAGCTGAACAACCACTTTATGGCTTGCTTCATTTTTATTTACTCCATTATTTGCCTGAGCCAGAACACCGCCTGTTATCAGCAAAAGCGAAACGAGCATGGAGACTACCAATTTTTTCATGAGGTTTGATTTTAATTAGTTTGTAAAAAAACTTTTCGAAGATAAATGAAAATTTAAAGCCGAGAATCCGGATGACCGAGCTATACTCATAACCTTAAATATTTATACACGGGACACAGTTCGGATGTAAAAATTTAATTATGATTTTTACTTCGTTTAACATCAATTATTCCTTGTCCTGATGTACCTAAATAATAAAGTACAGTTTGAATATAAATATCGGTTCCATTGTCACAATTAGTGAAGATGAGTAATCTTTTTTGGCACATTTCTATCTTTCATAGCAGTTCTTCAATAATAAAGTTGTAAATAAATTGAGCACTGGTATATGCTGCATATTCTTGAAAACCGTCATTTTTACTTGCATCTCCGAAATCTGAAACTGATTTAATCATGATTGGCTTTGTGTATTGATTAGGACTGTTTTCAGCAGAATAGTAAAGTCCATATGCTTCCATTTCAATACCTAAAAGTTTTCTTTGTCGCCTTTTAATGTCTTGAAATATTGCATCACTTGCAATAACATAAGAACCAGATGCTACAGGTCCCAGTTTAGCTTGCAAAATATTTTTTGGCTTTGCAGATCTCCATTCAGTTTGAATCTTGATAAGAACTTCTGATTTTCTGAGAAAACTGTTGATTTTTGCCTTCAACTCGGGACATAAAGGAATTGGTCTAGGGTCAGGTTCAAAAACTATGTCTTGAATTGTTCCATCAGATGATATCTCCTTCATTTTTCCACTTCCATAATCCCATGATTGTTCAGCTATAATAATGTCGCCAAAGTTCAAATCTCTTTCCTTAAGCCCTGCACAAATTCCACTCATAAAAAGATATTTGGGTTTAAAGTTCAAAGAGATTTTGGTTGATAGATTTGCAGTTGCAGTCATTCCCATTTGGTCCGCACAAGCAGCAATTATTTTTAGTGATTTTCCCTTAGCAGAAAAACTAGACGAATAGTATTTAGTCGCATCACCTGGCAATTCAAAAATTCTCCAATTATTTGAAAGGCGTAAAATGAAATCAAATTCAGGAGCGTTTAATGCTGTAATAATCGCTATGTCGCACTCTAAATTTCTTTGCTGCTTTTCAAAGAAACTATTTCGTGTTGAAATTAAATGATAGGTTACATTTTTTAATTTGTCTTGCCAATTGACTTCTGTTGCTTCATAGTTTATCAAGTGCCAGAGATGTGAATGAAAATCAGCATCAAATTTTGATTTTAATTCTCCAAACTCGGTTAAGCCAATAATATGTATTGGTGGATTTAAACTTGGGTTAGAATTTATATCTCTCAAAAAACCAACACCTTTTTCAGGAGAAGGATCATCACCTTTTTCAAGAGGCAATACCAAATCTAAAATCAGCAGGTCGTAGAAATTAATTGTAAGAAGTTTCTTTGCTGATTTGATATCAGCAACGGATTCAACAAACTCATCTTTGATCATCAAATCTTCCTTTAGAAGCTTGATGATGGTTTCCATTTTATGAGGATTATCCTCAACGATTAAAATATTTATCATAGAAGCTCCTTCATTTTTGATTTTAAATTCTCCTTCCAACTAATGTCTGCTGGGGAGAAATAAACGAATCCCATATAGTTTGAGGAAAACTCATTCTTAAATTGTTTGTGCAGTTCATCTAATCTTGTTCCGTCAACAAAATTTTCATACATAGTAACAACTAAAACCTTTGTATCAATATCCCTGAGAAACATTTCTTTCAGAATGAGCTTTCCTGCTAATGGTATCGGGTCACCACCCATCTCACCCGGCTTTATATCATAGGTCGGCATACTAATGTCCAACAAGATTAATTTGTAATCATTGTTCAGAATTATTTCTTTTAGTCCACTGTGGTATGAACCACAAATAACTAATTTAATTTCTGGAAACTCACTCTCAATAAATGATTTCAATTGGGTTACCTTATTCTGATTGTCCTCAACTAATAATATTTTCATACAATTAAATTATCAATTACAATTTTTAATGAAGCACAGAACCTATCTTCGCTATCAATCCTTAATTCGCATACATTATTCACATTCTTTAAATCATCTTGCATAATCTTATAGGCTTTGTGAAATCCTGATTTGCCTTCAGTAGAAAGTTTTTTTGTGTTAATTTTCTGTTCACCAATTTTCGGCATTCCTTGTATGTTCCCAATATCAGGGAACTCATTCGTGATTTCAATGTAAAGCCAGTTGTCAATTTGAAACACTTTAATCTCGGTTGGAATAACTGAAATTGAATTTATTGAGTGCTTCAAAGCGTTGTCAAAGAAAATGCGGAATAGATCAGCAAAGTGAGAATAGTATTCTCCTTTAATCGTCAGATTTGCTTGAATGTCCTTCGTAAGATCAATACCTTTGGATTGGTAACTATGATTGATATTTTCCAGAACTATGTTTATCACTTTGTCAATAGTGAAATCCGAAGTTTGACTTCCTGAACGGTTAAACCAACTTGCAATTCTATCAATTGCATTTTGAACTTCTGTTGAACACGTTGTAATATTGGTGTAAATATCTGGTAGATGAGCATGAGGCAATTTGCTTTTAAGTTCACTCGTAAAATTACTTAATGCATTGTTAAATTTGTCTTTTACTTCACCTTGTATTTTAGCTCTTATTTCTTCCAAATTTAAGTCGGTTCTTGCCCAAAGAATTTCAATTGCCTTTTTTATGAAATCTTGATAATTTTTTACATCGTTTAATGAAATAGAATAAAGAATGAGCGCTCTGTCGTCAAACAAATAGTTGAACCAACCTTCTGGATTTTCTTTACCCGTTTTAATTTGAAGATTCTTTTTTATCAAATCCGCAATAAGAGAATCAACTGCTTCTGAAAGCTTCGCTAATTCTATTTGTAAAATTTCCCTTTGTCCAACTTGCAAATAACTGTAGCGGGTATTCCAATAAGGTACTTCACGATATTTTTTGAGAGCATTATCCTTTTGAGAAATCAAATTGAACCTTTCAAATATGGGCCGAACCTCTCCAAGCAAAACTCCATGCCTAATTCTTGTGCTGAGATACGCTGCAATACCAAATTTACTGTGAAGAAATTTTTCCGTTACCACTTCAAACACATCTTGGAAAACATCTTTAAGTGGATGTGATGAGAATTTACTCTTTCCATCAATCGTTGCTTTGGAATCGCCAAGATCAACCGTGGCTAAAATTCCTTCCTTCGCAAAGAATACAAGCTGCTTTGACTCATCTTTAAAAATGTTTGCAATGGTCTTGTATCTTTCATAAAGTCCTTCATACTCCTTCAGCTCGCTGTTTATTAATCCTTGCTCGTTTACATAAATTTTACTTTCATCAAGTTGTTGAAGTCCTTCCTGAATAATAAGGATGTTAGTAAGAGAGTTCAACTCGCGTCTGTAAATTTCTTCATCACCTTTATTTAATTCTACAAGCTGACGACAGATAGCAATTCTTTCTGAGTATCCTTCTTTGGAACCGTTGATAAAAATGGAGTGTTTGAAGATTTCTGTTGTGCAAGTCAGTTGCAAAAACAAAATTATCTTGGCCTTATCAAGCGTGGCGATTTTGGTGAAATGTTGAGAAGGTTTTTCTACTCCATTCGAACGGTTGAATCTCTCATAAGCAATATGAATTTCGTTTTCATCTGCATTACTAAGTGTAAAGAATAATGGCAAGTCAATTGTTGGGAAAACATTCCTGAATTTGTTTTGCCTAATTATGTTTTGAATTTCTGTGCAATCAATCTTTTGAACTATGAACTGATTAAGTATGAAATTGTTAACATACAATGAAATTGCCTTATCCAGCTCACTTAACTTGATGTAACAGTCAAAAAGATTTCTCACACTGATTTCATAGATAGTAGGAAAATCCTTACTTGACTGAATTAACTCTTCCCACAACTTACTAGCTTTTTCGTAATGTTCCTTTACTTGATGAAACTTAGCAAGCTCAATCTTCTTTGTCCTATCAGGAATATCTAAGTCCGCCAATGTTGATTCAATGTCATCATTCTCCTTCCTCAAAACTAATTCTACTGTTATTGATTTTGAATGCTTATCCAAAAGCGATTTGAGAAAATTCTGACGTTGTATGCTATCGGAATAATTTTTTGAAAACAATGGATTCTCAAACGACAAGGAATAAAGATTATAATTACTCCAATAATTTTTAATTGAAATTTCGGAATTGATGAAATAAAATATTCCTTCTGAAATTGTAAATGATGAAAGGTTTTTAGATAATCTGCTCAGATTGGTTGATGCTGTAAATGGGTCAATTTTTCTGCTTAATTGATTATTTATTTCATTCAGAATTACGTTTTGAATATTTGATTTTTCGTTTGGTAAGTGAAATATTTTGCCACTTAATAAAAATGCTTTTACATATAACGGGTAGAATTCAAATCGGCTAGGAAATTTTTGTAAATGAACTTTCATTTCTTCTATTGCCTCTTCATAAAGACCTGATGTGTAGTAGTCGAAAATTTTCAGATTGAAACTTTTATCACTAATTGCCTTGACTGAGTTTGGTTGATAAGTAGCTAACAAGTTGAATAATTCTGAATCATTAAATTTTTTTGATAGATAATATGCTCTTGAAAAACAGAAATATCTTAACTCAGGCTTTGTCTCTTTGTCTGCCGAAACCAATTTTAGAACTCGCACGAGTGTGAGATATCTGTCAATAATAGAATTATAAGATTCAAAAGCAAGAATGTCCTTAAATTCAAAATAGGCATTATATTCAAAAGGGTTTAAGCGTAAATAATAATATTGTCGGTTTGCTTCACCTAGTTCTCCTCTCAGCGGTGCTAATGCTGAGAAAACATCCGCATTGTATTTAGAGACAGAAAAGTTCTTTTCAATTCTGTTGCTTATGTAATGCGCAAGAGTTGGCGTAAAAAATCCTTTATTTCCTTTGTTAAAATCACTCAGAAATGATTTATGCGCTTCGGGAGATTTTGAGAGTTCCAATAGCAAGAATCGTTTCTCCAAACTCCATATAGAGCAACAAATTTCGCTTTCAATTTTATTCAAGAAATCTTCAGCTAATTCGTAATGCCCAAGAATAAAAGCATCTTCATACAGTTTCTTGTATTCAAGAAAAAGTTGAATTTCTGTTTTGTGTTTTCGGACACTTAAAATAGTCCAATTTATTTCTGCCGAAAGTTGGTCAGCCGATGGAACATGTTCAATTTTTCCAAGATTACCAAGCTCATCATAAGATTTAGGGAGGGGATTTCCATGAATATATTTGTAAACAATGTTTGATTCTGAACTGATCTCATCTGTGATAGTGCAGAGTTCAGGAAATGGACAATTGTTTTTTAAAGAATAAACACTATCCCTCTTTTTTAAATGTGAATTTAAAATAGGAGTAAAATATCTACGCTTTATGTAATCAATTACTTCAAACATTTTCCTTTGAGTTATAAAGATTCTGAACCCAACACCCTATAAAAAACTCAAGGTTGCCTTCAATCTTCCTTACAAGCTACGAGTGTTAATACAGTTTCTATTGCCACAGTTTCATTCCTTTGATTCTTCACTTCAACATACCACTCCACCACCCCCTGCGGAATCTGTCCTTCGCGTTTGTCCTTTTTCATTTTCGTTTTGCAGGTAAGAAAAACCTGGATGGTGTCGCCGACATATACCGGTTGTGTGAACCGCAGGTTGTCCAGGCCATAATTCGCAAGCACAGGTCCTTTCTTCGGATCAACAAATAATCCTGCAGCGGCAGCGATGATAAAATATCCGTGTGCTACACGTCTTTCAAAAATGGATCCTTCCAGTGAGGTCTCGTCGGTGTGTGCGTAAAAAAAATCTCCGCTGATGCCGGCGAAGTTTACAATGTCGGCTTCGGTGACGGTGCGCTTGTGCGTGATGAGTGCATCGCCCACATTGATCTCTTCAAAATATTTTCTGAAAGGATGAATAACGTCTTCCTTCCTTTCTGCTCCCGGCAGATAGGTGTTCATGATCCTTGTTAAAGTTGTCGGTGATCCTTGCAATGCTGTGCGCTGCATGTAATGCTTTACGCCGCGGATGCCGCCCATTTCTTCTCCCCCGCCCGCACGTCCTGGCCCGCCATGCACGAGGTGTGCCAGCGGTGAACCATGACCGGTGCTTTCGGCTGCGCAATGACGGTTAAGGATCATCATACGTCCATGCATGCATGCCGATCCA
>Ga0193740_1000303_pt1 | contig 14350 bp, 17 predicted proteins | sample L2s1metaG_FD_145072 | JGI IMG/M metagenome (GOLD analysis project Ga0193740, IMG submission 145072) | Soil microbial communities from a riparian zone of the East river system, Colorado, United States - L2s1 | ecosystem: Environmental > Terrestrial > Soil > Riparian zone | place: USA: East River... | reverse complement strand
AGAGTGAAACATGGAATAAAAAAGAAAGAGAAAAAAAGAAACAGAAAGAAAGAAAAGATAAGGCTGAAAAAATGCAGGAGCGAAAGGAAAATCCAAAGAAGAACAACTTCGATGATATGATCGCTTATCTTGATGAAAATGGAAATTTAAGCTCCACCCCACCCGATCCAAGAAAAAGAGTAGAAGTAAAACTGGAAGACATACAGATCGGAGTTCCCGAATATGTGCCCCCAACCGAAGAAGAACTTACACGTAAAGGGAAAGTGACCTTCTTTAATAATGAAAAAGGATTTGGATTTATTAAGGACATGCAATCACAGCAAAGTCTCTTTGTACATGCTAATAATCTTACGGCTCCTATAAAAGAGAATGACAAAGTAAGTTTTGAAATAGAAATGGGGCAACGTGGCCCAATGGCAGTCAATGTAAAGATCATCAACTGATCATAGAAAGTAATAGCAGCTTTTAACAAAGGTTATTTCAAATAAACTATAAAGTCTGGCTTATTAGCCCTAGCTTTGTGGTTCTTGATGTTAGTGCTCTCCCGCCTGGTGTAGTTTAATTTCTCCTCCAAAATGCAGTGAAGGCTTTAACGTAAGGCAGGTAAAGTATCATTTAATTATTGATAGCCTTACCACATTTTTTTAATTAAACATTTTTTCGTGTCATTTAACGATTTACAGCTCATTGAGCCTGTGCTGCAGGCCCTTGGCAAAGAAGGATACACCCATCCTACCCCTATTCAGGAAAAATCTATTCCTGTCATTTTACAAAAAAGAGATTTGCTTGGTTGTGCACAAACAGGTACCGGCAAAACGGCTGCCTTCGTTCTTCCAATACTTCAATTGATGTATGAGGGTACACATAAGAGCGAGCAACCAGATCATAAAATAAAAGCACTTATACTTACTCCAACAAGAGAGTTAGCAATTCAAATAGGCGAAAGTATCCGTGCCTATGGCCATTACTTGCCTTTACGTCATCATGTGGTCTTTGGTGGTGTTTCTCAACACAGCCAGGTACAAGCTATTCGTCGGGGTGTTGATATCCTGGTAGCAACACCGGGTCGCCTGCTTGACCTGATGCAACAAGGCTATATTAGCTTAAGAGACATTCAATACTTTATACTTGATGAAGCCGACAGGATGCTCGACATGGGTTTTGTACATGATGTAAAACGCATCATTACAAGGTTGCCTTTAAAAAGACAAACACTTTTTTTCTCGGCCACAATGCCAAATGAGATAAAGCAACTGGCTGCAATGCTTTTGAACAACCCTGTTAAGGTTGAAGTAACACCGCCGGCAACAACAGTTGACATGATCCAGCAAGCAATTTATTATACTGAAAGGCATAACAAGCCTTCTCTACTGGTTCATTTATTGAAAGATGAATCAATAGAAACTGCATTGGTATTTACACAAATGAAACATGCAGCAGATAAGCTTGCCCGTATGCTAAATAATAACGGCATACGTACGGAAGCTATTCATGGTAATAAAGCACAAGCAGCAAGGCAGAAGGCGTTGGAAAATTTTAAAAATAAACGCACCCGTGTATTAGTAGCTACAGATATTGCCGCCCGTGGTATTGATATTGATGAATTGACGCATGTGATCAATTTCGAATTACCGAATGTACCTGAAACGTATGTACATAGAATTGGGAGAACAGGTCGTGCCGGTGCTAAAGGTACAAAAGCTTATCAGGAAAACTATACCGGTAGTAAAAGCACATTCATTTGATGCACCCGGCATGCATGATGTTGTTCAATCAACTAACTCTTTTTACGGAACAAGCAGCCGGAATTCAAGAACGAAAAAACATAGCAGGGCATTTACCCAAAGAGGATGATAATTTTTTAGACCGCTTCTTTCTCTTCGATCACCGTGTTATTCCTGATCGTCAATTGGAAACTTGAATTCACTGAGAATTCAAATTGTTGCTTGCGAAGCATACTGCCTGTTTGTTCGTTTTCCTGGAGAACTAAGATCAGGTCTTTAGCAAGTTGTGTATTATTTGCATCGTAATTAGTGCGGCCATTATCAAGCTGCAGGCTTGAAAAAGTAAGCTTGGTTTTTTTACCCCCGGTTGCTCTTTGAAAATCGGTGTAGTTCATATCCAACACCTGTTGCTCACCTTTGCCAGAACGTTTCATTAGCAAAATGATCACGGGAAGATATTTTTTCCATGTTTGTAAGAACATAAGTAATGCTTTACTTTATTAAAAAATCGATCGACAATATTATTGCTCTTCTGTAAGACGAGTAAACGACATGCCGTTAAAGATGCGGGCAAGATCCATATTTTTTGTTTTACGCCACTCTTCAATTTTTGCATGGCTAACGATCCGCCATAAATTTTTCATCTTTAATTCACCGTAATCTGCCGTTCTGATAAAAACACCTGTAACAGTGCTGCGTTCCTTAAAATGAATATTAATAGTTGAATCCTCTCTTCCTTTACCTTCTACAAATTTTTCGATCATTTCTGTAGTCATATATAAACGATTTATTTTTTATAACCCTTGAGAAAAAGCAAGTGTAAAGAATAATGCCGGGAGAAATTGATTGTTCACTACAAAGGCTGTATAACTCAAATTACCATTGCAAAGATAGCCATTACGGCCCAGAATCCTGATTTTATTTTAAGGTGAATACATGGGTGGTTAAACTAATTTATAAATCAATTATTTGACATTTAGTCATTATGCAACCTGACAAATATCATTGGCAGATCGTGTTTAAATATTCATCTTGTAAGTACCTGTTTAAATAGTTTATGAAAAAAATAAAATTAGGGACAAATTTTGCGGTATTCATTCTGTTCTTTGGCGTGGGAATCCTGGAAGCATTTCAAACCAGTAATTGGCCGAAAGCTGTTTTTTGGTTTGCGATAGGCTTAGTATTCCTCGTTGCTGACAATTTAAAAAGAGCATAGGCATTTATTTGTCAATTATTACTGCAGCAATGCCATAAGAATTGCATCTCGCATCTCTCCTGCTTTTGCAGAAAGTTTGCTGTCAATAAAACAACCAATGTTCGTGGACATGAAAACATATACTTTATGAGAAGGGATATACAATAACCCGCAACCTGACCCAATACCACCACCTCCATGACCATAAGCAGGAAGCCCGCCCAAATCAAAATAGATCATCCCCATGCTATATTTCTTATTTCCCTGCTCATCTTTTACAAAATTCATCAGCTCTTTCATTGATCCCTCGTTGAGCAATTTACCTTCCATTAATCCTTTTAAATATTTTATAGCATCGGTTGTCGTACACACTATTCCATCATCACCTTTTGAACAAGCAACAGTCATTTGTTGAAAAGGAGTTGCATTGATCGCAATGCCATTATTAAAAACATCCCAATAAGATTGCGGAAGAGATAAGCCTTTTAGATAATTAAGATCTTTGCCGTAATAACTGTTGTTTAATCCAAGGGGCTTGAAAATATTCCTTTTGATATAGGCTGCATGATCCCCGGTTACAACATCGCCGATCAGTGAAAGCAAAAGGTAATTTGTATTGGTGTACTTATATTTTGAACCCGGGGGGAATTGAAATTCCATTCCATTGATCGCTTTTAGACAATCTTCTGACGAAAAATTCTGCAAGGGATGAAGAATAACATTGGACACAAATGAAGGAGCTTCATTATACTCTGGCAACCCCGATGTATGATTTAACAGCATTCTTAACGTTACAGAGCTTGCTGGCACCCCCGATGTATGATTTAACAGCATTCTTATCGTTACAGAGCTTGCATTTTTAATATACCTGCTATACTTAGCAGGCAAATACTTCGTCATCGGCGCATCAAGGTCTATTTTATCTTGTTCTTTTAATTGCAGTATTTCAACAGCCATATAACTTTTAGAAATACTTTGCAGGTATTGTAAATGGCAATTGGTCATTGGGAGTTTCTTTTCCAGGTCTGCATAACCCTGTGTCCCGGCCCACCAACCCTCTTTTTCGGAATAAACGGCAACCGACGCCCCGGGGATCATATTTGTGGTAAAGTGTTTTAAAATAGAATCAAGCGACGCTGCTTTTGAATAAGAGGCATTAATAGCGACGTCAGGTTTGCAATTTTCCGGAGTTTGTCCGAAAAAGGAAAAGCCGGAAACTACGGCCAGGCATAAAATCAGGAACTTTTTCATTTTATTTTTTTTACAAAACAACAACAAGGAGGCATGGTGAACCAAATAAGTACTAAGGTATTAAGCCCAGGTGTATCAAAATTTGCCTTGAAATGTTCCCTTAATTTCGCTAATCCTTACTGTTTGGAATTGAAGTGTAGCAAAACCAACGATGAAATGCAGCTAAGATTCCCAAGTCTCAAGCAATTTCGAACCAGTTTTTAAAAGAACCAGCTTTTGTGCGGCTGACAGCAATTGATGCCGGAAGGGTTTCAGGGGCATTGACCAGCACTTCTATTTTTCCATTACCAGTTCTTTTGAATCCTGTCAATATTTTCCGGTTAATTATATATTGCCGGTTAAGGCGGAAGAATGACTCCTCAGGCAATGTAGTTTCAATTTTATCCAACGAACGGTCGGGAAAATATTTCTTATTTTCTTTTGTAAGTAAAATTGTATACCCATCTTCAGCATAAAAACCGAGTATATCCGCAAAAGGGAATAACAGGTTCTGATTGCCATGCCTGACTGCAAATCCGCCGGTCCTTAATTTTTTTTCTTCCTGCCGTTGCCGCTCCGACTCATGCCATTCACCATAATAATGCATACCGATATAAATACCATTTATAACAAAAAACCAGATGGCAATTATGAAAATATCAAATAAATAAAAATTAGCGATCGCAGGTCTTCCCCGAACGATCCAGCTTACTAATTCTGTTAAAAGAATTATTACGAATAAGCCCGCCGTTGTGGTAAGAAATAACTGAACAAGAATTCTTTTTAACGGCCGGGTACCATAAGGCAGTTTTTTATCCAAGTAAATCACAATACTACGAACTAAGGCAGTTTTTTATCCAAGTAAATCACAATACTACGAACAGCCCACCATGCCAGCCAGCCCTGGATAGTATCGATCGTATAGGTAAAAACAAGAAACCAATTGAATTTAATATTAGACCAGGTGAGGTAATAATTAAATGCACTGATGAATGCGATTGCAACCAGGAAAAATTTTACATCATTATATTTTCGATGCCGTATCACCAACTTAAGATACAGGTTTATAAAACAACAATATATTATTTTATAACTTTAGTGAAATACATTTTATGCAATTTCTTTCCTTACAGCCTTTTGTTCCCTCCGGAAATAACTTTGAAGGTTCTAAAGAGTTTTTTCAGCAATTGGGATTTAGTATCACGTGGGATGACGGCGACTATGCTGGCTTTGAAAAAGACGGATGTAAATTCATCTTACAGAATTTCAATAATAAAGAATTTGCAGAAAATTTTATGATCACTGTGGGAGTAACTAACGTAGATGAATTTAGAAAAGATGTGATCGGGAAAAAACTTCCCGAAAAATTTGGTATTCGTATCGGTGATACATCCAATCAACCTTATGGAAGAGAAGTTAACATTATTGATATTGCCGGCGTTTGCTGGCATTTTGTTCAACAGGCTTAAAGTAACCCCAAACACATAGATAATAACAAAACAGGATATTCAAATTGAATATCCTGCCTGATCACACGATCGATTAATACTTATCTTAATTAACGGTCGCGGTAACTTGTCCGCGAATTTCGCCAGAAGGATAAGTTGTTGAACTGACTGTGTAATAAGTATTATTTGCAAGCAATGCTGTTTCCTGTGCATCAGTAAGAGTTATACTTCCGCTTGCACTTCCGCTTACACCCGGGGTGGTTATAGACAATGGAAAAAGTAATGTGCCATTAACACCCATGCCGGCAGGACCATATACCTGCACTAAACCAGCTGTAGCTGATAAATTGCTCCAGCTAATATTATATTGCCAAACATTGGTTCTTGCATTGTAGGTCCCGGTAAGAGTACCAGTACTTGTGCTGGTATTTGACGGACTCATTTGTGTGCCATTCGCATTTCCTGTAGTGGTGTAAGTTTGATCGTTCATGGTATCGTCATCATCTTTATCGCAGGAAATAAAAAGCGTTGAAACGACTAACGCTACACCTAAAAACAATTGAATAGAAACAATGGAATGGGTTTACGATTAAACAAATTCATTTTCATAGACCTGATTTTTTAATTTAAAAGAAATAATGTCCTGGTCTCCTACTCAAAAACGTTACCAAAAAATGAAATTGTGGAAAATTGAATATTCGTAAATGATCAGTAAAAAGTAGTGTGTTATAACTTTATTGCATCAACTGGTTTTCCTAAAATTTTCATTGATACCTTATCAAGTTCTTCTTTACTACCTTTTAAATGGATAGTGCGATGAATATGCTGAATAAATTTACCTGGCGTCAAAGCTGCCGCAGGTGATGAACTTTCGATCTCGTAAAATTTTCCCATTTGCTGTCCATCAATTTCTCCGTCATTATAGGCGTTCACCGCATCACCTGCAAAGGGGTCATCCTGTATTTTCCATAATGAATTTACATAATCAGTAGCTCCGCCAGGTAATGTGAACTGTGCAATGGTCAGTACATTATTCACGGCATCATAGCTTGTTACGAATGGCGATGCTCGTTTAGGTGACACTCCTATTTTACTCCGCTGGTAGGCATCTGCTTTAAATAATATCAGCCCGCTATCAACTTTCAATCTGTCAGCCGGCACTTTTCCGAAATAATCATCGGTAACAATTTTACCAAGACTTGATGTATCTCCTCGTTTATAAGGAATGGCAACCGTAGTTTGAGATGAGGCATTCAACATGCTCAAGATCCAAATGGAAAGCATGCCGGTCTTCTTATCCCATGCTACCGTTCCATTATTTGTTATCTTATTGTCCGATTCAAATGCAACTGACCGTACATTTTCCGGAACAGCAATCCCCAATGTATTATTAATTGAACTCTTATCCAATAAACGAATAACACGATCCACAGTCAGATCAAATCTGAATCCTGAATAATTCTCAAGATGCATATCCTTTTTAAATACCGCATCATACTTTGTTGATGAAACCAATTCAAAAGGCTCAGTATCGATCTCCTTGGGCACAAACCAGTTTTCAAGTTTAAATTCCACCACAAACCAGTTTTCAAGTTTAAATTCCACCCCTTTTTTAAAATAAATCGAGAACTGACCTCCTTCAGGGCCAAGCCAAAACCGTTCTTCGCCGCCGAATGCATTAATATGTTCGTCAGTTTTTCCGGATGCAATGAGTTCATGATTGACCCAGCCAAAACTAATTCCCTTGCTGCCTTCTGTTGTACTTGTCATTACCCTTCCCTGGTATGCAGGCGCAATAATAATTTGTGCACCGGCACTGTCACCTAGTAGAACTATGTCTTTATGATATTGCCTGAGAAAATTCAGATCATATCCAAATGTTCCATCAATAAATTTAGAAACCAGGTCAGCTTTGTTTTCGGGTTTTTCATCATCAGCGTTACAAGCAGCAAGTACAACCATAGAAATACTTATTAAATATATTTTCATATCATCTGTAAATTACAGATTATATAGTTACACAGTATTGCATGTATTTAATTGGATCATCTGAATGAAATTTAGAAACCCGCTAATATCCAATTTAATTTTTTCCAATTCAGCAAGTACGCAAGTGGTAAGTTTAATGATCGTTTCCTGGTCTTCGGGTCGAACGGTGATGATCTTTTTAGTATTAGTGTTGTCAGTAAATTGCATTGTCGCAATTTTCTTTTGTGAAAGATTAGTAAGATTCGCATTCAGGTTTTGCTGGTTAGGAAAAATAAAATGAAAATATCCTTTACAATTGGTTGTGCCACCGTTTTTAAAATTTCCCTTTTGCTTGGTATCAAAAGTTATGACCACCCTTGAATAATCGTTAAAGCACATGGCGGAATTATCCAATGCAAAAAAATAATCCACTTCTTTTTTATCGGCTGATATAGACAGCAAAAATTTATCATTGCCTGCGCCAAACGTAATAAAACCAGTTGTCAACCGGGGATCCTGGTTAAACCTGTCTTTCTCATTTTTTAACGTGCAATCCTGCGCATTTATAAAGGATGGCAACAGGACCAGGAAGAATGCTAAATATTTCATAAGTGTGATTGGGTGTAAAAATACAGATTCTCACCCCTGTTAGGTAGCCTGTCATGTTAAAAAACAAGAAATATTTTATGATTTAAAACTTCATACCGTGACTGTCGGCACTCCCGGCAATATGTAATGCGAAAGCTGCCAATGCCGTATCCTTCAAAATATTTATCAGTTCGTGTACTTTCACTTCATCAGACCCGGCATTCATATAAATTTTCAGATGAAAAACAAAAGCAAAAACGAGCAACATAAATGCAAGCAGGTAGGCGGTTAACTTTACATACTTATTAAAAATGAAAGAGATCGCTGCCAGTATAAAAGTCGCACCGACTATTTTGATACACAAAATAGGATTGGGCAGATCATATGGAATATACTCCAACATAGCTTTTGGATTTTTAAAATGGTAGATCCCAAAGATGATCATGACAACAGAAAGAATATAAATGGCTATGTGAGAAACGATATGTTTTTTCATAACCGTTGGTTTTATTTGATATAAGTTACCAAACTTTCTTCGGCTATAAAATTTTAAATTTGCACAGGCTTATCTTTTCAGAAATTTTCCTTTTAATAATTTCTCCATCACATCCTCTTTCAGGTTGCGGCTGATAGGTATATGATGCTGACCTATACGAATATCATTTCCTTCAATGCTGTCAATTTTTGTAGCGGAAACTATATTCCAGCATCGCTTTTGGATTTTTAAAATGGTAGATCCCAAAGGCGATCATGACAACAGAAAGAATATAAATGGCTATGTGAGAAACGATATGTTTTTTCATAACCGTTGGTTTTATTTGATATAAGATACCAAAGTTTCTTCGGTTATAAAATTTTAAATATACACAAGCTTATCTTTTCAAAAATTTTCCTTTTAATAATTTCTCCATCACTTCATCTTTCAGGTTGCGGCTGATAGGTATATGATGCTGACCTATTCGAATATCATTTCCTTCAATGCTGTCAATTTTTGTGGCGGAAACAATAAAAGATTTATGCACTTTCAGAAATTGTGATGAAGGAAGGTATTCTTCAACAGATTTAAAAGTCAGGTAAGTGATCAATTTTTTTTCCTGTGTATGCACAACAACATAATTCTGCAAGGCTTCAATAAATAAAATATCACTGAAAGAAACCTTGACAAGCCTGTTATCTGCCTTAATAAAAAAATAATTCCCGGGTTCAGCAACCGGCGATTTATCGGCTTCATTCTTCTGTCTTACTTCATAATATTCTTTTGCCTTAAGCGCCGCTTTCAAGAACCTGTCGAAAGAAATTGGTTTTACTAAGTAATCCAACGCATTCAATTCGAATCCATCTAATGCAAACTGCGGGAAAGCAGTTGTGAAAATAACAGGGATCGGCTTTTGCAATGTTTTCATAAAATCAAGGCCCGTGATCCTGGGCATTTGAATATCGAGGAAAAGCAACTGCACCTCTCCCTTGCCGATCATTTCAGTGGCTCTTAAAGGATTGTCATACTCACCAGCAAGATGCAGAAAATCGACATCAGAGATATATTCTCTTAATCCTTTTCTTGCAAGCGGCTCATCATCTATGATGACACAATTGATCATTTTAACAGCATTAAAATGCCTCCAATTAATAATAATGACGAAGCTATCAACATTATGATCAGCGTTTTAGTTTTTCCAGCTTTTCTTAACAATATTCCTGTGAGCATAGTTTTAAATTTTAAGTTTTAAATTTATTTTAAACCGGTCATCTTCATCGATGATATTAAGTTGGTGAGTGCCGGGATAAAGCAGTTCCAATCTTCTTTTCACATTATTCATACCAATTCCTCCGACATTATTCATACCAATTCCTCCGTGCTGCTCTGTTGTGTATATACCCTTTTCGCAGGAATTTTCTACAACAAATTCAAAATAACCATTACTGCGGGTCATATCCAGTTTTACAAAATTATCCCCCTTTGCATTATGCGAAATATGCTTAAACGCATTTTCAACAAAGGGTATAAGCAGGAGCGGCTCAATTGAAAAGTTTTTAACTCCCTGTGAACAATTGAATTCAACTTTATAATTTTCATCTTTTCGCAATTGTTGCAAATGAACGTAATCCTGTAAATAATCGATTTCCTTTTCAATGGGTATTTTTTCGCCGTTCGCTTCGTAGAGTTGGTAACGAAGCATATCAGAGAATTTATGTAAGGCCTGCCTTGCGTCTGAATTATTTTTATCGATCAGGAAGTAAACAGAGTTCAGGGAATTAAAAAGGAAATGTGGATTGATCTGTGATTTTAAAAAATTCAATTCGGCTTCTGCTTTATCCTTAGCAAGCCCTGCCATTTTCTTTTGCAGGTTTATTTGATCGAACATCAACTTAAAGGAAGCGCCGGCTATCACAAGGAAAAAATGCGGAATGACATTATCATATATCCTGCCTTTAAGATCGCCACTTGTAGAAAAAATTGATGGATCCTGCGTCAGTTGACTGACGATCTGCATCTTAATGACACTGCTTATTAAGATCATCATAAGAAAAAGTAAAATGAAAAGTCCGTACTTTTTTTTGTACAGGAAAAATGGTATAAGCAGGTTCTTGATAAATGTTACTTTAAAAGCAATTGCTGGTGTATCGTAATCTTCATACCGGAGCATGAACCACAGTCCGAAGATCAGGAGCCAAAATATAACATGGTTCAATTTGTATTTTATAAAAAATGCTGCGTTGTGCATAAGACAAAATAAAAGTACGATTTCCCGTCCGTAAAAGAGTTTACATCACTTGTAGCATATTCCTGACGAAAGGCTCCTATACATTTCATCAAGTGTTATTTACCAGTTATGTAAAGGATCTTATACGGGGCCATTATTTGTATGAAATTTATATTGTAAAACATTTTTATGAGATCATTTTTTATTTTCGCTGCGATCCTTATTTCAAATATTGCATGCACACAAAACAGCGCTAAAAAGGCAAGCCAGGATAACATTCCTGTTGGTGGCAGTTGCGAAGGTTGTGAAGCTATTCACGAGTCACCAATTCCTTTTGATTCACTAAAAAATCTTTGCTGGCTCCCTGACTGGAATGACAAAGGGAAAAAGCTTGCAATCAATGGTGTAGTTTATAAACCAGACGGAACACCGGCACCGAATGTTATTATATATGTTTATCATACAGATCAAACAGGTAATTATCCAAAAAAGGGCGATGAAACAGGTTGGGGAAAACGGCATGGATATATTCGTGCATGGATATATTCGTGGATGGATGAAAACAAATGAAAAGGGTGAATACAAGTTCTTTACATTAAGACCGGCTGCTTACCCAGGCAGGCAAGCTCCGGAACATATTCATATTACTATTAAAGAACCCGGTAAGAGTGAATATTGGATCGATGATTATCTTTTTGATGATGACCCAATACTCACAGCTAAAGAAAGAAAAAATTCCGAGGGTCGTGGAGGTAGTGGAATAATAAAAGTAAAAGATGTCGGCAATATGCTTAAATCTGAAAGAAATATTTACCTGGGTAAAAACATCCCTGATTATCCTGGAAACTAAAGTATAGCTATGAGAAACTTACAATTTAATATATCATCATTTACTATCATAATTGCGTTCTCCAAATAACAAGCTACCAATTCGTACCATATTGCTTCCCTCTTCAAGAGCGATTTTATAATCGGCACTCATGCCCATTGAGAGAATTGAAAGCTGGGGAGTGAGAGTTGAAAGCTTGTCATATATAGTTTTTAAATGCTTAAACTCGGCTCGGATCTTATTTACATTTTCTGTTAATGAAGCCATACCCATCAATCCCTTTATTTTCACATTCGCAAATTGCCCGGGCTCCACCGCGAGTAATTCATTTTCATCAAACCCAAACTTAGTTTCCTCCTGTGCAATATGAACCTGCAACAAACAATCAATAACACGTTTGTTTTTTTCGGCTTGCTTATCTATCTCATTCAATAGTTTTAAACTATCCACACCGTGAATGAGATAAATAAAAGGAACGATAGATCTCACTTTATTGGTTTGCAAATGACCAATAAAATGCCAGCGAATATCGTTTGGAAGTTTTGCAACTTTTTCGGTTAATTCCTGTACATAGTTTTCTCCAAAATCTCTATGACCTAAATTGTAAAGCTCAAGGATATCTTCCACAGGTTTTGTTTTGGAAACTGCTACCAATGTAATCTTCGATAATCTTAATTCTTCGTGGATTTTTTTGTATGCTTCTTTATTTACCATATTTATATAGCTAAATCTCTCCATTTTAATTGCTGAAGATTTCTTAACATGAAGTATGCCGTAATTAGAAGCATTGGCATTAAAATGTAAAGTACAAAAGGAAATATCAAGCCAAGCCAATGAAGACCAATAAGAATAGCAATAAGAATAAATAAAATAATTGCATTGATAAACTTGCCTGCCTGCTGCTGCACATTTGGCTGCATAGAAAATGGCAAATAATGTTTTGATAAACTAGCCATGGCGAGAAAACAGTTTATATTAATGAGCAATCCAAAGACAAAATCATCAATGATCTTCATACCCCAAATACCAATCGAAAATCCAAAAAGGATGACAAAAACCGGGATAAAAAACTTAACAAAAACCGTTTTCAAACTTCCTGTTATAAGATAACCCGGTTTATCTACTGGTGAGCTGTAATAAACCCATGCTGCTTGGTAATTTTCATTGAATGCGATAAAACCAAGGCTGCTGTTGATCATGAACAACGGAATATATATAAACCACAAAAATTTATTCCCTGTTTGAAGATTTTCCCAGAAATCGCCGCCACGATCATTCCTTGTAAAAATGAAAATGAAAACAACAAGATAACCGAGTAAAGGATAAAACTGAAGACGAAACTGTTTGTCACGACTGGAGATCTTCCACGTTGTTTCAAATGAAGCTCTTTCTATTGTTGACTTGCAAATAAACGAAGAAAGTCTCTCAGAGATTTTCCTTTTATACCTTTTTTCTGTCTTGGTTACTGATTGAACAGTGCCATCTTCCTGTACAGCCGAAAGCTTGCGGCCAAAAGATGGGGCAAAATATTTATTCAACAACCAAAATAATATAATAGGCAGAATTATCGAAAGTACTATCATGGAAATATGCGCAGTATCATAAATGTTTTGATAAACTGCTTCAAGGGCCATCGCCATCCACACAGGCGGCGCTATATAAGAGTACCAATGCAATGAAAAGCTTTCATCAATACCTGATAAATCAATAAGACGTGGGATGATTTGGTAACCTGCCATGACTAATATCGTCATCAATATCTGAAAATATGTAACGATCTCCCTTAATTTCTTTTCATTTGAAAATCTTAGAATGAGCAGATACAGTAAATATGTAAAGAAAACAGATAATAGTACCGTTGAAAAGCTGGTTATAATAGAACCTAAACCTGCTAAGAGGCCGAATTTAACGAAAGTCGCAATAACAGGAATAAGACTTGTGGCAACACCAAATTGAAAAAGATAAATTGAGACATGTACCATTCGCGATATAAGGAGCGTTTTACCACTTACCGGCCTGGGCAGGATCACGAGATTATCAGTTGTATCGAGTAGCACAAAAGAGAAGTCTGTTATCAATGTCATTGACATCATAAAGAGCAGGTAAGCATGGAAAATGGTCATGGAAAGAACGATATTATCTACAGCAGAGATCATGAAAACCATGAACAAACTAAAAAAACCATAAAGCAGAAGAACATAGGTAAGACGGTTTGCATTTTCATTTTTATTTTGATCGTGCCGGCGAAACTGAAAATGCACCCTCCGCTTATCCATCATTAATTTCGTCTCAACAATGTCGAACATCTGGTGCACATTAACACCCCCTCTTGAAAATATGCCCGGAAATAACTTTAATATTTTGATGATGATCTTATCCATCATTATTTTTTTAACACATCAACAAACTCTTCTGCAACGGAGTTATATTCTTGGCTGCCGGTTAATGAGGTAAACACTGATTCCAGCGAACCTGAATGTGCTTTTTCTTTTAATGATTCAAATGTTCCATCAGCGATAACAGAGCCTTTGTCGATAATGATTATGCGATCACTGATCTTCTCTACCACATCCATGATGTGCGATGAATAAAATATTGTTTTGCCTGACTGTTTTAACTGAGAAAGAATTTCTTTTACCAGTATTACCGCATTTGCATCAAGTCCG